>Ga0193954_1001896_pt1 | contig 10296 bp, 10 predicted proteins | sample BB_5_MG_FD_140340 | JGI IMG/M metagenome (GOLD analysis project Ga0193954, IMG submission 140340) | Microbial mat bacterial communities from the Broadkill River, Lewes, Delaware, United States - BB_5_MG | ecosystem: Environmental > Aquatic > Freshwater > River > Microbial mats | place: USA...
ACACAGGGGGCGTCCGTCGTCGTCGGTGCCCACGCAAGGGCCATCCACGGCCAGGCCCCGCCACGCGATGCCGCCGTGGAGGCTCGCCGACATGCGGGACGAGTCCGAAACCCGAACGCCCTTTCGGAAGGCGATCTCGGCCATCGCGCCGAAAGCGCGGCCTCTGACTGCAGAGTCCGAGCGTGGCCATTGGTTTGTCGCCAAGCCGGACAACAAGAGTCCGAGCTCCAGGCCGAGTGCCCAGTTTGAGGCCGGGTGGTCCGAGTAGAAGCCCAGCATCAGCTCGTGGCCTGCGGATCGATAAGTCCCGGCCTCACCGAACTCCCGCTTGCCGTTGTTGATCGGGACGGCCAGGCGATAGACCAAGGCAAGCCCGAGGCCAGACTCCTGTTGATAGTAGCCTCGACGGGGCTTCGCGGTTGCCACGCCGACCTCCGCGGTTGCCACGCCGACCTCCGCGCTCGGCGGCGTCTGGGCCTCGCTGGCCGCCCACGGGCACGCCTCGAGCAGCTTTCTTTCGAGGACCGTCAACTTGGAGGGGTGGCCGGCGACCGAGTACACGTGCGGGCAGCTGCCAGCTCGGTTCATCATTATGGGGCCGTGGCGCGCGACCGTGCCGGTTCGAGTCCAGATTGGAGCGCAAGCCGCGCGAAGCGATGCTCTGAACCGAAGCGGGGCCTCAGCCGCGCTTGTCGCCTGAGTTCGGGCGCAGAAGTCGACGAGCGACGAGCCACTCGAAGACGTGGCGGCGTCGAGCACTGGGTGCGCCGAGGTCGCCGTCGACGCCATTGCGAGTGCCGCAGCGATCGTGCCGCTCGCCCAGACCACGTCAACGAACTCCGCACCGGCACCCGGTCGCGGGGTCGAGGTCTCGCAAGCAGCGCGCGACGATCTCCTGGTCCGGGATGAGGCATGCCGAATCGTCGTCCGCGGGTTCTAGGGTCGATGCCAACATCATCAGTCGCTCACAGCCCGCCCGGTCCACAGGATCACGGAGCGCCGCACAGTCGATGGAGGCCCGGCACTCCGCCTGCTGGCGTCGGAGTTCGGAGCAGAGCAGCTTCGGATCGGCCAACCGCCCGCGGTCGCAAGCCAGGTTGCCGCAGACCAGGGCTGCAATCAGCAGGGCCCAAGGCAGAGTCAACGTTCGGACCATGTCGTGCCCTGCCACACCCAAGTGTCCTGAAGGGGTCCGTAGGGAGAGTCGCCATGGCCCCCAAACAGAACGGCGCGCTCATGCACCGAGTCGTAGGCGACCGCGGCATCCCAGCGAGCCGGGGGCGCATCGACGCCCAATGGCTCGAACCCTGTAGCCTCCAACGACACGAACTCGCCCGAGCCTGCGTAGGAGTCGTCCAGGCCTGCGAAATTCATCACGCGCTCCAGGCTGGGGTCGTAGAACATCGAGCTGTGACTGCGCTCGCTTCCGTTCGTGAGGTGAAGCAGCTCCCACTGCGGGTCGACCCAGGCGAAGACCCCTCGATTGAAGGCGGGACCGCCGCCCCCGAATGCTGCGCGCCCCCTTTGGAGTATTCGCCCATCCATGAGCAACATGGCTTGCCGTTTCGCGTCCCACACCATCGATGCGCCCTCCAGACCCCACAGGGATGGCGCCTCTGGTCCCGGCTGCCACCGATCGGGGAAGAGAAAGGCCGCCCCCAGCGGAGCTTCCCGCCCGTCGTCCCGCCACCCGCCGCTCACGAGGAACGCTTCGTCGGGCGGGGACCAGGCCATCAGGTGGCGGAATCTTGCGTGCTCTGGACGTCTCGGTCCCCGGGACCAGGCCTCACCGTCGAAGGTCCACAGGTCCTGACAGACCCCGACATCTGGGCAGTCGGGACCGGGCGGAGCCACCCCGCCGAGTAGGACGAGAACATCTCGTATGGGATCGTAGGCCATCGCGGCGTGAATGCGCCCGGTGGGCCCGGGGATGTCCAGGCGACTCCAGCCCTCGTCGTGGTGCCAGGTCCAGGTCTCCGCGGAGACCTCCTCCTCGGTGAGTCGGCCAAAGAGCTCGTCGCCGGCGTAGTCGAGGCGGAACGTGCCGCCGAAGAGCACCACCCGGTCGATCGAGGGCATGAAGGCCATTGCCATGCCCTGCGCCACCGGTGGCAGGCCCTCTTGCGGGACGATCGGAGCATAGTCGTTGCACGCGAAGGCAAGGCTGCAGAAGGCGCCGATGAGGAAGCGGACCGTGCGAGCGGGTTTCGCAGACATGGACGCATGAGACGATATCCTAGGCTGGGATTAGGCACATCCTGTCCCAAAGACCAGTTGGCCTATCCGGCGCGCCGGCTCAGGTGGCTAGGGCGTTTCGTGCGAGGGCTCGAGCTCTTGGATCTCGCACTCGTAGAGGCTCCCGCGTCGAAGGCGGGCGACGGTGAGGCGCAGGTTCGGCGTCTGCGCGGTCGACCCGACCTGCATCGGGCCGTCGATGCGCTCCTCAAGCCACGCGGTCAGGCGCTGGTCTGCACGAGCTTCGATCTTGATGCCGAGCACCTTCGACAGGTCCTGCATCGGAAGCCCACCCCCGGCCCGCCAGCGGCCGGGCGCGGTCACGGTCACGTGCCTCGGGAGCCGGTCGAACTCGTCCCGGATGTCTCCGACGAGCTCCTCGACGACGTCCTCGAAGGTCACAATGCCAGTTGTCTTGCCCGCCGCGTCCTTCACCACCGCGATGTGGATGCGCTCGGAGACGAAGCGATTCAATACGTCCGCCGCGGAGTCGTCACCAGACACGATCAGCACCGAGCGGATAGGCAGCGCTTCACTCGCGTTGGGCACCGAATCGTGCGCGAGAAACAGCATCTCCTTGACGTTGACGTAGCCGATCACGTCGTCGATGTCCGCGCCCTTGCAGACGGGGAAGCGCGTGTGCAGGTAGCGCCGCGCGTGCTTGATCCCCTCCTCCAGGGACTGGGTCGAGTCCAGCCACGCGACCTCGGCGATCGGGATCTGTAGGTCCCGCGCATAGTACTCAGACAGCTTCGGGGTGGTCGCGATGATGCGCTCCTGCTTCGGGGTGATCTGTCGGTGCAGCCTCGCGAGTCCGGCGAGCGCGGTGATCTCCGCCACCGTCGACGAGGTCGGCGCCCCGTCCTCTCGCGCAGGCTCGAAGGGGCGGTTGAGCAGGTGCACGAACCACAGCACCGGCCGCAGCACGACGGTCGACAGTTGCAGGGGCCGCGCGATGACCACCGCGAGCATCTGGTTCAGCCGAACCCCGAGCGACTTCGCGAGGATCTCGGTGAACTGTAGCATCACGAAGGTGAAGACCGCGGCGAAGATCCACAGGTGCTCCTCGCCGAAGACCTTGCCGAACTGAGCCCCTGCGATCGACGCGCCGACGGTATGCGCAGTGGTGTTGAGCAGCAGGATCACCGCGATCGGCCGCTCCACATCACTCTTGAAGCCTTGCCAGATCCGGCCGATTCCGGGCTTCTGCTCCGAAAGCGTCGCGACCTGCGCCGGGGTCAGCGACAGGAGCGTCGCCTCCATCACCGAGCACAGCGCCGAGACGACCAGCGCAATGAGGACTCCAGCCACGAACAACGTCATCGGGTGGGCATTGTACCCAGATGTTGGCGGTCCGTGGCGGCTATGCGGAGGTCAGCCCGAGGAAGACCTGCAGGGACCGGACCGGCGCCCGGTCGATCAGCACCGTCACGATCCTCCGCTCGATCACGTTGGGCGGGCTGGTGCTCGCCTCGCAGGTGACCCGATAGGCCTCCGCGGCGAACCACATGGTGTTGTGTGACGGACAGCTTCTCTCTGCTGACCAAGACGCCTCACCCTCTTCGCTTCTTGGAACCACCTACGGTGGCGACGGCAAGACAACTTTCGCGCCGACATTGCGCTGGTGGGTCTGTACCCATCCCGTTCATAGCCTGAGCGCCTCGTCTTGACTCTCAGACGCCGCTGCCTCAATTCATGGCGTGGCTCATTCTAGACTCGATTCCCAGGCGCTACGGCAGATCACCGACATCACGATCGGGCACTACGATGGCCGGGCTCGACTTTTTTGGGAGGGCACTCGAGACCATGACGTCACCCAAAATAGGGAGACCCTGCTGCGGCACATCGAAGGCGACGCGCCGTTCAGCATTCTTGACTTCGGGTGTGGGCCGGGACGAGATCTGGCTGCCTTCAAGCAGTTGGGGCACGAACCCGTCGGGCTCGATGGGGCTGAGAACTTCTGCCGGATGGCGAGGGCGCATGCCGGTTGCGAAGTCCTACATCAGAACTTTTTGCAACTAGATCTGCAGCGTGAACGGTTCGATGGGGTCTTCGCAAACGCCGTACTCTTTCATGTTCCTACTCAAGAACTCGCGCGGGTACTGGGGGACCTTCACGCTACGTTGAAGCCTCGCGGAGTACTCTTTGCGTCTAACCCCCGCGGCGATAACGAGGAGGGCTGGCAGGAGACTCGCTACGGTGCCTATCACGATCACGCAGCGTGGAATGCGATCGTGACCGCCTGCGGTTTTGAAGCCTTGGAGCACTACTATCGACCGCCCGGAAAACCTCGAGCCCAGCAACCTTGGTTGGCGACGGCGTTTAGAAGAGCCTGACGAAGGTATGGCACAAAGTGTGCTTTGGCTTTGTGGGTGTACTTAAGGACCCCCTTTGAGTTCTCCAAGCCAGTCGCGCCCTGGACCCCGCGCCATCAGCCACCCGCTGCCGTGCGCTGCCCTCGGCGGATTGCGTTGTTCTGGGGCCTTGTCGTAGGTGTACTCGGTGCCAGCGCGGTGAGCCTGGTGGCGATGACCCACGGCGGCTGCGGTGGTGGCAGTCAGGCCGACGCTGCCGCCGCACACGTGAAGGACGTCAAGGACGCGCTGGAGCTCTTCCACATCAAGTATGGACGCTATCCAGCCGCTGCGGAGGGACTGGGGCTCTTGCTTCAGCCACCTCAGGGCAAGCGGCCCATGTTAGGCCGTCTGCCGATAGACCCCTGGGGGCAATCGCTCGTCTATCGTGCCCCCACCCCAACCTCTCGATTCGAACTCTATTCCCGGGGGCCGGACGGTCTCGCCTACACCGAAGACGACATTGGCCGGTGCTCCGTTGCATGGCCCAACGAGACAGGTTGTCCTCAGCCTGTGTCAAAATGACAGTCCAGTTGTTCGCGGCCACTTCATCTTCGTCGAAGAGCCCGAACGCTTTGTGAGCGAGGTGGAAGCGGCCGTCTTCGGACGCGATGGCTAAGCGCCGCCGGAGCTGGCCTGCGTCCTACCCGGAGCGCAGGCCTCCGTCGCCCCCTACGCCTAAATTGAACCCGGCTCGGCCCCAGGCCGCGGTCGGGCGCGCGTGCACCGCCGGACGCAACTATTCCGGTCTTGGTTGTTCCTCGACGCCTCTGCTTTGGGCCAGGGGAGAACTCCCTCAGCACGAGCCCCAGGTCGCGCATAGGAGCGCGCGGCGAGGTGAATCGACCGAAGGCGTGCAACTCGGTGACCACCGTCATGGCCGTCAGTGCGTCGGCACCGGGTCAGACTATCTTGACCCGATTCCCCGCCATTTTTGGGATGAGCGCGGGCGCGACGACCTCACAGACTACGCCACCGCGCTCGGGCGCACGCTGCAGCTCGTAGCGGGTGGGGCCCGCCTCGTCAGGCCCGGACCTCGCCGTGCCCGGCCCGCAGCCGCTTCGCCAGGCGTTTCACAGCGGCGTCGTTGTGCTGAATTCGCCACGGTGTGGCCTTCGCCGAGGGCCCCTGCCGCCCCCTCACCGGCCTGTGGCCGGTCGACGTGTCTCGAGGTTGGCCAACGGCCACAGCGGACGCTGCATACCGTGTGAAGAACGTCACGCGATTCTATCCCTTCCACACCCACGGCGTGCTCAGGCGGGCTTGGCTACAGGGTCACCCTCGATATCTCCGACGGAAAAAAACGGGCGGATAGGTCGGATCCTGCGAGTATAGGCGCCATGGTGTGGACTGCGGCCGAATTCAAGACTGAGACAAACCTGGGCAAGCTCTCCTCGCGCGGCACGGAACTTCGGAACATTGACCGTACGTTGGCCGCCTACCACGACCTGCCCGGTGACGCCGCCGACAATCAGCTTCTGTACCGGCTTGTGCTGCTTCAGGCTGCGATCGAGGGTTGGCTTGAAGCCAAGCGAAACAAGCGAAAGAGCCGGCGTCGCAATTCGATTCTGACTCTGATGAACCAGGTGCTGCCCGAGATTGACCGACTTGAGAAGGCGATTGCGGCTGCCCAAGCCTTGGCGGTGGTGCAGGCGCAGCCTCCGCCCCCGCCGGCCCCGCAGTTGCCTGAGCTGCTGAGGGATGACGAGACAGGCCGCTACTATTACCGTGACCTTACGAATGACGAAGTGCGGTGGACCGAGTCTGCGGACTGGGAGGTCTTGACCGATACGACGTCTGGTCGCCGGTACTATAATAACACCGTCGCGCAGCGAACTTTCTGGGTAGAACCCAACCATTGGGACGTACTGAGCGAGGAGGACGGGACGCACCGGACCTACTACTTCGATCGCGTGCGTTGGGCCCCCCAATGGGAGCGCCCCCCGGAGCTCACGGACGAGCGCATCCACCAGCGGGACATCACTCACCTTGTGCGCGCGACGCGGTGGGTGCCGGACGACTACTATACGATCGAGGAAGGGCTGGCGAGGGGACCGACAGCGGCGACGATGACTCCATATCGCTCAAGTCTCACCGCCATCAATAAGAACAAGGACAACCTCGACCCCAAGATCCGACGCGTTCTTCGGGGGGACGTCCTTCACTTGGAGATTCGAGAGGATGTGCAGACCGCACGTCTGAGTACGGGGCCGTACTCAGAGCGCAGCAAGGCCCCCATCAATCTCGCCCAGGTCAACGCCTGGGAGGGCGCGCGTGTACTCCATGGCGGCAACCTTCGTGTCGCCCAAGATGTCGCGCGCCAGGCGGTACTTCTCGCTCGGCGCCTCCTGCCGCGCGGTGCCTTCAATAACCGGGCGGGGGTCTTCCCGCCCCCTACGACCTGGAGCGCAGATCCTGGCCGCGACATGCAGCGCATGGAGCAGATCGCGGAGCGGCTGCTCGGGGACTCTGGCGATTTTTTGCACGCCATCGCCTGTAACGCGGCCGCTACGCGCGCGATCGGCGGCGGTGTGTGCTCGATGATCGGAGCCCTGACGGCGGGGCTACTCACGGTCATCTCACCGCCGGGCATGGAGATTGTCTGCGGTTCTCACAGCGCGGACCACACCTATTGCGTCATCCGCTACAATAACTGCCCTTGGGTCTGCGCGGACGCGTGGCCCCAGTACAGCTATCCCTGCCGATGGGAAGGCAGCTACTTTGCGCCAACGAGCCTGGGGCCGCTCAACTATTACTTCAAGATCAACGTGCATCGACCTGTGCGGGTGCCCTTCGGACTCGCGAGCACGCCGAGCGAGTCCCTCGAGCCGAACGCGGTGGCCGTGATCGCAGGCGAATGCCCCGGCAGTCCGGGTGAGATTGGCCACCCCTACGGTCACACCAGCAATACTGCCGCCAATGACCACCCAGCCCGATTCGACGATGTCGCTGCGGTTGTCGGCCCACGAGATTGGGGGATGGCGGCCGACGTGAGCACGGTCTTCCCCTGGCTGAGGTGATGACCCCGCGCCGGTCGCACGCGTAGTATTTGTGCGCGATGAGTACATTGGCCGGAGCGCTCGTGCTTGGTACTTAGGGTGCGCGCTTTGCGCGTTAGGTCTACGGCCTAGGCGGTCTGCTGAGGGGCATCGCCACGACAGCTCCGGAGCGTCTCGTGATGACGGAAGTCGCGGAGTGACTATGAGTTTCGATCTATATCCGCGTCGGGAGACTGGGGCATGCGCACAATATAGTCTTTGCCGGTTTCCTGAGGTGTGTCCTAAACAAGTGCAGGGCGACTCTGGGACATGGGTTGCGTCGCCGCTCGATCGCGCTCAAGCGTCTCAGGACTCGCGAGTGTTTGGCGGATGTGGACCTCATCGAGGTCGCTCTTGGGCGCTTTACTAAGGCAGCGGACTATCTGAAAACAGCAGGTGCTCCCAGGCCAGCTGCACGGTGGTCACCGTGAGGTACTGCACCTTGTCGCTGCCCTTGGCGAAGATGAGATCCAGCCGCCCCGACACGGTGGCGGGCCCTATCTTTTGCAGTAGGCCCAGCTGCGCACGGTGGGCACGCGGCCCTGAGTAGACGGGCTCGCCGTCCTCGCTGAGGTCTTTGGCCTGTCCACCCTTGGGCAGCCAGATCTTATAACCCAGCGTCACCATTTCGAAGAGCTTGGCTTGAGCGCCGGCCTCAAAGCCATAATGCACACGCTCGCGGTCGCCTGGGGTCTGGATGGCTCGGCCGTGCACGAAGGCGGCCGGCAGGCTGACTTTCAACCAGCCCAGGTCCAGCGGGTGCACATTGAGGGTGAGGGCTAGGCTGGTGGGTTGGCGCCTATTGTCGAGCGCTTGCCTGCGAATAGGGTCGGCCTGCGTGAACTTCTGCCCGCCGTAGTGCACCAGACGATACTGAAAGCCTGCCTGCACCCAGCGGTGCCGGTACTCCGCGAGCACGCCGACGGCGAACTTCTCCCGATGCTCCAGGGTCTCGAGCAGCTGCCACTCCAAGTAGGCCTCGGCGTGAATGTGCTCGGTATGAAAGATGAATTGACCCCCGTTTTCGGCGCCGATGGCCAGGTCCTGGATGTCCCGGTAACCCTCGGGCCTGAGGCTGCGGTTATAGGTCTCCTCCAGGGGCCGTCCGTAGTTGTACCGGGCCTCATCAAGCAGGGCGGGGTGAAAGCCGTGGCGGTGGTCCAAGGTGCCAAAGCGCAGGGTGGTCGCCTCGCCAAAGGGTTTGAGGATCAGGGCGAAGACGGGCAGGGCCGCGGCCTCGGTGCCCAGGTCAAAGGCGAAGGGCAGCCGGGCGCGGACCCCCAGCAGGACCTGGACTCTGGGCTCATAGCTCCACAGCAGAGCCCCATCCATCACCACGCCCACGTGGCCCACACCGACGCGGCTGGGATGCCCGAGCAGCTCGTAGTCGAGTAAGGTTGGGGTGGTGCTCAGCTGAAGCCGCAGCGCCTCGCCAAAGGGCAACGTCGGGGCCGCGCCGGCCGCCGCAGGGAAGAGCCCCAGGGCCCAGAGCAGGGCCACCGGCACAAGGGCCTTCCTTTTGAGCCAGAGGCCCGTCATTGTTGCAGCTGAGCTGTGCTTGCGCGATGCCCCAGCTGTGCGCAGCGCTTTCCGGTGGTCGGTAGCTGCCAGACCGTGTGCGCCTTTTGTCAGGCGCCGCTGCAGATCATGGTGGAGCGCCAAAGCCACGGCGATCTGACCCTGACCCCTGAGGGGCCGGCGGACAAGAATTCTGTTGAGCCTGCGCCGGCCATCAGGCCCAGGGGCGCGCCCCGCATGGGGCCGGCGCGGGTCGCTGGCCTCTTTTTGGAGCCCGGTGAGTTCTTCACGCGCCTGGAGCGTGGCCGCCCCCGCCTCCGAGCCATGGCGGGCGGATTTGCGCTGCTCAGCGGAGCGGCCGTGCAGGGCGCGAGTTGGCACCGCGTGCTGCCTGGGGCCTCCAGTGGCCCCATTGGAGCCATCATCGGGGTGCTGATGGCCGCGACCTTTGTCTTGTACCTGGGGGTGGTCTACCGAAGTGCTCTGAGGGCCAGCGGCGTGCAGCAGGACATCGTACAGAGGGTGGGGCCGGTGCTCGGGTATGGCTTCGTGCCCATGGCCCTGGCTTGGATTCCCTGGGGGGGACTCCCGATCGCGCTGGGCACGGCCGCGGCCGCCCACGCCAAGGGGCTAGAGCACTACTTAGGGCTGCCCGGTCCGCGGGCTCAGGCCATCGTGCTCATGAGCTGGGGGCTCTTCGTTATCGGTTTGGCCGGCGTGGCAGGACAACTTGCATGAACGAAGTCGACCCTAAGCTGCTGGGGCTCTTGGTGGGGGCCTACTTCTTTGGCGCCATTCCTTTCGGCCTGCTGATCGCCCGCATGGTCGGCGTGGACGTGCAATCGCAGGGGTCCGGCAATATCGGCGCGACCAATGTCGCCCGCACCGCAGGAAAGGGCTTTGGCGTTCTGACGTTGCTCCTGGACGCGCTCAAAGGGGCGACGCCGGTGCTGCTGGCGATCTTCGTGGTCGACGCACCCACGTGGGGGTGCGTGCTCGCAGGACTCATTGCGGTCCTGGGGCACGTCTTTCCCATCTACCTTCGTTTTCGTGGTGGCAAAGGCGTCGCCACCGCGCTGGGGGTGTTCTTGGCGCTGACGCCCCAGGCGGCCGGCGTGGCCGTGCTGGTCTTCGCCTTGGTCTTTTTGCCC
>Ga0193954_1001900_pt1 | contig 10287 bp, 6 predicted proteins | sample BB_5_MG_FD_140340 | JGI IMG/M metagenome (GOLD analysis project Ga0193954, IMG submission 140340) | Microbial mat bacterial communities from the Broadkill River, Lewes, Delaware, United States - BB_5_MG | ecosystem: Environmental > Aquatic > Freshwater > River > Microbial mats | place: USA...
ACCCTCGTAGACAGCCACCGCGACATCGCCCAGGCGCTCAATCAGACCCTCGATGCGCTCGGTTATCCCCAGCTCACGCCCGCCCAAGTCCGCAATGCGATCGGCGGCGGCGTACACGCGCTGCTGGAGCGGGCCACGGGATCGAGTGATCCGGACCTGCTCGCGCGGGGCCGTGCCCTCTTCGGGCCCGCCTACAATGACTGCCTACTAGCCACTACGGCGCCATATTCCGGCATTGTGGGCATGCTCGATGCTTTGCGTTCTGCAGGGCTGGGGATCGCGTTGGCCACGAACAAACCCCAGGCGTTCACGGCGCCGATCGTGAAGGCGCTCAAGCTCGAGCAGCTTGGAATCCAGGGCTGGGCCAGCGCTGACGAGGTCCCTCAACGAAAACCTGACCCCGCTGTGGTGCATTTAGCAATGGATCGGGCCGGCCTCGGTCACCTCGATCCTAAAGACACGATCTACGTCGGAGACATGGCGGTGGACATGCACACCGCCCGAGCTCTGGGAGGTACCGCGCTCGGTGTGGCTTGGGGCTTTGACCCAGAGGGGTGCAGGCAGGCTCAGCCGGACATCTGGGCGGAGAATCCCGCGCAGATATCGGAGCGCTTTGGGCATAAAAAAAGCTGACGCCCTACCCGGGGGGACAGGTAGGACGCCAGCAGGGGGAGAGACAAGATGAGCTCGGACAAGCACCAGACTCTAGGAAGGGGGGGTTCCCGTTGAGCCGTTGGTGCCTGTCCGCACCCGTGTTTCACATCGGTCTCGGCGTACTCCCAGCGAATGGGGGGACACGCTCGGAGTGCTCCGTGACCAACGCCTCCACATATAGCAAATGCCGGGCCAAAGTTTCACGGGTTCAAATCCACCGGATTTCCGGGGGCTGACCCGTAGTCGGCTGATTTCTGCGGCGAAACTGCCACAAAACTGCGTGGCGAAATCACCGCAGCACTATTGAAATCCCCCCCCTAGTTGCGTATCTCCTTGATTCAAGGAAGGGTTACGACCCAGGCGCCCCGTGGTCTTTCGACCGCACCCGCTGGGAAAGTCCCGATACCACCATGATCTCGGTCCTCATCGCAGACGACGACAAGACCAACCTCTACCTGCTCAAGATCTTCTGCCGTGAGCAGTCGGACGTGAACCTCGTGTTCGCATCCAACGGACAGGAGGCGCTCGACCTGGTGACGGAGGGCTCGGTCGATATCTTGATCACGGACCTGCGCATGCCCGTGCTCTCCGGTGACGAGCTGATGACCACCGTGAAGCGGGACTACCCGCACATCCCAGTGATCATCATGACCGGCTACGGGTCCATCGAGGGCGCGGTGGACTACCTGCACCGAGGGGCGGACGACTACCTCACCAAGCCGCTGACCAAGGAGGTCTTCCTGCACCGCCTCGCCCGCGTGATGGAGCGGGTGACCCTGACGAAGGAGGTCCAGCGCCTCAAGGGTCTGCGGGAGTCGCCCATTGAGCAGATCATCGGCAAGAGCCCTAAGATGCTGCACCTCAAGAGCCAGCTGCCGACGCTGGCCCAGACCGAGGCCTCGGTCGTCATCTATGGCGAGTCCGGCACCGGTAAGGAGGTGGTCGCCCGGGCCGTGCACCGGCTCTCCCGCCGCAGCGAGCAGCCCTTCGTCACCGTGAACTGCGGTGCGCTGCCCGAGAACCTGCTGGAGTCGGAGCTCTTTGGGCACAAGCGCGGCGCCTTCACCGACGCTCGGGACGACAACCCGGGCCTGGTCGGCTCCGCGGACGGCGGCACGCTCTTCCTCGACGAGATCGGCGAGATCTCGCTAAACGTGCAGGTCAAGCTGCTGCGCTTTTTGGAGCTGAAGGAGTACAAGCCCGTCGGCTCACCCGAAAGCCGCATTGCGGATGTGCGCATCATCTCGGCCACCAACCGGGACCTCAAGCAGGGTGTCGCCGACAAGAGCTTCCGCGAGGACCTGTACTACCGCCTGAACGTGGTGCCGGTGCTGCTGGCGCCGCTCAAGGAGCGCACCGGCGACATCCCCCTGCTCGCGGCCACCTTCCTTGAGCGCTTCAACCAGCGCTTCGGAAAGACTCTGACCCTGTCTCCTGGCGCGATGCGCAAACTCGAAAGCTACGCTTGGCCCGGCAACATCCGTGAGCTGGAGAATAAGATCGAGCAGATCGTGGTGATGACCCATACGGGCGAGGTCACACCCGACGACTTCGAGATCGGCTATGGCGAGGCTGAGGCGGACACGAATCCGCTGAGCGCGCGCGATGTCGGCACCTTCAAGGAGGAAAAGGAGACCCTGCTGAGGCGCTTCGAGCGGGAGTACGTGACCGCGGTGCTCGAGGCCGCAGAGGGGCACGTCACCAAGGCCGCCAAACGCGCTGGCGTGGACCGAAAGAACCTGTGGCAGTTGATGAAGCGCCACGACATCAAGGCCGAGGACTTCAAGAGGGGGGAGTGAAGCCCGGACGCGGCGCGCCCGGAGCTTCGTGCAAGCCTTATTGCAGCGAGATGTTCAGGAAGTAGTTATAGGTGCCCGTGTCATTGTAGCCCTGCACCCGCACGTAGAACGTCGCACCAGCGGTTCCGCCACTGAGCGCCTGGCCGAGAATCCCCGAGCAGTACTGACTCGCCGTAACATCATCGTTGTAGGCAAGCTCACCTGTTCCAGGCCCCGTAGCCTCCGTGCCCGCAGCCTCAAGGAACATACGCGTATCCGTCGTGCTATCTGTCGTCGCACAGCTCGTGGGGCTCCCGAAGGTATCGTAAGTCCGTGCGTTCAATGTGACCGTGGTGTTGGCCGGCACCGTGAAGCTATAGACATCGTCATCTCCGTCTGGGTCGATGGCTGCGTGCACGTCCACCACTCCAGGGCCAGTGAGCCCGGTGCTCTGCGCAGTGGCTTGGCTATCATTGGGCTCCAACCCACGCAGCTGAGTCGCTGGGTTCACCGTCAACGCATCCAGCACCAGCTGGTAGGCCGCAATCGCGCCGGCGTTGTACTCCGTAACCACCAGCCAATACTGACCGACGTCGAGGCGCGCGTAGAGCGCGTTCTCGTTGATCAATGAGCAGGCATTGGTTCCGCCATCATCATCTCCGCCGAGGAAAGCGAAGTTGACATCATACAACTCCAGAACCGTGTCATCGGCACAGCCGCCCACGGTAGGACTGAAGGTCTCCGCGCGCAGGTAGATGGGCGCTGTGACGTTCACCTGGATGATCTGAGCGCCGGATACAATGCTGTTGCTCAGGGTCTGGGGCGCTGCCGCCGGCAAGCTGACCGTACCGGCCGTCGCCACCTGGCACATGGCATTACAAGGCACCTGCCCTGCCCCGCCGGCGTTATCACACTGCTCATTGGCGTTGGTCTCCACAACGTTATTGCCGCAAACCGGGCTGTTGATGCCCACAGTGACTTCGACCGTGCCGCCGCCCGTCGCGTTGTTGTTGAATACGAGCAGGTAGTAGCTGCCGGCCGACAGGTCCGTCGCGAACAGGTCCTCAGGGAAACGAATCGTAGCGCAGTCGCCGGCGGTGCCCGTCGGGCCACCATCGGCCTTCTGGCCGAGCAAGTTAAACTGCGCATCGCCCAGGTTCATGACGGTATCGGCGACGTTGCACGTCGCGCCGCCCGCGTCAGCCGCCGTGGCGGTGATGGACTGCCCGGCCGTCACATCGACCTGAATCACCGCGATCGAGTCGGGCGTCGCGAGGTTCACCGAGACGGTGCCGCCGATGCCGCTGATGACGGTGGGGTTGATCTCCAGCTGGCAGGTGCTGCTGCAGCCGTCTCCGTTGAGCACGTCGCCGAAGTCGCACTGCTCGTTGGTGCTGGCCTCGATGATGTCATTGCCGCACGCGGGCGCTCCGACCTGCACGTTGAGCGTATAGGCCCCGGTCCCAGCGACGTCGTCTTGGTGCAGCACGGCCACAAGATAGTCGCCCGCCGCCAGATCACCTGCGAGGCCGTCGGCCGTGGGGTCGATACGGGAGCAGCCGCCAACCGCGCCACCATCTTCATCGAAGGTGATCACGGCTCCCTGAAGATCCGCGAGGATGAGCACCGTGTCTGTGGCGCAGCCGCCCAGACCATCGGAGGTCTCAGCGAAGACGTTGCCGCCTGCGCCCACCGTGATCCGGAAGATGTCGAGGTCCCCGGCCGGGGTGAGCGCGCCGGTCAGCGCGCCGGTGGCAGGAATGGGCTGGGCCTGGGCCAGCGTGTCGTTGGGCTCGACCTCGGTGAGCACCATACCCGCGGTGACCTGGACCTGCTGAGAGGCGGTGCCAGCACCGCTGGTGGCGATGAGCTCGAAGGTGGCGGGGCCCGTCAGCATGACGGGCAGGCTGCCCTGCGAAGGACCGGCCACCGTCGTGCTGTTGACCGGGGTGAAGCCGGGCACGGCCACGCCGTCCTGAGTCAGGGTCAGGCCGCTGACGTTGACCACATCCCAGGCCACGGTGACCGTGGTCGGGCCGGCGATCGCGGGGGGCGTGACGGAGAAGCTGTTAATGGTCGGCGCCGCGTGCGCGTAGACCGTGAGGGTCTGGGTCGCTGTGGGCTGCCCGGCGCTCAGGGCCTCAATCGTGAAGACATTGGTCTCTGCAGGCAGGCTTGCCGCGAAGCTGCCCGAGGCCACCGCGGTCGTCGTATTGAACAGCTCCGTGGCGCCCGAAAGGATGCGCACCGAGCTCGCGTTCGTGGTCGCCCAGCTGAGATCGCTCGTCATGCCCAAGGTGCCCTGAGTGGGGCTGGCCGTGAAGCTGGTGACCTGGGGTCCCATAACAGCCCCGACCGTCACCATCACCGTGGCGGTCGCGTTGCCGAGCGGGTTGATCGCAGTGAGGGTGTAGGTGGTGCTCTGGGTGGGGCTCACCGAGAAGGTGCCGCTGGCCATCGCGTTGGTATGCAGCGTCTGTCCGCCGGCCTCGATGGTGATGCCGCCGGGGGCGTCCTGAACCTGCCAGGACAGCGTGCTGGGCGCGCCGGAGGTGACCGTGGTGGGGCTCGCAGTGAAGGACACCACCTGGGCCGCGCCGGGCGTGCCGTTGACCGTCACCAAGGCGGTCGCCGTGTCGTTGCCGTTGGGGCTGATGGCGGTGAGCGTATACAGAGTGCTCTGGGTGGGGCTGACCGAGAAGGTGCCCATCATGGCGCTGTCGGTGTGCACGGTTTGGCCGTCGGCCTCGATGGTGATGCCGCCCGACGCGTTCTGCACCTGCCAGGACAAGGTGCTGGCGTTGCCGGGATCGACGGAGGTGGGGTTGGCGGCAAAGCTGGTGACCTGGGCGCCCGCGGGCGGGTTCACAGTCACTGTGACCATACGCATCGCGGTCTGGCTGTTCGCGTCGGTGGCGACCAGCGTGTACGTGGTGGTCGCGGCCGGGCTCACGCTCTGCGAGCCGGTGAGGTCCGTGCCGCCGTAGACGACTTGGCCTGCACCATCGGTGATGCTGACCATGTTCGCGTCCATGACTTGCCAGTTCAAGGTTGTGCTAGCGCCGGGGTTGATGGGGTTGGCGGAGGCCGAAAAGTCCTGCACCACCGGGCCGCCCACGCTGGGGTTGACGGTAATGGTCACCTCTTGGGTGGGCAGGCTGCCGTCGGCGGCGACCAGCACAAAGGTATAGGTCTCGGTGGCGGTGGGCGTGATCATGTAGCTGCCGCTGTCGACCTGGTCGGCGGGCACCCCGTAAATCTGGCTGCCACCGACCTCAATGCGGGCCCCGACGCCATTCTTCGTCTGCCAAGACAGGGTCGCGCTCTGCCCTTCCGTGATCGTGGTGGGAGTCGCGCTGAATAGGTCGATGACGGGGTTGGTACCGTCATCGACGGTCACGGTGACCGTGCTCTTGGTCTCACCGGCGCTGTTGAGCGCGGTCAGCACGAAGTTCGTCGTCTGGTCCAAGGTGGGCGAGACGATGCTGCCCATGGTCTGGGCGCTCGTGGTCTCGGGCAGCACGTTCACGCCCTGGTCGGTGTCGATGCGGATGCTCGTCGCACCGACGACCTGGTAGCGCAAAAGCGCGGTCTGGCCAGGAACCACCGTGCTGGGCTCAGCGGTGAAGCTCTGGATTGTGGGGGTCGGCAGGGTCACCGGGTCCCCGCCCCCGCATGCTGTGGCTCCGAGCGCAGTGACGCTCAGGCACAGGAGGAGAGAGGGACGGCGGAGGGTTCTCAGCGTCATGGTTGACTTCATTCCACAATGAACTACGCGGGCGCGACGCAAATCTGTGCTCCCCCGCCGGACGACCGACGTGCCGGCCCTCGGGCCTCTTTGCTAAGCTCTGGGAGTGTGCTTTTGTGAAAGCATCGTGAGCAGTACGGACGCGGTGGTGGTGTACGTGACCGCGCCACAAGCAGAGGCCCCCGAGCTCGCGCGCACCCTCGTGGAGCGGCACCTCGTGGCCTGCGTTAATCTGGTTCCTGCGGTGCGCTCCTTTTACAACTGGCAGGGTCAGGTGCACGACGACCCGGAGGCCCTGCTCATCATCAAGACCACCGAGGACGGCTTCGAGGCCCTCAGGGCCGCGGTGGTTGAGTTGCACAGCTACGATGTGCCCGAGGTGATCTCGGTGCCCGTCACCCATGGGCACGCGCCCTACCTGTCGTGGATCCGCGACAGCCTGCGAGACCGCACACCATGAGGCGCATTCTCCTCGTCGCGCCGGACCGAGCGCTGACCCGGTTCATCGCGGAGTCCCTGCTGGAGCACTCCGTCGATACCCCGCCTAAGCCCGACGACCCTTGGGATGTGGCCCGGGCCCATACCCCTCTCGAAGCTCAGGTGCTGGTGGCCCACGGTGGCCGCCCCTTCGATGTCGTGGTCTTGGACCACGATCTGGGCGGTGAGGACGCGCTCAAGCTCATCGCCGAGCTGCGAGACGCGTTGAACAATCAAGAGCTGCCAATCTTCCTGCTCACCGAGCGTGGACGAGACCCGCACATCCGCCGCATCGCGGTGGAGCGGCATCGCGTCACCGGCTTCATCGAAAAGCCCGTCACGGCAGAGAGCCTGCGGTCCGTGCTCGGCGGCCTGGAGCGCCACCGCCGCATCCTGCTCGCTGAGGCCGATGATGACCTGGCGGAGCGCTACCTAGAGGCCTTCCGCAAAAGCGGCTACGTCGCCGACCGCGTCGCCAACGGACGCGATGCCCTCGACCGGGCGCCGCGCTTTCGCCCCGACATCATGGTCTGCTCCTTAGTCCTCCCGGATTTGAAGGGCCTGGAGCTGTGCGTCGCGCTCAAGCGGGCCCACCGTGGCGGCAACCTCCCCGTCGTGCTCTATGGCCAAGTCTCAGCCCTGGGTCATCAGGCCAGCGAAGAGAACGCCCTGAGGGCCGATGACTTCGTGCAGGCGCCGTTCGACGATGAGGTCCTGATCGAGCGCATCGCACACCTGGTGGGCATCGGCCCTGGACGGCGCCTTCGCCCCCGGCGGCGCAGCCTCATCGACCGCCTGCCGCAGCCGGACCTCGAAGCGGACCAGCCCACGCTCAACGACCTGCAAGCCGCCATGCAAGACGATGAGATCACCCAAAGCGGCGCGGTGGATGGCCTGAGCGTTCCGCACGCCGATAACGGTCCGCCCACCCACGACGACGAGGAGGTCACCGACGATACCGAACCGCCAGGCGAGCGCACACCGCCGCCCTCGGCCTCACCGGCGGCCGTCTCGCCCACGCGTCGCTCCACACGCAGGGTGCCTTGCCACACCGCGATGAGCATCAGGAACGGCGAGACCATCTACCGATCTCGCACCCTCGACATCTCCCACGGCGGCATCTTCCTCGCGACGGATGAGTCCCTGGAGATCGGTGAGCGCATCGACATGGCCTTCAAGTTGCCAGGCAGTGAGACCACCATCCGCGCCGTCGGAAAGGTGTGCTGGGTGGGGCGCGGAGGCGCAGAGCTGGTGGACGGCGTCGGTGTGAAGTTCAGCCGAATCGCAGCCGACGACCTCACAGTCATTGTTGAGTACGTCAACCGAGTGGCCCGTGTGCTCTACTCGGCCTCCCAATGAACGCGCGACGCTGCCCCCCCGCCCTACTGGCCTCAGCGCTGCTGTCCACGACCTTCGTTGCGGCCTGCCAACGCACGCCGTCGGCGCCGGCCCCCAAGGCCCCAATGCCCACGGTGCGGACGTCTACCGCCAGCGCCTTTGTCCAGGTCCGCGAGGGCGCCCGGCCGGTCTTTTCGAAAGGCAAGCTGCACGTCTACATCAACCCTGCGCCCATGGACCTGGACTTGGGCCTGCCGGGCATCGCCTTCGGTGGGGCCAACGGCCCGCGCTACGGTCTGCTCGGCGGCTACTTCGCGCCGCGAATCCTCACGCCGGATGCCTCCAAAGCCTACACCGTGCAGGTCACAGCCCATGAGCAGGGCCTCGATGTGCGCTTTGAGGACGAGCGCGGCGCCACGGTCATCGACGCCCGGGTGCTTGCAAAAGAAGAGGCTCCGCAAGTCGTCTTGCGCTCGGGGGCGTGGGTGAGCATGCCCGCAGACCGCGTTGAGGTCTTCGGGGCACTCAACGACCGCCCGGCATTCTCGCGCCAGCTCGCGGCGGGTGCCGACGCAAGTATCGACCGCAGGCATGCGGATCGCGTGCAGGTGGTCTCCGAGAAGAAGGGGGCCTTCGTGCTGGCTTCATCCTGCGCCGAGGCGGCCCTGGTTCAGCCGGTGCTCCGGGGTTCCACGAGCGTCTTTGTGCTGCACGCCGGGCCGGGCCTCGCGGCCCCGGACGCGCTCTTTGCGCCCCTGGCGCCCAAAACCGAGGACGTCGCCTCGACCTGTCCAGCCAGCACCACCAGCACCCTGTCCCTGCCTGCTGTGCCTTGACGCCCTGCCCCTGCAAGCGGAAGCTCCCGCCCATGTTTGGAGCAGCTAAGTCCGTCTTTCAAAGCGCCCTCGATGAGATCGAGGCGGCCGGCCTCACCAAGAATGAGCGGGTGATCACCTCCGCCCAGTCGGCAAAGATCCACGCCGAGCCCGGCGGTGAGGTGCTGAACTTCTGCGCCAATAACTACCTCGGCCTCGCCGATGACGCGGACGTCATCGAGGCCGCTAAGCAGGCGATGCAGACCTATGGCTTTGGCCTCGCCTCTGTACGCTTCATCTGCGGCACGCAGACCATCCACAAAGAGCTCGAAGCCCAGATTGCAAAGTTTAAAAAGACCGAGGACACCATCCTCTACTCCAGCTGCTTTGACGCCAACGGCGGGCTTTTCGAGACCCTGCTGAACGCCGAGGACGCGGTCATCTCCGACAGCCTCAACCACGCCTCGATCATCGACGGCATCCGCCTGTGCAAAGCCGAGCGGCACCGATACACGCACGGCGACATGGCGGAGCTGGAGGACAAGCTCAAAGCCACGGCCGGCAAGCGCATGCGCCTCATCGCCACGGATGGCGTCTTTTCCATGGACGGGGACTACGCCAAGCTGGGTGAGATTTGCGATCTGGCTGAAAAGTACGACGCGATGGTCATGATCGACGACTGCCACGCCACGGGCTTCGTTGGAGCGACCGGACGCGGCACTAGCGAGCACTGCGACGTCATGGGGCGCGTCGACATCATCACCTCCACGCTCGGTAAGGCCCTAGGCGGTGCGTCGGGTGGCTTCACCACAGGGCGCAAGGAGATCATCGATCTGCTGCGGCAGCGCTCCCGGCCCTACCTATTTTCAAATACCCTCGCGCCCGCGATCGCGGGGGCGTCGCTGGAAGTGCTGAAGAAGCTCGAAGCGAGCACGGAGCGCCGCGATCGCCTCGAGGCCAATACGATCTACTTCCGCGACCGTATGAGCAAGCTGGGTTTCGATATCCCCAAGGGCAGCCACCCCATCGCGCCGGTGATGTTGGGCGACGCGCGCCTCGCAGCGGCGATGGCCGACGACCTGCTCAAAGAAGGCATCTACGTGGTGGGCTTTTCCTTCCCCGTCGTGCCCAAGGGCGCCGCCCGCATCCGCACCCAGATGAGCGCCGCCCACTCCACCGAGGACCTCGACCGCGCCATCACCGCCTTTGAAAAGGTGGGCCGGGCCCACGGCGTGATCAGCTAGCCTACGCAGCTTGCACCGACGGCTGGCTCGTGATTCGAAAGATGCACGATGGCCACCAAGAAGAAGCCGGCCCCCGCGCCGGACGCGTCCCCAGCCGATAAGAAGAAGGGATCGTCCAAAAAGGGCGGCCCCAAGGCTGACGCGCCGAGCAAGAAGGCCGAACCCCCAAAAGCCGAGCCCGAGCCCACCGAAGCCACGGATGCTGCGGAGCCCACCCCGCCGCCAGAGGAACC
>Ga0193954_1001901_pt1 | contig 10282 bp, 6 predicted proteins | sample BB_5_MG_FD_140340 | JGI IMG/M metagenome (GOLD analysis project Ga0193954, IMG submission 140340) | Microbial mat bacterial communities from the Broadkill River, Lewes, Delaware, United States - BB_5_MG | ecosystem: Environmental > Aquatic > Freshwater > River > Microbial mats | place: USA...
AAGGGTCGCCATACTGGGCGCGAACTACTGTTTTAGAGGGGGGGGGTCAAGGACTTCAGTCCGTGATCCCGCGTCGATACGCCGTGACCCATAACCAGGCCGCGGCGGCCCCGGTGAGCGCGGGCGGAAGCAGCGCGGCCATCGCCGGAGGCAGGGCTGAGGTGCTCGCAAAGGCCAGCGCCAGCTCATCCGTGAGCCACAAGGCAAATCCGACGAGGGCCCCGATCCCCAGGGCCGCGGCCACCGTGGGGCGTCGGCCGCCCAGCTTGAGCACCAAGCCGGCCGAGCAGAGCAGGGCGAGCAGCAGGGTCAGGGGCTGGGTGAGGCGGCGGTACAGCTCTACGGTGTGCACTTCGGCGGGCTGACCGAGCCGCTGCCGGGCCCGCACCGCCTCGGCCAGGGCTGAAAAGGCCAGCCTCTCGGGAGTGCCCACGCTGCGCACGAAGTCCTCCGGGGTCTCTGCGAGCTCGATCCTGAGCTCGGGCACACGCTGGGTCTGTAGGGTATCGGGGGTGGGCCAGCGCCGCTGCACCACGTCGTGGGCGGTCCACACCCCCGCCTTCCAAGACAGGCGGGCGACATCCCAGCGCTCCACCAGGCGGCCCTGCTGCACGTCGAGGATCAGCACATCGGCCAGGGACTGCCCGTCGGCCTGCAGCATGTCCCCGACGCGGAAGATCCGGTCGCGCCCTGTGAACCAGTTGCGGCTGCCGCGCATGCCGGCGGTTCGGGTGCTGCCGATGCCCAAGGTGCGCCTCAGCTGGCTCACTTCGGCGTGGGCCCACGGCGCCACCCACTCGGTGACCCCGGCGTAGGTCAGCGCCCATAGGACCCCGGCCAATAGGGCGGGCCGAAGCAGCAGGGCTGGCGGTCCGCCGGCTGAGAACATTGCGATGACCTCACCGCGCCGCACCAGGCTGCTGAGCGCGGTGGCGGTGCCGATCACGATCGCCATGCTGGCGAACTGCTGAAAGACCACGGGCAGGGTCACCAGTTCCAGCCGCAGCACGTCCCAGGCGTCCTCGGCGTTCTTGGCCATGTTGCCGGTCTCAACGGTATCGATGGCGATGTACAAAAGCAGCCCGGCCAGCACAGACAGCAAGATGTGTTGACACACGTCCTTGATGAGCTGCCGCGCGAAGAGCCCAAACCAGGGGCCGCGTGTGACCTTCATCGGCGCGCCTCGGACCGGGATAGGGCCACCAGGCTGAGCACCAGCATAAACAGTACGGGCCCAAAGGCGCCGTAAAAGGGGGTGCCCGGGTACTTGACGACCACGAGGTCGCCAATGCGGGACAGCACGTAGTAGCCGAGCACCGAGGCCAGGCCCAGCACCGCCGCGCGGGCCCGGGCGCGCGGGCTGCCCGATAGGCCGATGGCGGCGCCGAGGATGCCAAAGACCAGCGCCATCAGCGGCACCGCGAAGCGTCGCCAGTAGGTCTTTTCAAAGCGCCGCCCAAAGGCATCCAGCGGGCCCTTTTCTTTGGCCACGCGCATCATCTCTGGACTGGGAAGCATGGAGATGGACGAGACAAAGCGGGTCTTTCGGCTCAGCTCACGCTCGGCGTCCAGCTCCATGCGCAGCGAGGCGAAGCCCATCCGGTCATACTGAGGTCCCGCTTGGGGGCCACCGAGGTGCAATTCACCTTGCGAAAGCACGAACTCCACGCCGCGATCCGTGACCTTGAAGTCGCCGGCGGCCGAGGTCACGAGCACGGGGTGCTTGGGATCGCGCTCGTCGTAGACCAGCACGTCCTGTAGAGCGCCCCGCTCGTCTCGGGCCCGGGCGTACACCGCGTTGCCTCGAAAGTCCTCGTTGAAGGTGCCCGGCCGCACCGCCTGAGTGAGGTTGCGCAGGCCCACGTCGATGAGGCGGGCCTGCAGCGCCTGCAGGCCATAGGGTTCTGCGAAGTGGGCCAGGGGCAGCCCCAGGCCCGTGACCACGGCCCCCATAACGATCGGCACCCTTGCGATGCGAAAGGCGCTGGCTCCGGCCGCACGAAGGGCCACCAACTCGAGGTCCTGGGCGAGCCGGCCCAGGCCCACCAGCACGCTCAGCAGGTAGGCGATGGGCACCGCGAGCACCAAGAATGGGGGCAGGGCGGACAAGAAGATGACGAGCACGTCCTCGAGGGTGAGGCCCAGGCCCAGGGCCGCGCTGGCCAGCCGCCGGGCCTGCAGTAGGAAGACCAAGATGACCACCACCGCCACCGAGAGCACGAAGGGCAGCGCGATCTGCCGCAGGATGTAGCGATCGAGGCGGTTCACGAGGCCCGCGGAACCTAGCGTTATCTGGGCGCACTGTCCTGCTCGAAGTCGCCGCGTCCGGGCCTGCCGGTTATGACGCGGTGCGCCTACATGGGGGTGTGCTTCCCACGTCAACCTACATCAGGGGGATACCGGGCGTGATCAATGGCGTGCACGGTGAAAAGCGTGAAGCTCCGTACTCGCTACCTGCTCACCTGCCTCGCGATGCTGCCGCTGACCGCGTGTGCGCGGTGTGCGCCCAGCAAGGTGGGCCACGGGGTGAGCCGGCTGACGATTCGCAATGTTGGCGCCGTGGCTACGGTGGCGCTCGCGGATACGCGCTGCGGCTTCGCCAGCGAAGCGGTCCAGGCGACGCCCACCATCGAGGGGCGCGTCGGGCAGCTGGGCACGCTGACCTACACGGTCACGAACTGCGAGATCGCCTACCCAGAGGATGCGCCCTACGTCAGCCAGGATTGCAACGGGACCCAGACGGTGGTGCGCGGGCGGGTGGTGGTCAATGCCACCCAGGTCATCCAGGGCATCATCACGGGCTCCCCAGAGACGCCGGTCATTCCCTCCGGCCCCGACTCCGCCACGCTCAACATCCGCGCCAATCTCGAAAACTTTTCGGCCGAGTCCACGGTCAGCCAGAACATCCTGACTGTGTACGAGGGCAGCCTGGAGGCCGTGATGCGTCCACGCCTCGCGGTCGACTCAGATCAGGGTGCCTGCAGCATTCCTACGACCAACGTGCGCTTTGAGAGTGTGCGCTACCAGCCCTCTGAAGTGCACGTGAAGACCGACTCCCGAAGCTTCGATGTCTCGGTGGATAGTTCAGAGCTGTTCGCGGTCAACGGGCAATACGCGGACTTTGAAAACGAGCTGTGGGGCGAGATCACGGTCTGGGGGCAGTACGAGCCCATCGATGGTGGGGATGAGGGCTTGGACCCGGACTATGCCCGGGAGAACTTTCACGCCAGCTATGCCTGTGCGGAGGGCCTCGCCCAGCCCACGACTTTTACCTGCGATGGCTTTTTGGCCCCAGTGCTCGCGCAGAACGCGGCTCGGCTATCGGTGCGAACCTTGGGCCGCGTGGCCCACCTATTAGAGCAGGATACCAAGTGCGGCTTTTCGGCCCCCCAAGTGCAGGCCCAGGCTACGCTGATGGGCTCTGTGGGCGGATTCGGTTCGGCGACTCAGACCGCCGAGTCCTGCGAGATTATCGTGCCGCCCGATACGGTGATCCGGGAGGACTGCCTCGGTACCAAGACCTTCGCCTCTGGCCGCGTCATTGTCAGCGGCACCAAGACCATCACGGGGCGGCTCACCGGGGACCCCGTGACGCCAGCGGTGCCCATGAGTGACGCGCCAGCGGTCATCGAGGTGCACGTCGAGGCCTTCGATGATTTCAAGATCATCGAGGCGGGGGCGGGCCTTCGTATGCTGAGCGGGCAGATGAGTGGCACCCTGACCCCGCGCACCGCCCAAGACTCCAGTCTGTCCAATGCCTGCGCCTACGTGACGAGTATCGCGCGGCTCTCCGACATCTCCTACGATGCGGAGACGACCGCCCAGTTGATCTCAGATGAGGTCGGGACCTTTGATATCACCCTCGGCGAGACGCGCATTCAGGCCCTGTCAGGCACCTGGGGGCCGGATGAGAACCAGCTGGATGGCTACGTAGAGCTCAACGGTGAGCGTTGGGACCTGCCCACCAATCCCGATGATGATGGCCTCGACCCAGAGTACAACCGGGAGGCCTTCGACCGCACTTGGATCTGCGACTCTATTGTGGAGCCGGTCAGCCATAGTTGTGAGTTCACAGCGCCGCTGGCCCAGGGCGCCTCCCAACTCACCATCCAGATGGCGGGTGCGTTGGCCAAGGCGCTCGATGGCAATGCGGAGTGCGGCTTTTCTGACCCGGGCGTGAACATCGTGGTCGAAGGTGAGCTGGGCCGCAGAGATGGCATGGCGACCTATCATGTGACCCGGCCCTGCCGCATGGACTTTGGGGCGCGGACGGTGCTGTCCACGGACTGCAATGGGGTCTCAACCTATGCCTCGGGCGTGGTGGAGGTCACCGGCACCAAGGTGATTCGCGGCATCGTGACCGGCGATACGATCACCCCCATCGTGCCCACAGACCGCACCCCGGCCGAGATCCGCTTTGACGCACGGGTCGAAAACTTTGCGGTCTGGGCCGACCCGGAGGCTGAAAAGCTTACCGGTAAGAGCGGCCGATTGACGGGTGGCTTGGTGCCACGCACCGGTATTGACGCCGCCACCGGGGCCTGCTCCATTGCAACCCCGGTTGCGGATCTTGTAGATATCACCTGGCATGGGGCGAACGTGCGCATCGAGAACGAGGGCAAACTCTTCGACCTGCGCCTCGAGCGCTCCGACCTTCTTGCCCACAATGGCGATGGCGAGGACCGCACCAACTATCTCGCGGGCACTCTTCAGATGGACGGACAATCCTGGGATATCCCGGTCGATGGCAATACCGCCTTGGTGCCGGCCTACGACCAAGCCACCTTCGACGCGAGCTATGCCTGCACCGAGGGGCTCACCGTGGCCCAAAACGACGCGCAGTGCGACATGTACCAAGTGCTGGGTGAGAATGTGGCCCGCCTGATCGCGCTCAGCGCCGGCACCATCGCTGCAGACCTGAACGCGGACGATGAGTGTGGTTTTGAGGATTTTTGGGTCAAGACCAACCCCGATAGAGTGGAGGGTGATACCGGCGACCTCGGCCTGCTGGAGTGGAACATCGACGGTTGCACCATGGGGCGCAGCGGCAGCAGCCAGCAGCAGCCGGTGTCCATCGATTGCAACGGGCGTGAGCGTTTTTGGGGGGGCAGCACCCGCATCGACGCGCAGCGCATCGTGACCGGCATGCGCGTGGATGAGTACTGGATCTTCGACTCCATTGAGCCCGATGACCCGACCTCGGTGGAGATCGACCTGCAGCAGGTTCTATTGACGAACTTCGAGGTCTGGGAGGACGAGTCTGGCGTGGTCTCGCCCCTGCGGGCCCTCGCCATCGAGGGCGGAACCCTGTCTGGCGTTGTGGCGCCGATCACCGCCGAGCGGGCCGACGATCACGGCATCTTCGACATCAGCACGCCGGTGGCCCAGATGCGCAACCTGAGCCTCAGCGGAGCTCCGGTGACGGTTCGAGCTGAGGGCATGACCTTCAAGCTCTTTGTCTCGGAGGCCAACTTCAACGCCTTCAATGGTTCCTATAACGGACTGGGGCTCACCAATGAGTTGCAGGGGTACATCGTCATCGATGGGGTGCGGGTCGACTTCGATACCGGCCTCGACCCGGCATTCAACCAGGCCGACTTCAACGCCAGCTACGTCTGCAGCGGGGACATGCGCAACCCTGTGCCTCATAACTGAGGCCCTTGTTGTTGAAGCGCGCGCGCGGTACGCAGCGCGCCATGTCCAGCCCTCGCCCCGAAGATACCTTTGAGATCGTCACCACCCGGGACGGTGTGCAGGTGGTGCGGGACCTCGCCAACGGTGAGTTGATGCACCCGGTGGGCCCTGCCTTGGAGGCCCGGGCCGTCTACGCCGAACCTGCGCGCATCGACGTGCGGCTGCAACAGGGCCCGGTCATCGTCTACGACGTGGGCCTGGGCGCCGGGTCCAACGCCCTGGAGGCCTGGCGCCGATCAGAGGCACGTGCGCCCGACGAGGCGCAGCACAAGCTCACCATCTATAGCTTCGACCGTACGGCAGATGCGATGCGCCTCGCTCTAATGCCGGAGCACGCGACCGAGTTTGGCTTTTCTGAGGCGGAGGTCGAGGTTGCGCAGGCTGTCTTGCGGGATGGGGTTTTTGAGACACAGAAGAGCAAGTGGGTGACCATGCTCGGTGAGCTGCCGGGCACCCTGACCCAGCCCGATGAGCTTGCGGACGTGGTCTTTTGGGATATGTACTCGACCAAGGTCAGCCCCGAGATGTGGACGTTGAGGTGCTTTGAGACCCTACGAGCCCAGTGCAGCGATACCGCGACCCTTCATACCTATGCCGCGGCCACCTCCTTTCGATCTGGCCTCATGCTCGCGGGTTTTTGGGTGGGCTTTGGCCCGGCCACCGGCACCAAGGCCCAGACCACCCAGGCCGCGGTGCGTAAGTCCGATCTGCCCGAACCCTTGGATGCGCGTTGGTATCAGCGCCTGTTGCGTTCCAGCGCGCCTTTACCGGTGGATGCGCCCGCGGGCGCCATGGATAGTATCGCGCCCTTCTTTGAGCAAGCGGAGTGAGTTCGGCGCTTCGGCTTCACGTGCGGGCCGGGTGCCCTGCGTCGGGGGCGGCCCGTCCTGGGCCCGCCTTTCGCCATCCTGGCTCGGCGACCCCCTCCTACGGGCACACCGGCCCTCCCGCTTCGCCTGCGCTCCCCGGAGGCGCCGTCGAGGGCTTGGGCACAACACAAGCGGAGTAAGTTCGGCGCTTCGGCTTCACGTGCGGGCCGGGTGCCCTGCCCCAACGAACCTATTCGCCTTGCCCACTCGGCGCCTGGGGCACCAGCTGCACGGGCTGTTGCGCCGACCATAGGGTCCACCCAAAGAAGGCGATCACCGCAATCAGGCCTGCGATCACCAAGTAGTAGGGCAGGGGGAGGCCGCTTCGGGGCGCGGGGCTGCCCGGGATAGTCAAAGGCCGTGGGGCGGCTTGGCGTACGATGGGGGCCGGCACCGGACTCTCGGTGGTCGGCACATCGTATACATTAAACTCTGGCTGAGTGGAGGGATAGTCAGAGCTGGGCACTGGAATGACCGCGTGCTCCGGCACGGAGAACTCAGCATCCCCGGGCAATAGTTCTGTGTCTTCGGCCAGAGTGAGGGAGGGGCCGCTGTCGAAGTTGGGCTCCAGGCCATGAATCACAGGGCGGGCGGTGAGGTTGACGGGGTCGAGCGGCATGAACTCCGGCGGCGCATCCAGCTGGGTGGGGCCGCCATCATCGCTGTCTTCTTCGGGGGCGAGGCGGTCGGGCGCGTCCATGTACATCTGGGCCGGCGCGGCGATCTCGGCTACAGCCAGGGGCACCACCCGCTCCCGGACGACGTGGGTGGCATCCACTTTGTGGGGAGCTGTCTCGTGCTCGACCTCGACGGTCTCTTCAGCCTTGTCCTCCTCGTCCGTATCCGCGTCCAACGCCTCGTACATAGGCAGGGGCGCTTCGGACCAGGGCAAAGCGTCCAGGCTACTATTGAGGGACGGAAATCCGCCTTCCCCCAGCGGGGTCAGGGAGGTGACCTCGTTATCGGGCGCGTCAAGGTCCAGCTCCGTCAAAAAGCCGATCACCTCCTCGGCGCTCTGCGGCCGTTCGGAAGGTAGCTTGCGCATCAGCCACTGGACCAAGCGCTCCAGGCCCGCGCTGGGTGGGGCCGCCGGCGGCTGAGCGGAGATGTGTTTGACCATCACCTCGGCTCGACCGGCACCCGTGAAGGGCGGCTGGCCCGTCAGCATCTCGTACAGCACGACGCCTACCGCGTAGAGATCGGCGGGCGGCCCCACATTGGGGTCCTGGCTCTGCTCCGGCGCCATGTAGGTGGGGGTGCCGATGATGTGCCCGACGTAGGTCAGGCGTTCATTCGTGGGCAGGCTGCGCAGGCTGACCGCCCCAAAGTCGAGGAGCTTGACCTGCTCTTCGCCATCGACCGTCGCCACCATAATGTTGGCGGGTTTCACGTCGCGATGCACGAAGCCGCCCTGGTGCGCGGCCCCCAGGCCCTCCAGGACCTGCTGCATGAGGCGGGCGGCACGCACGGGGGGCAGGGGGGCTTCGTCGGCGATGATCTGCTCCAACGTGCGTCCCTGCACGAGCTCCATCACCAAGAAGGTCAGCCCCTGTGAGCTGGTGCCGAAGTCCTCCACGTTGACGATGTGCGGGTGGCGCACGCGCGACATCGACTGGGCCTCGCGTCGAAAACGGGCCAGAAAGCGCCCGTCGTCTGCAAAATCGGCGAAGAGCACCTTGATCGCGTACTCCCGGTCCAAGACGGTGTGCCGCGCACGGTAGACGCACCCCATCCCGCCCTCGCCGAGCTGCTCTTCGACCGTGTACCGGTCCAGCTGCTGTCCAACCAGCGGGTCCCGCGCTACGTCCTCAAGGTCCGTGCCGTCATGCACGCACACCAGGGCCCGAGGCGTGTGGATGGATGCACATTGCGGACAGATCCGCACCTGCACAGCTTGCCCCGCATCTCACTTCGTCGCCACCCGCGAAATGCCGCTGCGGCATTTCGGCAGTTGGATGCACGACAGTCGTGTCCCTGATGACAGCTTGAGGCCGTCACGAAACGGGGCTATGAGCCCCGCGTGCCTCTTAGAATTGCGGCGGTAGCCTACACCCACTACGAGTCCGATCCCCGCGTGCGTCGCGAGGCCGAGGCCCTAGCGGCCCGCGGCGATATGGTGACGGTTTGGGCTTTGCACAAAGAGGGCACCCCTCAAGTCGAGGTCATCAAAGGCGTGAAGGTGCGCCGGCTCACGATCCCCCGCTATCGTGGTGGCAAGGCCAGCGCCTACCTGCGGTCCTATACGCGCTTCATGACCCTGGCCGGCCTGCAGCTGGCGCGGGCCCATACATGGGCGCGCTTCGACGTGGTGCACGTGCACACGATGCCGGACTTCATGGTCTTCACGGGCATGTTCCCGAAGTTGTACGGCACCAAGGTGCTGCTCGATATGCACGACATGATGCCTGAGCTGTACGCTTTGAAGTTCGGCTTGCAGAAGGGTGGCCTGGTCACCAAGGCCCTTCGTCTGGCTCAGCAGTCGGCGACGACGTTCGCGGACGCGGTCTTGGCCGTGCACCAAAACCAGTACGAGCTGCTGCTTCGGGACGGCGTGCCGCCGCGCAAGCTGGGCATCGTCATGAACGCCGCGGACCCCGAGCTCTTTCCTCCGCGCAAGAAGGAGCCCCGCCTCAAAGATGGCGCGCCGGTGCGCTTGGTCTACCACGGCACTTTGCTGCAGCGGTACGGGGTCGACATCGCGGTTCGGGCCTTTGCTAAGGCCAAGAAAGAGCAAGATAACCTGCAGTTCACGATCTACGGCGGCGGCGACTTCGCGCCTGAGCTGAAGGCGCTGGCGCATGAGCTGGGCCTCAAGGCGCCCGACTTCGACATGACCGGCGAGCACCGCCCCCTCGATGAGGTGGCCCAAGCCATTCGTCAGGCCCACATTGGGATCGTGCCCGGCCGCGACGACCACGAGGACTCGGTGCTGCCCACCAAGATGCTGGAGTACGTCTCCGTGGGTATCCCGACGATCGCCTCCAAGACTCGCACCGTGGGCCGCTTTTTTGACGACAGTCAGTCAGAGCTGGTGCCCGTGGGCGATGTCGACGCGATGGCGGAGGCTATGGTCCGGCTGGCCCAGGACAAGGACCGGCGCAAGGCGCTGGTCGCCGGCGGACGAACCTGGGAGCAGGAGTACGGCTGGGAGGTGCAAAAGGGTCTGCTGTTTCAGACCGTGGACGGCCTGTGCCCCGCCCAAGTGGCTGCAGATCGCGCAGAGCGCCAGCGCAAGGTGCAGGGCAAGAAGACCGGCACCCGCAAGGACGACGGCACGGCCTCCCGGAATACCCCTTAGGCCGGGCGCGCCGCCGTGCGCTGAATGGTGGTTCACAACGCCACGCGTCACGATACTGTTTGATTACGGACAGGCGCCCCGATAACTAGGGCTGCCCTCAGGGCTGAGAACACCATGTACACCACCTTAAAGCCGATTCTATTTGGAGTTTTCTTCTTGGCCAGCATGGCGCTGTTTGCGCGCTCGGTCTGGAGGATGGCGCGGCTCGCCCGACTGGGTGAGGACAAGGCGGGCCTCTTTGAGGACATTGGCGGGCGCATCGGCGCCGTCATTTACTTGGTCTTCTTCCAGCGCAAGGTGGTGCAAGAGAAGTTTGGCTTCAACCACGTCATCTTCTTCTGGGGTTTCATGATCATCACGGTGGGGCACACCGAGTTCCTGCTGCGCGGCATCATCCCCGTCTTCTCGCTCGCCTTCTTGG
>Ga0193954_1001902_pt1 | contig 10279 bp, 4 predicted proteins | sample BB_5_MG_FD_140340 | JGI IMG/M metagenome (GOLD analysis project Ga0193954, IMG submission 140340) | Microbial mat bacterial communities from the Broadkill River, Lewes, Delaware, United States - BB_5_MG | ecosystem: Environmental > Aquatic > Freshwater > River > Microbial mats | place: USA...
AAGCAATCCCACTAATAATAGCAACATGTGGATTATACAAATGGAATTTTGGTCTTCGATCAATAGGAGAACTTAAATATTCATCTCCTTCTAAAATCATAACTTTTGCATCCTCCGTAATCTTTACCATGCAATCATACCCTTCCAATTGAGCACCAACCATATAATCAACATTCATTTTCATGGCATTGGTAACATGTAATAACATTGAAGTGATTGTTGTTTTACCATGTGAACCTCCAATTACAACACGTTTTTTCTCCTTACTTTGTTCGTATAAATATTCAGGATATGAGAAAATTGGAATGTTTAATTCCTTTGCTTTCAACAATTCTGGGTTATCCTCACGTGCATGCATCCCAAGAATGACCGCATCTAACCCTTCGTGGATATTATCTTCATTCCATCCTATCCTATCAGGAAGAACACCTTGCTTTTTCAAACGCGATTTAGAAGGTTCAAAGATTTCATCATCTGAGCCAGTCACATTCATTCCTTTGCGACTTAACGCTATGGCTAAATTATGCATTGCACTGCCGCCGATAGCGATAAAATGTACGTTTTTAGTTTCTGTTGCCATTGAACAATGTTTTAATATCGAATAGAATTGGGAAAATTAAAAATAAGCTCCCGTAGTCCGTAATAAAATGAAACACGCCCTGATTTGAATCATCTGCAAAAAAGGTAGGAATCATTATGGAAATCAGACCAATGTAATAAAGCCAATCCCACCAACGCGGAACTTTCAGATAAAAGCGTTTTATTATCTGTAAAATTACATAACAAAGAGCAAGTACCATCACATAGATTGGCACTAGCGAAATACTTGACAAAGTAGAATTCGACCAGTAATACCCAACGATAATAAGCGACACGAGGGTCGACAAAACCAGAAGGATAATTTTAACCAATTTCTTTGTTGAAGCATTATTCATTGGAATGAAATTACTTCAAAATGAAACTAGAAAACGTAAATTAAAGATTAGTTACGCACACTCTTATGCGGAAAACCTAGTCAGCAATATACTTTAAGAAGCCATCAGACATTGAACGAACGATCCCCCCTTTCTGATCGCTACTCAATAAATATACTTCAAGATCTAATTCGGGATGAGCTTTAACAAAAGACAATGAAGTCTCTGTTCCCATGACCATAAACGCTGTGGCATAGCCATCTGCTTTAGCACAATCATTTGTTATTACTGTGACACTAAGTAAAGAATGCTGTACCGGGAAACCTGTTTTAGGATTAAGGCTATGAGCATATTTAACACCATCTTTCACGTAAAACTTCCGATAATTCCCACTGGTTGCAACGGCCTTATTAGAAACGGAAAGTATATTCTCCAAATTTCTTTCTTCTTGATTCTCTTTTGGAACATCTATCCCAATTCTCCAATCAATTCCCTCCCGATTTTTTCCGCGGACTAAAATTTCACCTCCAATTTCAATGTAGTAATTTTTATGCCCTTCTTTCGTAAGGAAACGATCCACTACATCCACGGATTGCCCTTGAGCGATCGCATTGAAATCAATCATAAACTGCGCATGATTCTTTTTAAAAAAAATGTCATTATTCTTAAAGGCAACTTCATGATGTACTCCAGGCGAAAAATCAACAAACTCCAGAATTGAATCAACTTCTGTTTGACTCAGTGGTGTATCCATATTATGCATAAACCCCCAACCTTTCACTAATGGAAAAACAGAAGGATCGAAATACCCATCCGTCAACAAATAAATCGATTGACTTTTTTCGTAGCATTCCTTAAAATATCCAGAAACATCTTCGATTGATACCGAATCTATTGAATTGTTCAAGTTAGAGATAACAGAAGACTCCACATAAGTGGATAAAGCACGATCAAACGTTAAAAAAAGAGAATCTAGCCGTTCTTGAGTTACATTTGAGTTCTGCTCAGCAATAATCACGTTGTACGTTGTGCCCTGCGTTTCTCCGAAAATCGAAATCCCCTCTACTGCTTCTTTCTGAGTAGAATTACAAGAGCTAAGAAGTAGCGTACTAGAAATGACGCTCCAAATGAGCCCCTTGTGTTTCTTTATTCCAAACATGCGCTAAACTAGGTTTACCATTTTTACTGTATGTGATTCCACTTAACGTTTGTGTACGAATATAAACATCAGCGTGACCATCAATTACAACAACGCGACGAGTAATAATAGTAGTTACTAACCCATCATTATCACTTTTAGTAAAGGACTCCTGACTAACACCTTCCGGATACTCTTCACCTAAACTATTCGCCACTTTAGATTGCTTTCTTGGTGTATCATCCACTTTACTTATCTTAGCTGAAGCATCGTAATGCTTATCTTGTTCTCCAATGGCTTTAGCAGCATCCTGTGCTTTAACTGCCTTATCAACATCTTTAATTGCTTCACCTGTTGCTTCTTTTTCCTTCAATCTTGATGTTGTCTCATGACCAATACCGATATAAACATTCTCAATATTTTGCTGAGCGTTTAAACGATTCTCTTCATCACCTTCTAACGCATCTTGAGTATCAATACGCGCCTTTTTATCCATGATATCAACATAACTTACTTTTTTAGCATGTGCCTCTTTCGCAAGAATATCAACTTCACCGTTCACTTTAACTTCTTCGTTGATGATTCCTTTATTCGAAATATACTTTGCTAACTCTGTATTGTATTCATTGTAGTGCGCTTCTGCCAATTCACGTTCACTATTTTTCAACAGCTCATTATTTTCAACGCGATTTTCTGTCAATTCTCCTTGATCATCTAAAACTTTTCGCTTCACATCAGCAATTTCATCATTCACTTTATAAACCGATGCCGTTTCAACATCTGCACGGACTTTATCGCCTTCAACAATATCGTAACGAACCCCTTTAATTTCTAGATCATTTTCTTTTGGCTTTTCTGAATCAATGACAGCCTTTTCAGCAACACTTCTGGCAACAGATTGAATCTCTCCTTCATGAATCAACAACTCATCATATCGATCTCCAGAAATCTCAGTATGAACTTGACCTGCGTATTGTTGAACTTTCACCACTTGCTGTCCGGTTTCAGCACGTTTGTCAAAGTTTTCCTTCATTCCGTCTTCTATACCGCCTTTAATTGCAGCCAAATCTTGATTCGAATTCAAGTTAAGATCATAATCACTTAAAATACGCTCAGTCGTTGCGTTTGCTTGAGCCGTGTTGTAAGCCGTCATAATATCTGTATTCTCTTCATACACACTGTGACGTTCACCATAATCCAAAGTAGACTCTTCTTTGATAACATCTAAAGTACCTTGAGAAGATAAATTTTCACCATGCTCAAAATTAATATTACTTCGATCTTCATTTTGAAGCTCCAATTGGCCTTTTCTTAAAGCATCCACAGTAGCTTGACGATTTAAGTCACTTTCACCAGCATCGCGTGTTATCTTCTGTTGGATCATATAGATCTCATTTGAATTTTGATAATGAGATTCTGTTTTAGCTAAAGCCAGTTCCGTTTCAGCATCTTTAATACGCTGTTGTTTTCTGTTGATTTTCGTCTTTTTCAAAAATTTTCGATCCGATTCAGCTCGTTGTAACACGAAACCACCATCGATTAGATTATTCTCATCAAACGGATCACCTAAATCTTCCAATTCAGCCGTTTCAACCGTTGTAGGATTTAGAATTGCATATATTTCCTGCAATTTTTGTTTAGGATACGGATCCTCTTTCTTAATACTTAATGCGCGATTGTAGTAATTAACGGCCTTATCATATGAAGCCTTATTAAAGTTTTTATCTGCAGCATCAACAATCTTACGATATTCTTTTTCTGCTTCCGCTCTACCTTTTTCACGCTCTAAACGCTCACATTCTTTTACTTGAGTTTTTGCGTAACTGCTAGAAGGGTCAATTTTCAAAGCTTCTTCATAAGTTTTCTTAGCATTCAAGTAACCTTCATTTGCAAAGTAACCATCAGCATCTCTAATTAAAGCATCGAATTTATTTTTATTAGCGAGGTTCATTGCATCAGCATTCGCGATATCGTCTAAAATTTGTTGAATCTCTGATATTTTAGATTGCGCAGCTGAATCACTAGGTTTTACAGAAAGTGCATTCTGATAATACCCCAATGCGGATTGATACTCTCCAGTCCCGAAACTAAGTCCACCCTTTGCCATGTAATCATTATACAAAGCATCTTTTTGATCAGCATTAGACAGTTCATTAATTAACGCTTCCATCTCCGCAATTTTCACTGCAGGTTGAGGTTCAGAAGGCTTCACATTTTGAGCTTTCTTATAGGCCTCTTTTGCCTCTTCATACTTTTTGCTTGAAGCTAATTGATCCGCTGAGGTCATATAATTATTGTACTCAGCATCGATTCTTTTAATTGTTTCAATACGATCAAGTAACCCCTGAGGTCGACTATCTTCAGGCTTAAATTTAATCGCTCTATTAATTAACTCAATGGCCTTATCGTATTCCCCTGATTCAATTTTCTTTTCGGCAACAGTTAAAATTTTCTCGTATTGTGCATCCGTCTCTTGACCTTCTGCCTTTTCCAATCTCTCCGCTTCTGCTGCCTTATCTACCGGTTCTTGTTCATTCGGTTTTAAACTAAGTGCTTCATTGTATTTTTTTATGGCATCTAAATAATCTTTATTTGCAACCATTTGATCCCCTTCACTCATCAGTGCGGTATACGCGGCATCAATTTGAGCTTGATTTGCATTCGCCTTATCAATGATTGCTTGAAGCGCTGCAATTTTTGTCGCAGGCAATGTTTCTGTCGGTTTTATGGACTGAGCTTCTTTATACTTTGCGATTGCTGCAGAGTAGTTTTCATTCGACTCTAATGTTCCCGCTTCAGAAATAAGGTTATTGTATTGTGCTTCAATCTGCTCTGCTTGACTTGCATCATTTAGCAATGCCTGTAACTCAGCAATTTTAGTTTTAGGCAAAGTTTCATTTGGTTTCAGGCTTGAAGCTTGAGTAAACGAGTTAATTGCCCCTTCATAATCACTTGCAGCTACCTCCCCGTTCGCTTTTTCAAGAAGTGCATTGTACTCTTTATCAAGTTGTTCAGCCGCATCTGCATTTTGAATAATAGCCTCTATCTCTGCAATCTTTATTGCTGGCAATGTTTCTTCTGGTTTTATCTCTTGCGCCTCTTTATATTTCTCTATAGCTCCTTGATAATCCCCTGATGCCTGAGCGCTTTCTGCCGCAGAAACGATAGTACTATACTGTGCATCTTTCCCTTGTTGAGCAGCTAAATCGGCAATTGCCTTTTCAATAGTCTTTATTCTGTCTTCAACTTCTGCATCGTATTTTAAAGTCAATGCTTCTTCCAGTTTTTGTTTTGCTTGATCAAATTGATTTGCATCTGCAAGCGCAAATCCTTCCGATTTCAATGCGTTGAAAGCCTCTTCTTTTTCAGACTCGTTTTTCAAAGCTGCCAGTTCAGAATTAACCTTAGTCAATTGTGCTTGCGCTTCAATATTACCAGGATCAATTCCTAGGATTTCCGTGTAGACCGCTTTAGCATCTTCAAACTTCTCATCAGAAATCAATTTTGCTCCCTGATCTAATAAATCTTCAATTTGAGCAGCTTTAGCATCTGCAGCAGCCTGATCACTTAACAATTTATCGATAGCTGCAATTCGTTCTTGAGGAAAGGTTTGACTGTTATCAATTGCAATAGCCTCATTGTATGCCGTTTTCGCCTCGTTAAATTTTCCTGAGTCAAATAATCCATTCGCAGTAGAAATTGCATCATCATAAGCTTTTTTAATTGCTTCCGCCTCTTCTTGTGCTTTTTGTTGTGCTTCAAGATTTGATAGAATTCCATCAATTTCAGAAATCTTTTCCGCAGGCAAGGTTTGAGAAGGATCAATCGTTTGAGCTTCTTTAAATTTTGCTTTAGCCGCTTGATAATCAGTAGCGATTAATAAAGCATTTGCCTCACTCATCAATCCATCATATGCTGCTTTTACCTCGGCTGCTTTCGCAGCTTCAGCATCTGCAAGTTCTTTTTCCTTAATTAAATCATCTATTTGAGCGATTCGGTCAGAAGCATAAGTTTGAGAATCATCAAAAGTCATGGCTTCGCGATATTTTGTTTTGGCCTCTTCCCAATTCGCGAGATTAAATAAATTATCTGCACTTGCAATTGCTGCATCATATTGAGCCTTACGTTCAGCATCTTCTGCTGCATTCTTCAATAGGGCTTCAATCTCTGTTAATTTTGTCTTTGGTAAATCTTGCGAAGGATCAATATTTGACGCTTCTGTAAATTTTGATTTCGCAGTCACTAAATCCCCATTTGATAATGCTGCTTCCCCATCTGACATCAGCTGATCATATTTCAACTTAGAAGCTTCTGCCGCCTCATTTTCTGCAATTTTCGCCTTAATTTCTTGAATTTTGGTCGATATAGCAGGTTCAACTTTAATGGTTTGAGCCTCTTCGAATTTGGCTACAGCATCCTCAAGTTTATTTAAAGCATTTGCTGCTTCCCCTTCAGTTATCAACTTTGCATACTTTTCTTCTTGCAAAGCTAAGTTCTCAGCATCCGCAATCGCCTTATTCACAATGGCTAATTTTTCAATAGCGATTGGGTTTCCACTTTCGATTGAAATAACTTCTTCGAATTTTGATTTTGCAACAGTCCAATCTTTAGCTGTCATTGCGTCAGTACCACCTTGCAGCAGTTCTGCAATTTTAGCCTGAGTATCTGCTGCCTCTTTCGCAGCTTTGATTTTCTCATCACAAAGACCGATTCTACCTTTCACATAAGTAGATGAACTTTCATATGTCAATGCTTCCTCATACTTCGTTTTGGCCTCTTCAAAATTTTCAGCAGTAAACAGCGCGTCAGCAGCAATAACAGCATCATCATACTTCTTCTTGATCGCTTCCTTCTCGGCCAACGCATTCATCTTACCTTCGATTTCAGCAAGTTTATCCTTTGGATATTGCTCACTTGGCTTAAGCTTGCTTGCCTCAGTAAACTTATCTCTTGCCGCTCGAACACTGTTTTGCTTCAAAAAAGCATCTCCTGCTTTAATTGCTGCATCGTAAGCCGCTTGATTCTCTAATTCCTTTTTACGATCCTCCAAGGTCTTAGTTAAAGAAGCGATTTGATCTTTAGGATATTGTTCATCCTTCAACTTCACAGCTTCTTTATACTTAGAAATAGCATTCGCTAAATCGTCTTGATCACGTAAATTATCTCCAGCTTCAATCAAATTATAATACGCTTCATTTGCTTGTTTATCTGCTAACTCAGCACTTTTCTGAGCTTGAATCAACGCATCTAACTCAATAATTTTATCTGCAGGATACTTTTCAGTTGGCTTATAACCTAATGCTTCTTCGTATTTAGCCAAAGCCTGCTCATAACTCTTTGAAGCATAAAACGCATCTGCCTCCTTTATAGCTGCATTGTATTTCATTTCTGCTTCCGCCTTATTTTTATCAGCCTCAGCTAAAAGCGTTAGAATTTTGTTTTTAATGTTATTTGCCTCAGTAGAATTTAATCGAGGACTAAGTTTTTGGGTGTTCCAATCGAACGTTGCGACAGGTTGAGTTTTTAAAAATGAAAAATCGGCATTATCACGTTCTTTAAACACATCAATTTCAAAAGGGTCAAAAAATTCACCTCCGGGTGGAATATCTTCTTCGTTTACCTTGGCGAAATCAAAACGCATCATTTTTCCAACAAATCCTGGTTTACTGAATTTAAGTTCAAATGGTTTGGTTTGATCAATATTTGCTGAAATTTTAAATTTACCATTAGAAGCCGTACTTGATGAAGCGATTATTGCGCCGGCTTGAACAATATCAACCTTTACAGTACCTTCTTTCTTTCCTTCATCTATATTAATAAGTGTTCCTCGGAAAACTAAATCCAATTGTTGTCCCCATGAAAACAAGGAAGACAAGAGCACTAAAATTATAATTACGTACTTCATATTATATGATTTAAACGTAGCTCTGTACAACCAGTTACAGATTTGGTTTAAATTTGAATTGTTATTTATACAAATATGGTTAAAATAGTTCAGAAATATGCCTTCAAATACCATGCTAAACAGTGAAAAAGTAAGTTATTGGGAACAAAAAACGTTCTTTCAAAACACTGATTACCTGATAATCGGTGCTGGAATTGTTGGATATAGCACTGCGCTTCATTTGAGAAAATCGAATCCAAAGAGTAAAATCGTTATCATAGAGCGTGGGTATTTACCAAGTGGAGCAAGTTCTAAAAATGCTGGCTTTGCCTGTTTTGGAAGTGCTACGGAGCTTTATTCAGATATACAAACAAGCACAGAAGCGGATGTATGGGAAACCGTAAAATTAAGATGGCAAGGACTAACCTATTTACGTGAATTGATCGGAGACAAAGATTTGAAGCTCCAAATGAATGGTTCATGGGATTTAATTACCCAAAATGAAATTGAACTTTTTAATAAAGTGGAAGCTAGCATCCCATACTTCAATCAACAATTAGCTAAGATCACTGGAGAACCTAACATTTATTCCATTGACGACAAAGTGGCAACCAAATTTGGGTTCGAACAAGTTAAGACAAGTATTTACAACCGATTAGAAGGTCAGGTTGATACTGCATCAATGAATCATTCCTTTTACAAAAAAGTGATTGCCGAAGATATCCATGTTCTATTTGGTATTGAAGCATTAGAAATTCATAAAAGCGATATAATTACAAATCAAGGAAAAATATCCGCCAAACAGATTGCGATTTGTACAAATGGCTTTGGTAAAGCACTTATTCCTACTGAAGATATTTCACCTGCACGAGCACAAGTAATTATAACCAAACCCATCAAAGACCTAAAAATAAAGGGAACATTCCACTATCAAGAAGGTTATTATTATTTCAGAAACCTTGATGACCGTATCCTTTTTGGTGGCGGGAGAAACCTAGACATTCAAGGTGAAACTTCCACAGCCATTGAAAATACAACAATGATTACGAAAACGTTAAAGCAATTAATGAAGCAAGTCATCTTACCAAACACACCGTTTGAAATTGATCATCAGTGGGCTGGTATCATGGGGGTTGGAAAATCGAAGAAACCCATTATAAAACAATTAGATTCACATTTATTTTGCGGCGTTCGTCTTGGCGGAATGGGAGTTGCAATCGGAACGCTTGTAGGTAAAGAGCTTTCAGAACTTATGAGTAAATCCTAATTTTTATCCGCTCTTTTTTAACACGACAAGATTATTTTGTCCTTTTCCAAATTAGGGCTTTGACTGCAAGTTGAAATTCTTAAATTTGGGAAAAATTATTCCACATGAAAGACACAGCTTTATCAAATAAACACATTGCTCTAGGTGCCAAAATGGTTCCTTTTGCTGGTTATAATATGCCTGTACAATATGAAGGCGTTAATGTTGAACATCAAACAGTACGTGAAGGCGTAGGTGTTTTCGATGTTTCACACATGGGAGAGTTTTTAATCTCCGGAGCTGGTGCATTGCCATTGATTCAAAAAGTGACTTCAAACGATGCTTCAATTTTAACTATTGGTAGAGCGCAATACAGCTGCATGCCGAACGGTAAAGGTGGAATCGTCGATGATTTAATCATCTATAAAATTAAGGAAGAACAATACTTACTTGTAGTAAACGCTTCAAATATTGAAAAAGATTGGAATTGGATTTCTTCATTCAATACATTTGATGCTGAAATGCGTGATTTGTCTGAGGATTATTCCTTACTTGCAATACAAGGACCTAAAGCTATTGAGGCTATGCAGTCGTTAACTTCAATCGATTTATCAGAAATTAAATATTATCATTTTGAAGTAGCTGATTTCGCTGGAATTGAGAACGTAATTATTTCTGCCACTGGTTACACAGGTTCAGGAGGATTTGAAATTTACTGTAAAAATGATGAAGTGGCTCAAATATGGGACAAGGTATTTGAAGCAGGAGCTGAATGTGGGATTAAGCCAATTGGTTTAGCTGCTCGAGATACATTGAGATTAGAGATGGGATTCTGTCTGTATGGAAACGATATTGATGATACAACTTCTCCATTAGAAGCAGGGTTAGGTTGGATTACAAAACTTTCCAAAGACGATTTTAACGATAAAGCATTTTTAGCTAAACAAAAAGAAGATGGTGTCACTAGAAAATTAGTAGCATTCGAAATGGTTGACCGTGGAATTCCACGTCATGACTACCCTATTCAAGACGCTGAAGGAAATGTAATTGGTAAAGTAACTTCAGGAACAATGTCTCCATCAATGAAAGTTTCAATT
>Ga0193954_1001904_pt1 | contig 10274 bp, 6 predicted proteins | sample BB_5_MG_FD_140340 | JGI IMG/M metagenome (GOLD analysis project Ga0193954, IMG submission 140340) | Microbial mat bacterial communities from the Broadkill River, Lewes, Delaware, United States - BB_5_MG | ecosystem: Environmental > Aquatic > Freshwater > River > Microbial mats | place: USA...
ACCGCCTGTTAACAGTGAAGAAATCTTAACCGATAATTATTGGGAACAGCCAAATAAATACGGTAAACGTTACTTAAAAACACATAATATTCCAGTTGAAAAAATTGGAACTGATGCCGCAGCAGTAACGGGTTTTTATCAACGTACTGCTGATTCAGCTGGTTTAAGATTAGGTGTCATCCCTGCAAACCTAGGTTTACAAGTTGTAACTGAAGCCGTTGCCAATAATTGGTATGATAAGAACCAGATTTCGGCAGAAAAACGGGATGAAATGAATGGCTATCGTGAGAATATCGTCACAAAACCGCTTGCTTATCGTGCACGCCCTTTAAATGGAGTATGGTCAACCCCGCCTTATTTACATAATGGTTCAGTGATGAATATTTATGAGCTACTCAGCCCTTATACAGAGCGAACTAAAACTTTTTACTTGGGAACAAAAGAGTTTGATCCGAAAAACTTAGGCTATGTAAGCCAAGAGTTTGAAGGGGCGTTTAAAATGGATACCACGCTATCAGGAAATTATAATACAGGTCATGAATTTGATGACTTTAAAATGGAGGCAGGCGCACCCCGTCAAGGGATTATTGGGCGTAAGCTACATATTGATGAGCGGTATGCTTTAATTGAATACTTAAAAACATTACATTAAACTTAATAAGTTGATGTTTTAAGTATAATACCCTCTCTTCTTTTTTAAGATAGAGAGGGTAATATAAAAATGGGTATAGTATTGCTCCACATAAATTAAGTAAAAATACAAATTGTTAGTATTATTTTCTATTTAATCATTATTTTCTCTATTTCTAATAAATATGTGTTTCTTTATTTATCAGTATAAAGACAATGATTCATGCTATTATATAAGCATGAGATAGTCATTATGAAATATAAAGTATTTGGGGTTCTAGGGGCTTTATTTATATGGTATTTGGTATAATAAGTATTCGTAAAAAACTAATTGCTTTGTTTACATTTATAAAAATTTTACCATTAATTCTTATTATTTGGTTGGCATGGTATAAAATAACAGAGCTAAACGCTATTTTAGAACGTTATTCAGTACAAGTTTCCACAGAAAGCCGTAGTGTAGTGAAATACACCAGTCAAGTTGCCTCTGAAGAAGTCACTAAAGAATTAAATAGACAAGCCCAAGCCAGTATTGAATGCTTAACTGAAAATACCGCAATAGTCATCGCTGATTTTTATATATGCGAGATCGTGATATTGAATTAGCGGCTCAACTTCCTTTAACTGAAACAGCATTTAAAAGCTTTTTAGCAACCCGTTATAAATATATCACTGCTCATGAACCTTGGGAACTAGATGAATCGGGGACGGTATGGCGGCAAATGACTTCCCACCCCTCCTCTCCCCCCACAATCACCTCTAGCAATCCTGATAATAGTAACTATTTCCACTCAAAGCCCAATCATCATAAAGGGAAAAAAGAGCCTACCCCTTTATATACGGAAATGACTTATTTTGATAAAAAAGGGCAAGAATTAATTAAAGTCAGCAATAATGACTTTATGTCTAAAACGCCCAATAATATCTCTAATAAAGAGAATACTTTTTGTAAAGCAGAAAGTTATTTTAAAGCTGCACAAAAATTAAAGCTGGGAGAAATTTATGTATCAGATGTTATTGGTGCCTATGTAAGAAGTCCTGTTATTGGCGCATACTTACCTACCCGTTTAAAACAAAAAGGGCTGCCTTTTACTCCTGAAGAATCAGCGTATGCAGGAAAAGAAAACCCAGTAGGAAAAGAGTTTCAAGGGATTATACGTTGGGTGACTCCTGTGGCTAAAAATGGAGAAATAACAGGTTATATCTCCTTAGCTTTAAATCATGAGCATATTATGGAGTTTACAGATCACCTTGTGCCATCAGAAGAAAGTTATACAAATATCTCTGATGCTTCCACAGGAAATTATGCTTTCATGTTAGATTATAAAGGGCGTACTATTTCTCATCCACGTGATTATTTTATTGTTGGCTATAACCCTGATACAGGGGAAGTTGATAATACATGGATGGATAGAGAATTATACCGTGCATGGAAAGATAGTGAGCTGAGCTTAACTGAATTCCAAAAAACAGCCCCTATATTTCATCAACAATCCCTCAATAAAAAACCTGCTCATGAACAAGTAAAAGCTGGGGATTTTGCTGCTGATTGCCGTTATTTAAATTTTGCTCCACAATGTGAAGGGTGGTTTAATCTTACCCAATACGGTGGTTCAGGCTCCTTTTTTATTTTTTGGAGTAATTTATGGAAGCTCAATACAGCAGCAATTATACCCTACTTTACAGGAGATTATGCCAATACTCCTCGTGGATTTGGTATTGTCACCCTCAGTGCAAATGTCCATGAGTTCCATCATGCTGCCAATGAAATTAACCGACAATTATCAGAAATACAAACTAAACATACCCAAGAGTTAACACACCAATACCAGCAAACAGCAAACCATTTTAATGCTGAATTAGAAACCTTAATTAACAATTTTAAACTCTATGCATTATTAATGCTGATTGCGATTATTATTTTAGCGATATGGATCGCAACCTCCTTAACAAGCCGTATTAAAAAAATTATTTATGGTTTACAACGCTTACAAGAAGGTGAATTAAGTTACCGCCTTAAAGTAAGCTCTCAAGATGAAATGGGGCAGTTAGGACATGCTGTCAATACCATGGCAGAAAAATTACAGTACAGTGTTGATGAAATTAATACTGCAAAGCAAAAAGCAGAAGAATCTACACATTTAAAAAGTAATTTTCTACTGAGTGTTTCCCATGAATTACGCACGCCTTTAAATGGCATTATTGGCTATAGTGAGTTATTGCATTCTGAGATTACAGATGATGATCAACGAGAAATTTTAAGCCATATTTTAAGCAGTGGGCAGCGTTTAAATAATATGGTTGGTAATATTTTAGATTTAACTGATATGGAATCAGGGCAATTTCATTTAAGTAGTGGCACAGTCTATTTCACTACCTTGTTAAATCAATTGGCACAAAAGTTTTCCCCACTTGCAAATAAGAAAGGGGTTGATTTTTATACTGAATTTTCCCCTAATATTCCTGAAATTATCTATCATGATGGTAAACGTCTCACCCAATTATTTGAACATTTATTAGATAATGCTATCAAGTTTACTTCTGAAGGACATATTAATTTTATTGTTAAGTATGATAAAGCAAATCAACAACTGCTGTTAAGTGTTATTGATACAGGAAAAGGAATTCCTAAATCTGCTCAAGAAACCGTATTCAAACGTTTTTCACAAGCAAGCAATATCAGAACACGAAAAGAAGAGGGAGCAGGTTTAGGTTTAGCTTTCTGCCGTGAACTTGTACGCTTGATGCAAGGCAAAATCATTGTGGAGTCAGAAGTAAATATTGGTACAACATTTATTATCTACCTGCCTGCAAATTTACAAGGTGTATAAACAGTTTGTAAATAAAATTATGCAGTAAAATCAAACAGATTCTATGCTCTATCATTTCATAGATATATTTTTCTTATATATTATAGTGATGTTGCATGCAACGCTGCTATGATTTGCTGAATATCATCATTTTCTGAATTTTCTGATGAGTTCATGACTTCAGTTATGACTTATAATTATGGCATGATTGAAATCATAAAGACCTTGCATGTCATATTACACAAATATAATAGTGATTATTCAATAGGATAAAATTAGGTTAAATATTTAAGGTATGAAATAAAGTGACTGAAACCTTTACCTTTAAATAGCAACTATTTTAGTATGACGGTGGTGCTACAGGTTCTTCTAAATGCTTGAATGTACCAGTGAGCCATAAGCAGCTTACCCAAGCCTTATCAACATCACTACAGTATATTTACACCATCATGGCAACCAATCGACTCACTCCACCTTTTCAACTATACTAACTCATCAAAATTATCACACCACAAAGACTATTTATCTTTATTTAAATCTATTTATGAATAGAAAAAATACAGGGATAAAGAATAAAAATAGCTCTCATATTATTTATGTAGTGACTCAGGAAAAAATGGTATGCCATTGAAGCAAAGCACTTATGACGAACTTCCATACACCAGTAGCGTCATGCCTTATGCCCACCCTAATCGCCTTGCCACAATTGCCCAGCTTTTTGGGCTCCCCACTGCCTCATTGGAAAAGTGCCGCATTTTAGAGCTAGGCTGTGCAGATGCCAGTCATTTATTTGCCACTGCTTATAGCTTACCCAATGCAGAATGTTGGGGAGTGGATAGTAATGCGGAAAAAATTGAACAAGCCCAACCTATTGCAGAGGGCTTAGGCTTAAAAAATGTTGTATTAAAAAACTGTGATATTTTAGATGTTGATGATAGTTTTGGTATGTTTGATTATATCATTGCACATGGTATTTATTCATGGTCATCACAGGCTGTACAAGAAAAAATTATCCATATTTGTAAGCATCATTTAACTGAAAATGGCGTGGCTTATGTGAGTTATAGCACTAAACCGGGGGCATTATTAAGTGATGCCGTGCGGGATTTATTACATTATCAAGTGGTGGGTATCCCTGATGGTGAAATCCAAAAACAGCAACTTTCTGCAGTACTTAGCTTATTAGCACAATCAGGTACAGAGCAAGATAATGCTTATGGTAAATTCTTAGCAGCAGAAGTAGAAAAATTTGATGAACTACCTGATCCAGCTCAATTTGTACAAGCATTAACCCATGAACATACACCTGTTTATTTTCACGAATTTATGAATTCAGCAGCACAAGAAGGTTTGCAATATTTAGGTGATGCACATTTTCATACTTTATTTAATTATGATTTACCTGAGAGCAGTGTTGAAATGCTCAAGGCATTTGATAATGATTTAATCACTAAAGAGCAATACACTGATTTCTTGCGGAATCGCCATTTTAGACACACATTACTGTGTCATGATAATGCACAAGTTTCTCGTCAAATTTCCCCAAGTCGTTTAGACTCTTTAGCCGTTGCCTCTTCATTACAAGCCAATGCCGATGACCCTAGTCGTTTTAGTCAAGCATTAGGCAGTATTAAAACAGAGAGTGTCTTTGTACAAATGGCATTACGTTATATTGCTGAACGCTGGGCGCGTCCTGTCCCCATAGAGGAAGTAGTGGCAGCGGTGGCAGAAGCCTGTAATCAAGCTGTTAGCCAAGTGGAAGGGGAAATCAAAAGTGCATTGTTAGAGTTTTACAGCCGTAATTTAATTGAGCTACATAAGCAAAGCCCTGAAATTACAGCACAAGTGAGTGCAAAACCACGTGCAAGTTTATTAGCACGTTGGCAAGCTGAACGTACAAACCAAATCACAAACTTACGTCATGAAGTGATTTTTATTGAAGATGCTTTATATTTGCGCCTATTACCACATGTGAATGGTGAAAATGATCATGATACATTAGTTAAACAACTCAGTTCATGGTTAGAAGATGGTGGGATTGCAATACAAGCTGCTGATGGGACAAATATTAATCAACTATCAGAAGTAGATACACATAAAGTACTGCATACTGTACTAGAAAATGCCTTGTCTTTATTTGCACAAGCGGCATTATTAGAAGCCTAAATATAGGTGAATGGTGGGGAGCTGCTTTACATAAAAGCTTGAAGCTTTAAAGTATTGCAGCTCCCCTACTCACTCATTAAGGCATACCCACTAATATGATCGGCTAATACCATACTCTTTTATAACCATTTCATAGCCTTGTTGTAATGCTTTTAAGTTATCAACCATTAACTCAAGTGACTCAATAGCTTCAGCATAGTCACCTTCTTCTATATTATCCTTAACTTCTTCAAGTGAGTGTAAAATGATATTAAGGGTATCCCCTTGAATAGCAATACTTGGGTATCTTCTCCATGAAAGTTGCACAATATGATGTATTTCTGGATGTGATAAAAGAGAAACACTAAATGCTTTATCATTATGCTCATTCATTTGTAGCTCCTTTTTAGAAAAATTTAATTGTAGTTGATAGTTAAAGCTGTATTCTTTAAATTTTTAACGTAAAAAACAAAAAAAGGGGGTTAGTGCAGAGGAAACTCAAAAAAAGGGCTAGGGGATCCTATCCAAAAAGGATAAAAAATAAGAGCACCATACAAAAAACCCCTTGTTTCACGAAATGAAACAAGGGGTTTTTATATTTACCTAGAAAGGAAAATTGTTTAAGTATTACTTATTCGCATGAATAATGCTTAAACCTTTTAACAAGTTTAGTGCTTGATATAAAGCATAATCTTGTTTTTCTAAGGGTTCATCCTTTTTTGCTTCCTTATCTTTTGCATCAGTATTATCTGCTTTACTAGCACCTTCACTTTCAGCAGGATTTTCTAAATGCCCAGCTAAATCGGCTTCTTCTAAACGTCTTTTCTCATTCTCAACCGAAGCGATAGTGACCTTATTTAAAGTAATATCAGGTTCAATCCCTGTTGCTTGAATAGAACGCCCTGATGGGGTGAAATAACGAGCTGTGGTTAATTTCAAAGCGGACTGATTATTCATTGGTAAAATGGTTTGTACAGATCCTTTACCAAAGGTTTTTGTCCCCATAATCACTGCACGCTTATGATCTTGCAATGCACCTGCGACAATTTCAGAGGCAGAAGCTGACCCACCATTGACCAATACTACAATGGGTGCGCCGTTTAAATAATCATCAGGACGGGCTTTAAACTTAATATCAGAATCATCGACACGCCCTTCTGTATACACCACTAACCCATCAGTTAAGAATAAATCTGAAACACTGACCGCCGCATTTAATAACCCCCCAGGGTTATTACGTAAATCTAACACTAAACCAGATAATTTTTTATCCTTGTTCTCAACGATTAATTTTTTCAGTGCTTTACTGGCATCATCACCTGTACGGGATTGGAAATGTGAAATACGTACATAACCATAATTATCTTCTAATAAGCGAGAACGGACACTTTTTATCTTAATAATTGCGCGGACGATAGGCACATCAATGGGTGTCGCAGCTCCTTCACGTATGACGGTTAAGATAATTTTAGACCCCGGTTTACCCCGCATGATTTTCACTGCATCATTTAAACTAATGCCTTTAGCAGGTTTATGATCTAACTTGATGATCACATCCCCTGCTTGTAATCCTGCACGTTGCGCTGGAGTATCATCAATGGGGGAGATAATACGAATAAAGCCATTTTCTTGACCAATTTCAATCCCTAATCCACCAAATTCTCCTGTTGTACCCAGTTGTAACTCTTTAAATTCATCAGAATTTAAAAAATTAGAGTGCGGATCTAAACCTGTTAACATACCTTGAATGGCATATTCTAATAATTTTTTATCCTCTACCTCTTCAACATAACTTAGCTTAATGTGTTGAAATACTTCGGTAAATGTGCGCAAGTCTTCAATGGGTAATGCTTTTGCTGCCTGTTCATCTCGTTTTGCAAAAACACTGCTCCCCACTGCAATGAACACGCCCAGCACAACGCCGACCGTTAGTGTAGGGATATGTTTATAGATTGCTTGCATAAATGATTCTCCGTGCATAATCGCACTGTTTTTATATATTTATTACATAGGCTGTGTGCAGTATAACACGCCCTTATACAGACACAATTGTAACTTTTATTCATTAAAAAAAAGACGGCTTGTTATTTACGTTCTATAGGTGTGATGAGCTGAAATAACAATGACTTAAGGATTATTTTTTTTGCAACCAACGTAATGGATTGATTGGCTTTCCTTGGTAGCGGATTTCAAAATATAAGGCTGGCGTATCACGTCCTCCACTTTCTCCACTACGTGCTAATAGGGTATCTGCTTCAACCCAATCTCCCACTTTTTTATATAAGCTTTGATTATGCCCATATAAGCTCATATAGCCTTTTCCATGATCTAAAATCACTAATAAACCAAAATGACGGAACCATTGAGCAAAAACAACCCGCCCTGCGGCAATACTACGCACTTCTTGTCCATTTTTTGTTGCAAATAATACGCCTTGCCAGCGTAAATGCCCAATACGCTTCTCACCAAAGTGATGAGTAATTTTTGCGCTAATGGGAGCGGGGAGCTTGCCTTTTAGTTGTCTAAAGTTTTTATGACCTTTAGGGTGAGGTAAAGATTGGGCAGCTTGTTCCAGTTTACCTAGTAGTGTTTCAAAGTGCTTTTTATCTTCTTGTAGACGTTTTAATTCTTTATTTTGGTTTTTTAAAGTTTTACGTAAGGCTTTTAAAATGGCTTCACGCTCTGTATGACTCAGCTCTAAACGTTGTTTTTTACTTAACTCTTCTTGTAAAAGTTTATTTAACTGTTCTTTTTCTTTTTCAGTACGTAATTGTAAAGTCGTGACATGCTCTAGGCTTTGACTAATAATATCAATTTGTTGTGCACGTGCTCGATTAAAATAATCATAATAAGTTAATACGCGCCCAACACTGCTGGGGTTTTCTTGGTTTAGCCAAAGTTTTAAATAATCTTGTCGTCCCGCAAGGTAGGCAGCATGAATTTGTTGACTTAATACTTTACGCTGTTGTGCTAATTGTTGCTTTTGTTTATCTGTTTGTTTTTTTAAAGTTTCTAAGGTTTTTTGTTGCTCATTTAACTGATAACGTAATTGCTCTAATTTTTGCGAGACATCACCAATGGTTTCTTCACTGTTTTGTAGTGAATTTTGTAGTTGTCCATACTCGGTACGTGTCGATTGCATGGCTTCTTGCAGGCTGGCAATACGTTGTTCTAAAGCAGTTAGTTGCTCAGGCGTTACCTGCTTATCAATAGGGGCGGCTGTGATATGAAAAGGGGTAAAGGACAATAAGAAAGAGAGTAGTAAATAAGTGATAAATGTTAAATAATGCACTATAAAGCTTCCCCCTTTTATTATTTTATTGTCAATGATATCAAAATGCCCGCATTAAGGTTTGACAATAAAGCAGGCATCATGATGACACTTAATTAAAGTGAGTTAACATTCACAAAGTGTCCTGTAACGGCTGCCGCAGCTGCCATGGCTGGGCTGACAAGGTGAGTCCGCCCCCCTTGTCCTTGGCGACCTTCAAAGTTACGGTTAGAGGTAGAAGCACAACGTTCTTCAGATTCTAAACGATCAGCATTCATAGCTAAACACATAGAACAACCGGGGTCACGCCATTCAAAACCTGCTTCAATAAAGATTTTATCTAAACCTTCTTCTTCTGCTTGTGCTTTGACTAAGCCAGAGCCTGGGACGATTAAGACTTGCTTAACTGTCTCCGCGACTTTACGCCCTTTTGCGACTTCAGCCGCCGCACGTAAGTCTTCAATACGTGAGTTAGTACAGGAACCAATAAATACTCTATCAACCGTGACAGAATTCATAGGAGTGCCAGCCGTTAAGCCCATGTAAGCTAATGCACGTTCCATTCCTTCCGCTTTAACACTATCTTGCTCTTGGGCAGGATCAGGAATTGTATCATCTACAGAAATCACCATTTCAGGAGATGTTCCCCATGTGACTTGTGGGGTGATATCTGCTGCATTTAATGTGACCACGTGATCAAACTGTGCGCCTTCATCAGAATGTAAAGTTTTCCATTCTGCTAAGGCTTTATCCCAGTTTTCCCCTTGTGGTGCATAAGGTCGCCCTTTAACATAAGAGAAAGTGGTTTCATCAGCGGCAATCATACCTGCACGTGCACCTGCTTCAATTGCCATATTACAGACAGTCATTCGTCCTTCCATGGATAAGGCAGCAATGGCAGATCCTGCAAATTCAATCGCGTACCCTGTCCCCCCTGCAGTACCAATTTCACCAATAATGGCAAGCACGATATCTTTCGCTGTAATGCCTGCTGCCACATCACCTTCAACACGTACTAACATGTTTTTAGATTTCTTCTGTACTAAACATTGTGTCGCCAGTACATGCTCTACTTCTGAAGTCCCAATCCCAAAGGCTAAGGCTGCAAAAGCACCATGTGTAGAAGTATGTGAATCACCACAGACAACCGTCATCCCAGGTAACACAGCTCCTTGCTCAGGACCAATCACATGCACGATACCTTGGCGTGTATCATTAATGGTAAATTCAGTAATGCCAAATTCTTGACAGTTATCATCAAGGGTTTGTACTTGTAGACGTGAAATAGGATCTTTAATATCTGCAACACCACCTTCTCGTTGAGTCGTGGGGACATTATGATCAGGGACTGCAAGGTTTGCATCAATACGCCAAGGTTGACGTTTAGCCAGACGGAGTCCTTCAAAAGCTTGAGGGGA
>Ga0193954_1001906_pt1 | contig 10270 bp, 13 predicted proteins | sample BB_5_MG_FD_140340 | JGI IMG/M metagenome (GOLD analysis project Ga0193954, IMG submission 140340) | Microbial mat bacterial communities from the Broadkill River, Lewes, Delaware, United States - BB_5_MG | ecosystem: Environmental > Aquatic > Freshwater > River > Microbial mats | place: USA...
ACTATAATAGCCCCACGCTCATCTATAGACTTTCTAGCAATCTCTTGACGTGAGAGCTTTTTAAGCCAGTTTTCTATCTCTAGCTTTACCTCATCTGCTAACTTTTGTGATGGAGTTATCAAAATAGAACTTGCCATCTCATCATGTTCAGCTTGAGAAAGCATGTCAACTGCTAAGTGAGATGCATCTGCACTATCATCTGCAAGTATTCCTATCTCGCTCGGTCCTGCTATCATATCTATATTTACATCACCATAAACCATCTTTTTAGCAGTTGCAACAAAGATATTCCCTGGTCCTGTAATTACATCTACTTTTGGAATATTCTGTGTTCCATAAGCCATTGCAGCTATTGCACTAGCTCCACCAACTTTATATACTTCACTAACACAACAAAGATGACATGCAGCAAGTAAAAGTTCATTTGGTTCATTATCAGGTGTTGGCGTACAAACGACAATATTTTCTACACCAGCAACTTGAGCAGGAATAACATTCATCAAAAGTGAAGATGGATAAGCAGCTTTACCACCAGGTATATATAGACCTGCACTATCTACGGGAGTTACTTTTTGTCCTAAAATAGTTCCGTTGTCTTCTGTATCGAACCAAGACTTAGGTTTTTGCTTTTCATGATAAGCTTTGATTCTATCATAAGCTAGATGCAAAGCACTCTTTAGCTTTTCATCTATATTGTCATAAGCCTTGCTCATTGACTCTGTTGATATTTTCAAATCTTCATCACTAGCAGGTGTCCAGTTATCAAACTTCGATATATGTTCTTTTAAAGCTCTGTTTTTGTCAGTTTTTATCTCATCTATAATATTTGCAACTATTGCACTTACATGAGCAATATCCATCTTTCCTCTGCCTAAAAGCTCATTAAAGCTTTGAGTGAAGTCTTGATTGTTTGTATTTGTAAAAATCATTCTTATTTACCACCATTTGCAGAGCCATAAAACTCTTCTTTTACTATTTTTATTGCATTTAAAAAGTTATCTGCATCTATAGCACCCATTATAGGTTGAAACATTGGCTCACCACTTGGACGCAAGAACCAAATAGCTGGCGTTCCAGGTTGCCATAGCTCTTTTGGCATATAATCATTTTCATCGCTATATGAGATAACACTAACAAAGTCTTCATTTAGAGCCTTAGCTACTCTTTTGTCTTTTAGAGTGCCATTGTCTAAAATCACACAAAACTTACATGTATGTCTTGAAGATATAAACAACATTGGTTTGTTAAATCTTGCAGCTTCTTTTATACCTACATTATAATCTTTTGCCCACTTAATCTCAGCTGCCATTATAGTGGTAGCAAAAAGAAGTGTTATATATATCAGTATTTTACGCATGTTTTTTTACCTTTTTAAGAAGTTCTTTTGAGCACTCTATGGCGCTTTTTTTTGTTACATCTATAACCACATCAGCTAGAGCCAAATACTCTGGACGACGTATGTTATATAGTTTTTCAGCCTCACTCAAGTCAGCAAGAAGAGGTCTTTTCTTTAGCTTTTTTATTGAGTTTGGATGGTTTTTAATTCGTTTTATTATTTTATCAAAAGGAGAGTCTAAAAGAACAACAGTCCCAATTTTTTTAATATTTTTCTGTTTGTAAAATCCGCCACCTGTTGAGATAAGAGTGTTTTTAACACTAGATTCTAACCACACGGCAACATCTCTCTCAAGTCCTCTAAAATAAGCCTCTCCATCTTCTTCAAAGATTTTTTTGACACTTTTGTTTTCCATACTCTCAATCAAGTCATCAGTATCTAAAGCAATATATTTAGAGTGTTTTATAACCTCACGAGCAACACTTCCTTTTCCAACTCCCATAAATCCTATCAATATGATATTTGTCATTTCAATCCTATTTTATTGTAAAAGCACTCATGTCAAAATCTGGTTTAGTTTTTTTAACTCTTTTATATATCAAGATTGGTGCTATCACATTATATTGTAAAATTGCCATACTTACTATAAAACTAAGAGCAGAAATTTTTAGAAGTATTGGTATATAAAAAGCAAAAACAAACCCTACTAAAGATGCTATAAAAAGAAAAAACTGTACTTTTGCTAAGTTTTTATTTATCATCTCATTCATAGTAGGAATACTCATATATCCCATTGCATTTAGATGAAACCACACAAGAAAAGGAATGATTTTATAAAGCATCCCGACCATTATGGAGAGTATAAAACCACCACCAAGCAAGATAGCTACCACTACTATGTACTCATGCTTAAAGTACTCATCAAATATCCAAAGAAAAGAGCCTAAAGTTAAAAACACACTTGCAACTCTCCAGTACCAAACAGTTACATCACTTATAGGACGGCGACGCTGAGTAAGTTTTCTCCAAACAGTCGTAGCAAATGCCCAGAAAAAAAGTGCTATCCATGCCTTTGCAATAAAAGAGTAAGTATCTGCAAAAACATTACTAAAGAGCCAAATAACTAAACCGACACTAATGAGTAAAACCACTCTTTTTTTACAAAACTGTTTAAATCTTGGTGCTACATAAAACATAGGTAGGACTTGAAAAGCAACTCCTATGATTAAGATACCTCCAAAACCAAAAATCCCCCAAACACTGTGAATATTTGCAACTACATTTCTATATTGTGCATATTCATTATCTATGTAAGTATAGAGCAAAAACAAGCCCATAAGAACTGTAAAAGCCCCAAAAACAAGACTCACACTCATAGCTTTTACAGTAGCGTTGAAGTTTTTTACCTTTAGTATAGCCATTGCAATTACGCTTATCATCATCACAAAGCCAAAGCTGAGTAAAAGCATGGCTAGTGTGTTGAAAATGTAAGCTTCATATTTTAAGCCTAGTAACATAAAAATTGTACCTGCTACTAGTGAAATATATGATATTTTTGAGATTGTATCTACTTTTGGGATTTTAACACCTGCTAAAACTGGTAGCATCTGTGTTAAAGACCCCAGCATTACAAAGCCTAAAAAACCGATGGTTAAAGCGTGAGTTATAACTATGGAGTCAAGTGAATATCTGCTCATCAAAACATCTGCTTGGCTAAAAAGCATCATAAACCCAGCTATGATTGCAAACAGAGGAGCGGTTACATAAAATCTAAGAGGTGCAGATATAGGAGGTGCTTGATCTGTCGATAATCCGTTAAGCTCCATAATCAACTCTCTTTAAACTACTCAACAATCATAGACTCCATCATATCCACTACTCTTGGAGACTCTGCACTTAAGTGTTGTTGTGCCATAGTGTAGAGCATCTGCTCTTCTTTCATATTGTGCTGTTGCATTAAAATCATTAAAGTCTCTGATAGTCCAAAAAACTTATCTTTATCTTCACTCTCTATAGCTTCGCCCATCTGTTTGATTAGGTTTCGCATCTGAGCGTGTTCATGCCTCATCATAGCAGTTGGACCCTCAGTCATTCCTGTTTTTGCTTCAAACTCAACAAACATAACTCTCTCTTCCATTTGAAAGTGTCTCTCAGTAGCTTGTGCAAACTCCTCAAAAGCACTCTTTGCATCTGCTATTGAAGTGTTAGCTTTATCTTCCATTATTGCGAAGAACTCATCGCATCTACTGTGGTCTGCTGTTAGATACTCTTTTATTGTACTCATTATTTTTACCCTTTTAAATTGTGTCTATCTTAATTTTTCGTATTATATTGAAATATTATAAATATTTTTGGTCATATATCAATAAATTTGTTATTTAAACAGCTTTTTACTATAATAACTCTCTTTAAAATTAATAGGAAACAATATGAAAAACAAAAGATATATAACACTTGGTTTTGCCTCTGTAGCAGTTGCAATATCATTACTTTTTTCTGCAAACCTTTTTGCAAAAACTACAAATAACAAAAAAGAAGAAGCATCTAGACTTGAAGCACTTGCTAAATTTACAAAAGTTATCGGCATAGTTGAGCAGTACAATGTAGATGATATCACTATTGAAGAGTTGATGGATAAAGCACTTCAAGGCATGATGAGCAATCTTGATGCTCACTCAAATTTTCTTACTCAAAAAGATTATAAAAAACTAAAAGTTCAAACAGATGGGGAGTTTGGCGGACTTGGAATTACTGTTGGCATCAGAGATGGAGCTTTAACTGTTATAGCACCATTAGAAGGTACACCTGCGGATAAAGCTGGACTAAAATCTGGAGATATTATCTTAAAAGTAAACGAAGAATCAACTCTCAATATGACCATAGATGAAGCTGTCTCTATAATGAGAGGAAAAGTTGGTGACCCTATCGAGATTACCGTAGTACGCAAGGGAGAAGCTAAACCTATTGTCTTTAATATTATCAGAGATATTATAACTATTGAATCAGTCTATACAAAAACAATAGGCGATAATATTTTATATGTCCGTGTTACAAATTTTGACAAAAAAGTAGTTGAAGATGTTATGAAGGCTATAAACAAAAAGAAAAACACTACTCAAGGAATAGTTCTTGATTTGAGAAATAACCCAGGTGGACTTTTAGACCAAGCTGTTGGACTTGTTGATTTGTTTGTAGATGAGGGTAAAATTGTTTCTCAAAAAGGTCGTAAAAAATCTGACAACCAGACATATAAAGCTAAAAAAACAAATACTGCTACAAATGTACCTTTGGTAGTTTTAGTCAATGGAGGTAGTGCATCTGCATCTGAGATTGTTAGTGGAGCGTTACAAGACCATAAACGTGGAGTAATTATTGGCGAAAATACATTTGGTAAAGGAAGCGTGCAAGTAGTACTTCCTATTACAAAAAATGAAGCTATTAAACTTACAATAGCAAGATATTATCTTCCAAGTGGGCGAACTATTCAAGCTGTAGGTGTAAAGCCAGATATTGAAGTTCATCCAGGTGAAGTTCATAAAAACGAAAATGAATTCTCCATAAAAGAAGCTGACTTAAAAAAACACCTTGAAGAAGAGTTGGTAAAAGCTAATGGAGAAAATAAAAAATCTAAAAAAGAAAAAGAAGATAAAGTTAAAAAAGATATAATTACGAAAGAACAACTCTACAAAGATATTCAGCTCAAAGAGTCTGTTGACATCATAAAAGCACTAATAATTGTAAAAGGATAAAAAAGAAGATGGAAAAAAGAGAATTACTCTATGAAGGAAAAGCTAAAAGATTGTTTCTAACTGATGATGAGAACTTAGTTATTTCAGAGTTTAAAGATGATTTAACAGCTTTTAATGGCGAGAAAAAATCAAGCGAAGCTGGTAAAGGTGCTCTAAACAATAAAATCTCTACTGAGCTTTTTAAACTTTTAGATTCTAAAGGCATTCAAACTCACTTTGTTGAGATGCTAGATGACAATCACATGCTACATAAAAAAGCAGATGTAATTCTTATAGAAGTTATAGTTCGCAACATTGCAACTGGTAGTCTTACTCGTACACTTGGAATAGAAGATGGAAAAGTTCTACCATTCACTTTAGTAGAGTTTGATTACAAAGATGATGATTTGGGTGATCCAAAATTAAACGACCAACACGCTCTTATTTTAGGTCTTGTAGATTATCAAGATGAGCTTGATAAGCTGCGTCGTGTTGCAAGAGAAATTAACGATATATTAAAACCATATTTTGCAGATAAGGGGCTTAATCTAGTTGACTTTAAACTAGAGTTTGGAAAAGATAGTGATGGGAACATCATCTTAATAGATGAAATATCTCCTGATAACTGTCGTTTTTGGGATATAGAGAGTGGAGAGAAGATGGACAAAGATAGATTCCGTCAAGGTTTAGGTGGCTTAAAAGTGGCTTATGAAGAAGTATTAAATAGAATTTTAGGAAAATAGCATAATGAAAGCAATAGTAAATGTATCTTTAAAAGCGGGTGTTTTGGACTCTCAAGGTAAGGCTGTTCATCACGCATTAGACTCTCTACATTTCAACGGAGTAGAAGATGTTCGTGTTGGAAAACAAATCATTTTAAAACTTGACGAGACAGACAAAGACAAAGCGATGGCTGATGTAACTAAGATGTGTGAAGAACTTTTAGCTAACACAGTCATAGAAGATTATGAGATAGAGTTAGTATAATGACTAAGGTATCAATCCTTCAATTTCCTGGAACTAACTGTGAATACGACACTCAATATGCTTTTGAGAGATTGGGTGCAAAAACAGAAATACTTTGGCATAAAGATGAATCCATTCCAAGTGATACTGATCTTCTAGTTATTGCTGGTGGATTTAGTTATGGTGATTATCTCAGAAGTGGTGCTATTGCTAGATTTTCTCCTATTATGAAAGCAGTAGAAGCTTATGCAAAAAATGGTGGTAAAGTTCTTGGCATCTGTAATGGTTTTCAAGTTCTTACAGAGGCTAGACTTCTTCCTGGTGCTTTAAAAAGAAATGAATCTCTTCACTTCTTATCTAAGCATCATCACCTAAAAGTTGTTAATAATGACAATATCTTCTTAAAAGAGTTAAGCAATAACGATGTTGTAAATATTCCTATCGCTCATCACGATGGAAACTACTTCATAGATGCAGATGGCTTAAAAGAGTTAGAAGCAAACAATCAAATACTTTTAAAATACTCAGATGCAAAAGGCAACATACTAAACCCTAACGGTAGTGTTGAGTCTATAGCTGGTATATGTAACAAAGAAAAAAATGTGTTTGGTCTTATGCCTCACCCAGAACGTGCTATGGAGTCTATACTTGGAAGTGAAGATGGTATAAAGATGCTTCAAGGGTTTTTTAAAGCGTGATTCGTTTATTTTTTTTAGGGTTGTTATTTTTAACAACTCTAAGCTCCAATGAAACCACCACTATCAATGAAAACAATCAAACAATTTACTCTACTCAAAATTTACCAAAAGTCTTATACCTAAACTTTGAAAAAACTCCTCATAGAGTTATCAAAGGTGAAATATTTTCTATAACAATCAAGACACTCTCTACCGTACCTTCTTTTGTAGATATAACTTATGAGATGACAAACCACGAAGGGCTTAAACCTCTAAATGATGTTCCATATAGAGATGAAGATGCTAAATATTATCACGATACTTTTTACTTCTTAACAACTCAAAGTAAAGCAAAAATACCAGACTTCACAGCTACACTACATGACTATAACGATTCTATTGTTTACAAAGAGACTAAACTCTTGGGTGAAAACCTAAATGTAGTAACGCTAAATCCAAAAAAAGACTTTGCAAACATTGTAGCAAACTCTTTTGAGCTTTTAGAGTATAAAACTACATCTTACGATGACACTCACAACATAGTCGTATTTGTAGCAACTGCGACCAACTCAGACATAAGTGCTTTTAATCTTCAAAATGTTTTTAAACAAGGCATCGAGTCTATGACCGAGTCATATTTTGACTCTAAAATAGTTTACTATGCTGTTATAGGAAAAGAACTTGAAAAGCTCTCATTCTCATACTTCAACTTAGAAAAAAACAACTTTGTACGAGTCGATATTCCCATCATAGTAAGTGATGATAGTGTTACAACTCAAAGTGACTTAAAACCAACAGACCATTCACATGAAAAAATAAAGATAGTAATAGCTGCATCTATAGCACTAATAGCATTTTTATTTATCTTATGGAGACAAAAGTACATCTACTTGATTTTTATTATTATTCCTCTTGGATATATAGCATACATAGTGATACCATCAAAAGAAGTCTGCATAAAAGTAGGTTCTGAGATACATCTTCTTCCCGTTAAAAATGGTACAATTTTTGAAAAAACTAATACTATTTACCACTTACAAAAAGAGGGAAGTGTAAAAGATTTTGTAAAAGTAAAACTAAAAAATGAAAAAATAGGATGGGTAAAAAATGAAGATATTTGCAAAAATTAGTTGGCTCTTTGCTACAATAATTATATTTTCTTCTTTAACACTTATGATAGTGCTTTACTATCTTGTTCCTAGACCATACTCCAGAAAAATCTCTGCTTGGCTTATTCGACTTAGTACTTTTTACTCTGTAGATGTACAAGGTGAAGAAGACCCAAAAGCTCAAATGTTTTTACTAAATCATCAAAGTGATTTAGATATAGGCATAATGGAGACTATATCAAGCAGAGATTTAGCATGGGTTGCAAAAAAAGAGTTGTTTAATATTCCATTTTTTGGACTTGCACTAAAACTTCCTCAAGATATAGCTGTTACAAGAGAGAGTAAAACCTCTCTGCTTAAGCTTTTAAAAGATGCTAAAGTTGTACTTGACAAAGGTAGAGTTATAACAATGTTTCCAGAAGGCACACGCTCTACTAAAGGTAAGATGCTACCATTTAAATCAGGGGCTAAGCTAGTTGCAGATAAACATAAACTTCGCGTCCAACCTATAGTTTTAATGCAAACATCAAAGTACTACAATGTAAAAAAATTCTACTATAAACCAGGTCGCATAAAGGTTATATATTTAGATTCTTTCGTAGCAGATAAAAGCGATAAAGATTGGTTAAACAACTTACGAACTAAGATGCAAAAGGTGTATGATGATAAGTTGGCAAACAATCCTAGCCATAGGTAGTGGCGGCTTTATCGGTGCAGTTTTAAGAGCATACTTCAACGGTTTAATATCTCACAGACTACCTCACGACCTCCCTTACGGAACTCTTGGAGTAAACCTACTTGGAAGCTTTCTAATGGGAGTTTTAATAGCTTACTTTATGTACACAACCATCTTCTCTCTTCAAGCAAAGTCTTTTCTCTCAACAGGACTTCTTGGAGCATTAACAACCTACTCAACATTTGCAATAGAGAGCTTTTTTCTCTTAAAAGGTGGGCATCTGTTTTTAGCCTTTGCAAATATATCACTTAACGCTTTTGGCAGTGTTTTAATGGCTGGTGGCGGCTTTTATTTTGCTAAGCATTTTTTGAAGTAATCACTACAACATTATAATCTCATCAGCGCACCATTTAGCTAGTTCTAAGTCGTGCGTAATGAGTAACATCCCCGTATCTTGAAGAGAACGTACAAGCATATTCATAACTTCTAGTTGTATAACATTGTCAAGTGCTGATGTAGGCTCATCTAGTAGTAAAATCTCTGATTTCATAAGCATGGCACGAAGAATAGATGCACGTTGAAGTTGTCCACCAGATAGTTCATGTGGAAGTTTAAGCAGTAGTTCTTGTTCAAGATTAAGACTCTTAGAGTAAACCTCTATATCCTCTGTAGATGCTACGTCTTTGATTTGATTTAGCAAAGTGTAACTTGGATGAAATGAGCTATATGGGTCTTGAAAAACCTGAGATGCTCTAGCACACTCTATAGTCCCACTAAGTGGTTTAAGGTTTTTAAGTATCAACTCAAAAAGCGTACTCTTACCAGCTCCACTAGCTCCAACTATAGCTTTTATCTCACCTTTTTTTAGAGTTATAGACAGATTACTAAATAGTAAAAAGTCTTTTTTATAACCAAAAGATAAATTTTTAACTTCTAAAATATTACTCAATCACTAACTCTTTGTAAGTGCCAAATAGAGTTTTGTTAACTCTTTGTAGAGTACATCAGGCTTTATGTCGGCATTTTCTTCCCAGATATTTTTCATAATAATATTATCCTCTACACCATCCCAAACCTTAATATAAGAGCCTTCTTTGTAACCATTATCTTGGCGGAATTGGTTTAAGATATTTTTACCTACATAGAGACGATAGAGTGTTTGTAAGTCTAAACCGCTCATAAGAGTTAAGTCAAAAAAGTCAGCTATTAGAGTCTCTAAGTTCAACTCATCTTTGCTAAGAGATGCAAACATAATACTTTCAACTTTCTCAATTATCTCTTTTTGAGATGCAAACTCTTCATTTTGAGTCTCTACTTTTGAGAAACTATCAAGGTTTGAGATATTTATAGCTAAATCATCTATACCACCTCTCATAGTTTGAGCATAATTTTCTATGGCCAAACTCATTATAAAGTGCCATACATCAACAACCTCAATTTGTAAGTTGTCCCAATCTGGCTCTTTATTTATGCTCTTCCAATGTTTCCATGAAAAACTATCAACCATCTCTGCACACTCCATATAGATGCATCTCTTCCAGTTTATCTCTTTTTTGTTTTTTGTAACACCCTTAGTCCAACCCTCTCCATTTGTAGAATCATTTAGTTGAGCTTGGAGCTGTAACATTATTAATATCTTATCCATTTGTAAAGTTCTCTTTTTATAAATTTATCTGTTTATTTTATCTAATATGCTAGAATTCCCTACTTAAAAAGAGAAAGATTTATGAAAAGAATTAACTGTAGAAGATGTAAACATTACTTTGTAACTTGGGAAA
>Ga0193954_1001907_pt1 | contig 10269 bp, 4 predicted proteins | sample BB_5_MG_FD_140340 | JGI IMG/M metagenome (GOLD analysis project Ga0193954, IMG submission 140340) | Microbial mat bacterial communities from the Broadkill River, Lewes, Delaware, United States - BB_5_MG | ecosystem: Environmental > Aquatic > Freshwater > River > Microbial mats | place: USA...
AGGCGCCGGCGCCTCCGCAGGCTGTCCCACAGGGAGACCCCAGCTTGGATAGCTGCCCAAATGAAGGTAACGTGCCTACACGGAGCCCCTGTTGGTGAAACTTCCCCCGCACCGCGTCCGGTCCAAGGCCGACCTGTCGACCCCGGATCCGCTGGACACGGTCAAATCACCCAAGCAAGCGCCGCTCCCGCTGCAGAACCCCGCGCTCATGGGGGCCTCCTTTGGCCACCGCCCCAGCCCCAATAAGCAGGGCTTCTTAAGCAAGCTGGCCAGCGCGACACGCGGCCCCATCACCGGCGTGCTTCTCGGGGCCATGATGCTCACCTCGTCGGGCGTGGCGACCGCGCAGACCCGCGGTGATGTTCCGCCGCCGCCACCCACCGCGGTCGTCTCCACCGTTCTCGGCCACACCGCCCAGATGGGCGCGCCGATCGTCGACGTCGCCACCGGCTATGTGCAGCAGGCTCAGGCCGAGGCGCTCAAGCAGCTGCGTCCCGAGGCACTCTTCGACCAGATGGAGGCAGGCCAACTTGTCGTGCAAGTTCCGTTGCGCGCGGGCTCCTATGAGGTCGGGGGCGCCAAGCTCACCGTAGCGCCGGGCACCGTCATTCGAGCCACCGTTCAGATCGAAGACGGGCGCCTGGTGCCCTACGATGATGGACAGGGCACCCGTGTGCAGCTCACCAAGCCCATCGACGGCCCGGTCTGGACCACGGCGCATGGCGTCTACCTCAAGGACAAGGGCAATGGCCGCGGCCAGGCCATGGTGGACATGGCCGGCTGGTTCGACAAGGCGGCCACCAAACCCGGCGATCTGCAGGTCTCAGGGCTCATCCGTGCCTTGATGGATAACGTGCACGACGCAGGCGGCATGGCCACCTCGGCCGCCGACATGGTCGATTGGGACAACCTGCGCTTTTCATTGGACCCGGTCCGCATGGGCGATGGTGTCGTCGACCTCGGTGGCATTCAACTGGACCTCGCCCAAGGCACCCAGCTGCACATCGGCGGTGATCTGGACTCCGCTGTGGTCACCGCCCACTTCGCCCTTGATGGTGCCCAGGTGCGTCAACCCGGCCTGCAGATGGACATGGGCGCCTCAGGCGCTGACCTTCGCCTCGTCAGCGAGAAGGCCGCAGATGGCAGCATTCGGGTGCAAGGCTCCCTTCAAAATGTGCGCGGTGAGGTCGACCGATTCGTTGGCAGCTATCAAAAGAACGATACGTCGGCGCAGATCGACCTGCGCGATCTCACGCTCGATGGGGCTCGGCTGGATTTTGGCTCACGCATCCTCACCGCTCAGGGCGTGGCACCAAAGCTCGACGTGAGCAGCTACCGCTTTCAGGGCGATGTGCAGGGCACCATCGCCAGCTCGCAGGCCACCCTGCATGACGGCCAGGGCACCGCCGGCCTCACCTTCTCAGCGGGAAAGATCCAGGGAACACTGGATGCGGGCAGCAACCACGTCTCGTTAACTTCCAAGCTCACCGACGCACGTCTGGGCATCTCGGACTTTCAGCCCACCGGCGCGGGCTCCACCTTCGATATGAAGCGCGGCACCTTCCGAGGCGATGCCGAACTCAGCTTCAATACCTCCACCGGCGAGTATCAAGCCTACGTCGACGCAGACAGCCTCGATGTGCTGCTGCAGGACCTCAAGGCGGGCAATAAGACCACGATCGACCTCGGACGCACAGAGCTCAGCGGCGCGGGCAAGATTTGGATCGGGCCCCAGACGCTGCGGGTCGAGGGCGACCTGGGCATCTCAGGCCGCATTGATGATCTCAAGGTTCAACATAACCGGGGCGAGAACCCCGAGCGGGTAGTCTTCGACGTCGCGCAGGGATCGACGATGCAGGGCAGCTTGCGCACCCTCGACATCTCACCCGGGGCGCCGCTCAAGCTAGACGTGCACACCCAGGTGCAGCTCGCGCTCGAAAATCACGCCTTCAACTTCCCTGGCTTTTCGGCCCACGGACCAACCTCACTATCCGGACCGGCCCACCTAGAGGTCGGTGACCGCGCGGTGAAGCTCTCCGATGCCAACCTCATCGCCACGATGATTGTTGAAGACGGCCAGGTAGCCGCGGGAGAAGGCGCCTTTGCGCTGGATTTTGCGGAAGGTTCGAACCTGCGCCTGTCCATTCAAGCGGCGGAGTTCGGGGGCGCGGACCGCGTGGCGCCCACGATTCGTTTGGGCTCCGGCAGCCATCTCGAAGCCAGACTCGACGGCGGCCACTTCGACATCGCCAAACGCCGCGTCAACCTTGAGCCCGGTACCCTCGTGCGCTTTGAGATGGCCAGCCTGGAGCAAGACCCCGAGCTGGGCACATCGCTGATCGGCAGCCTCTTCTTCGACGCGCCGATGCACCTCGACGCGCTGGTGCCCGCGGGCGAGCTCAAAGGCCTTCTCGGCGATGGCGGCGTGGGCCTGCGCATCGACGGGGTGCGCTTTGACCAAGATGGCAAGCTGACGCTCAAGGGGGTCAACCTAGCCTTCGAGGGCTCAGTGGGCGAGGTCGAGCACGTCAAACCTGCGCATGAGCACGCACGACTTGCAACGCTCCTTGCCGCGCACCCAGAGCTAAAGACTCAGCAGGAGCTGATCAACTACCTGTACCGCGTCGGCGGCGATTGGGCGGGCGCCTCCCAGGCAGCGCGCGCCTATGGTTTGGACCTCAGCACCCTGACCGAGGACCGAGACGCGCCCATTCAGGCCCAGGCCGCCGAGGCCCGAGGCTCACCGACCGAACTCTTGAGGAGCCCCAGCCACGTGCCCTCAGTGCAGACGATCGCCCAGGCCCACGCGGGCGAGATGTTGGGCCTGCAGGAGGTCGCCGCGCCCATCGATATGGTGCAGCTGGCCAAGCAGGTCGATGATGGTCGCTTGGTCTTCAGCATCCCGGTGCAGGGCGATTACAAGGGCGTGACCTTCGAGGCCGGCACGACGCTTATCGTCGAGGCTACCGCGAAGGACGGAGAGCTGGTCGCCGACTCCTTCAAGGCCTCCTTGTCCAAATCTGGCGACGCGCTGCTGTGGACCACGCTCGACGGGGCCTACCTCGATGATGACCGCAACCTGATGCTGGACATCGGGGGCTGGTTTGATCGCGGGGTGGAGGGCTTTGAGAACCTGCCCACAGACATCTCTGCGCTGGTTGATCGGCTGATGACCAAGGGCGAAGGCGGGGACGGAGGTTTTGAGGACCTCATCGATGTCTCCAAGGCCCAGCTCCTGCTCAAGGATGTGACCTTCGAGGAAGGCAAGCTACCTTTCGGCGTGGGACAGATTGATCTCGCCGATGGCACCAAATTCACCGCCGTCGCCACCGCCGATGGGGTCACAATGCGCGGCCAGCTCGACGCCGCTGGCCTCAAGGTGAATACCGAGTCATTTGCCCTCGACGCAGGCGATGCGTCGGCCGACGTCTTCATCAAGCAGACCAAGGCCGAGGACGGCAGCCAGCAGACCCTCATCACCTTTTCGAACGTTGAGCTGGATGGGCGAGGCTTGGTCTACCGCTCCGACGATGGCGACCTCACCCACCTCGGCGCGGGAAAGGCAGAGGGACAAGTTGTCTTGACGTTGGACTATGACGCAGAGGGGGAGCTGTCCGTAGGCACCCACTTCAGGCTCTCCTCCTTTGACGGCGATGTGAAGGCGGTGCGTGCGCACATCGCGGATACTCAGGACGGCGAGCCGACCTGGCTCACGCTGGGCCCCAGCAAGTTCAATGGTCAGTTCAGCTTAGATGAAGCGGGCGCCATCTCACTTCAGGGACATGCCGCGGATATGGACGCGGTGATGCGCAACCTAGACGTCAAGAGCCCCGCAGGGGTCGTCGACGTAGACCAGGTGCGCCTCAAGGGGTCCGGTATCATTTCGGTGAGCGACGGCGCGATGAGTTTTCTCGACGGCAAGCTGTCGGGCGCCGCCAGCATGTCTACGGAGGGGCTCGACATCGGTGATGTCTTCCCCGGGTACCTCGAGGACATCCTCGTCAAAGAGGGCAAGGCAACCTTCCAGTTTGACCTCGACCACGTGGACCGCCTGTCGCACAGCCCAGGCGCGCCCTTCGAGATCAAAGGTGGTGAGGGCCAGCTCGGTGGCCGAGTCTCGATCGACGACGTTATCGCCCGCATCGCGGCAAAGCCCTTCGACAGCGGCGTCGGCAACTGAACCTGCCGAAGGCTATCGCTTTCGTTTGTAGCCCGGGGAGGGCCCCAGACGGGCTCTGGGCGCCAGCTTTGGCGGCTTGATGCCCGCGTCAGAGATCAGGCGAATCACGCGCCCACGGTGCGGCCGAAAGGGCTCCAGCAGCTCAAGCATCGTCTCATCATCACCGCGCAGCTCGCCGGTGAGCGCAAAACAGATCAGGTGCGGCAGCTTGAGATCCCCCAGCACCACAGCGTCAGTGAAGCCCAGGCCGTGGCTGCAGACATTGCTCGCCGTCCACGGGCCTACGCCAGGGAAGGCCCGCAAGCGAGCCTGCGCCTGCTCATAGTCCATGCTCAGCAGTTCTTGGATGCGTCGATGACTCTGACACACCCTCACGATGATCCTCGCCCGCTGCTGTTCGATGCCATGCACCGCGTACTCGTGCAGCGGAAGACGTGCCAGCCTTCGCGGCTCGGGCAACACATAGAGCTGCGGATGAGGGCCCGGTGCGGGCGTGCCTTGGGCATGAACCAGTCCCGCATAGGCCGTGGCTGCGTCCTGCCAGCGCACACGTTGACCCAAGATGGTCTGAATCAGAATCTGCAGAGGGTCCGGCACCACGCTGTAGCGCAACCCCAGAGCTCTTCGATGTAGCTTGAGCACGCCGGTGTGCTCGGGCTCGAAGCTGCGTGGGTCGTCATGCAGGCCCAGCAGGCGCGGCGCAGCCTCCAGTAAAGCCTCAGCGCCGGGCCCCCAGGCCTCGGCGACAATGCGGTCCGGGGCCTCAACCTCAGCGTGCAAAGTGGCGGGCCCCGAAGGCAGACGGGCGCTGCGCCAAAGCTCCGTGGGGCTAAGTTTCACCGTGGGGTCCTGCGCCCCCAGCCGGTGCAAGCTCAGGGAGCGCTTCAACAAATAGGGTGGCCTGACCTCAAGGACCCGGCGAGCGAAGGCAGGCACAGCTCAATGTACTTGGCCCACGCGCCTCGGAATAGCCTTGTTTGGCGGTGAAGGGCCCTCTACCCTGCGCGGCCATGAATCGCGCCCCAATCCTCCTGTCGAGCCTCCTATTGCTCCTGCCCGCCGCCTGCAAACAGAGCGGCGCCGAGCAGGCCCCGCCCCCGGTGGCCCAGCCCACGCCCGCAGCGCCCGCGGTGGCCAAACCCACTGCGGAAGACGCCAAGGCCTTCGCGGCCAAGGTGAACGCCGATCTCAAGGAGATGTGGGGCCTGTGGGAGCGCTCTGAGTGGATCAAGAGCACGTACATCATGCACGACACGGAGCTGATGGCCGCGCACTTCCACGAGCAGGTCATGGCCTACACCGGCCAGGCCATCAAGGAGGCCACCAAGTATGACGGCCTAGAGCTCGACGCCGACACAGCCCGTACCCTGAAGCTGCTGAAAGTCTCTCAGAGCATGCCGGCCCCGAATGACCCGAAGAAGCGTAAGCGCCTCGCGGAGATCGGCGCGAAGATGGAGAGCATCTACGGCAAGGGCAAGTACTGCGATGACAAGGGCAATTGCCAGAACTTGGGCGAGCTATCAAAGGTGCTCGCCACCAAGCAGAACTATGACGAGCTGCTCGCAGCCTGGACCGGCTGGCGTACTATCTCTAAGGAGATGCGCCCGATGTACTCAGAGTTTGTGGGCATCGCGAACGAGGGCGCCCAAGAGATCGGCTTCGATAACCTCGGTGAGTTGTGGCGGGCGGCCTATGATATGAGCCCGGCGGAGTTCGAGGCCGAGACCGACCGCCTGTGGACCGACGTCAAGCCCCTGTACGACCAGCTGCACTGCTATGTGCGTGCTCGGCTCGCAAAGAAGTACGGCAAGGACAAGGTGGACCCTGAGGGTAAGATCCCCGCGCACCTGCTCGGGAATATGTGGGCCCAAGAGTGGATGAACATCTACCCCCTGGTGGAGCCCTATCGCGGCGCCGCGGACATCAACGTCACCCGCGCTTTGAATAAGAAGGGCGTAGACGAGATCAAGATGGTGAAGATGGCGGAGGGCTTTTTCACCTCCTTGGGGCTCGACCCGCTACCCGATACCTTCTGGCAGCGCTCGCAGTTTGTTAAACCCAAGGACCGTGAGGTGGTGTGTCACGCCAGCGCCTGGGATGTGGGCATGCAGAACGACCTGCGCATCAAGATGTGCATCAAAGTGGACGAGGAAGACCTCATAACCATCCACCACGAGCTGGGTCACAACTATTATTACATGTACTATCACATGCTGCCCGCGCTCTATCAGCAGGGCGCGCATGATGGTTTTCACGAGGGCATCGGCGACACCCTGGCCCTCAGCGTGACCCCAGGCTACCTCAAGCAGGCGGGCATCCTGAAGTCCGTCAAGAAGAACGACAAGGCCCTCATCAACCTGCAGATGAAAGAAGCGCTGGATAAGATCGCGTTCTTGCCCTTTGGCAAACTCATCGATCAGTGGCGCTGGGATGTCTTCAGCGGCAAGGTGCCCGCGGATAAGTATAACGAGGCTTGGTGGGCGCTGCGTGAAAAGTACCAAGGCATCAAGGCCCCCGTCGCGCGCTCCGAGCAGGACTTTGACCCGGGCGCCAAGTACCACATCCCCTCGAACGTGCCCTACACCCGCTACTTCTTGGCGCGCATCCTCCAGTTCCAATTCCACAAGGCACTGTGCGCCGAGGCCGGGCACAAAGGCCCCCTGCACGAGTGCTCGATCTACGGCAGCAAGGCGGCCGGCGAAAAGCTCAAGGCCATGCTCGCCATGGGCGCCAGTAAACCATGGCCCGACGCCCTCGAGGCGGTCACCGGCACCCGCCAGATGAGCGGCGCGGCGCTGGTGGAGTACTTCGGCCCGCTCATGGGCTGGCTGGAGAAGCAGAACAAGGGCAAGAAGTGCGGCTGGTAGGTTAGCCGCCCTTGCAGGCGCAGGCCGCCCCTGCGCCCGGTTGAGCCCCCATTTGGGGGAGAGCACCCGCACCTTCGGTCCGCTGTGCACTGCCCTGGCCCCGTCGTGGGGTGTACAACGTAGACCATGCGCTCCATGTGCAGCGGTGCCCTGCGTTGTGCCTCGGTGGCGGGGTGGGTGCTTTCAGCGGTTGTCTTCGCGGGCTGCTCGCAGACCTCGGCGCCCCTGCCGAGCACCCCAAACGCACCCGAGGGCCGCTGGGTCTACCAATGGATCCTGCTCGACGCCGGTCCCCTCACCGGGCTCAGTGGGATCCGAGCTGAACCCCTCGCGCGCCAGGCCGTCACCCTAACGACGGACCTGGGCGAGGTGCGCCTGCTCGACTTTGCTGAGGACCGCCCGTGGACGGAGGATGAGTGGCAGTGGCGTCGCCAGACTGAGGTCCAGATAAGAGTGTCCGCCGAGTTTTGTAATTCGATGGCCTCGCCCTTCGAGCCTGCGATCGCCTGCCCGCGCACCGCCACCCTGCAAGAGAGGTTGCTGCGCCCCGACCCCAACTATGTGCCAAGGCAAGGCCAGGGCCCGTTCATGGTCGCACGGGCCGGCCCCTGGCTGGCGCGTTTGAGCCCCGGCGATCAACTGCGGTGGTCGCCAAGTGGCTCGGGTAGTATTGAGCCGCTGCAATCTATCCTTCGTACGCTGAGGCCTATCATCGGGCGGGCAACTGCGGTCAGCCAGGGCAACCGAGCGCACATAGCGGTGCGGGTGATCAATGATCGAACGCGGCTGCCTTGGGGCCTGCGGGTCAGCCGGGCCCTCGACCCCGAAACCGGGCAGATCCTGACCTCCGACATCTTCATCGCCCGCAGCTTCTTCGAGATCGAAGCCAGCGAGATTGCCGAGCGCGTTCAGAACGAGAGCGAGGCGTGGCGAGCACGGTCGGAACAGGCACGGGAACGTTTCTTCGCCATGCAGCAAGCCCGGTTGATACTTCCGAACGAGCGTTTGGCGAGCTTCCGCGCGCGACCCACCGCCAACCAAGATGAGCTGCTCAGCGCGCTCGCGGCCCTGCCCGAGCCGGTGCAGACCGCGCTGGAACACAATACGTGGCCCGTTCTCTTGGATGGCGCCCCCTGGCCACTTCCAGCCTCGCCCGCGCCCAGCCTGGCGCGAGTGCTCAAGCTCACGGGCGAGGGCCCGCACGGGGAGGGGTGGGGCAAAGGCTACGCCTATCCGAGGGACGTAGGCACGGAGCACTATGAGCCCTGGCTGGGACTCGACGCGCTCAGCGACCCCGCGGACGCGCCCCATCGTTTGCAAGATGGCCTTCGTCAACACATCTTGCTCGTCGGGGTGCTTAGGGCCCTCGGCTTGGAGCCCAACCCGGCCGCCTCGTGGGACTATGTCAACTATCCTCAGGAGTACTGGACGAGCCGCGACCCGAGGCTGGCCACCTCCTCAGTGCTCGATGCCCTGCCCCCGGTGGCAAGGCCCAGCGCTACCAATCCTGGGCACTATGACATCGCGGCCCTGCGCTGGCTCTACCTGCAGGAGGTCGCCGTCTTCGAGGACGAGATGCCCACCCTCGACGGCGTGCCCATCGATGACGCGGCGGTGGCCCTGTGTGGCGACTGTGGGCCCCGAGAGTTCGCTGAGCGGCTGTCAAACCGCCGATTCGTCGCGATGAACTCGCCTGAGTCTAGGGCGCGCGCGGTACCATTTACGAGTTGCGCGGCGCAAGACAGCTTGTCGGGCAACCTACCTGGCTGCCGGCTGGATGACCTTGGGCCGAGCCTACGCGCCAACTTCGCGGAGCGTTGGTTGCGTTGGTCACTGGCCTTTCCCGCCACAAACCAAACGATAGTGCTTGCTGGCGAAGCGCACCCTGACTTCTTGGCCCGCGCCGAACTCACCGTGCAGGTGCTGCGAGCCGCGGCTGAGGCGGCAGAGCGGGTTCGAAGCAGCCACCGGTCCGGACTCGACGCCACCACCGCCGCAGCCCTCGGTATCAACTTCGTAGGGGAGCTGGTGGGTATGCCGAGGCCGGGCCGATACTGCCCCTGGCCAGACACCGGGCAGCAATACTTCTTACCGCACCCGTTCTTGATCGACTGCGACGAGGATGCCTTGATCGACAGCCCCCAGGCCCGGGCTGAGCACCAGATTGAGCTCACGGTCGGTCCCGCGCGGCCCGGACACTACTACGTCAGCGACTACGATGAGACGCAGTGGCATCCCGGTGCGGTCCTCGATCGTCAGCTCGCGATCTGGATGCCCCATATGCTCGACGCGGGTACGCCGGCCTCCGCAGGCGTGCTTGCGGGCCTCTTCGAGCCAGAGCTCAGGGCCGTGCTCGGTGCCCAGGCGATTCAGAGGTGGTGGGGCGTGGCACAACGTGATCTCGATACGCTGGGCGCCCGTTGGTGTCCCTACGGCACTGACGTATGGCCGGGCCGCTTTCAACCGCGCCAGGTCATCCCTTTGGGCATGCCATCCTGCGAAGATCCGCGGGCGGTCTACGTAGCGACCAACAGGGTCCACAGGGCGTCGGCCCTCGTCGCCGGCCATCTTTGGAACGGTTTCGGCCCCGAACTCCGTGTCTTTGTCGATGACGATCCACAATGGCAGCAGGTCGACTGGGCTACAGCCCCAGGCGGCTTCTGTGAGGTCGTGCACCCCCGATACCAAGAACGCTACCGAGCCATCGGCACCGAGACCCTGGGGTGCAAGTTGGTGGACAATGCGCGCGAGGTCGTCAGGCTGTGGAACAACGGCGCAGCGCGCGATTCCATAGACCACGCGTTCAAAATGCTCGACCTCGCCCGGACCCTGAGGCGCTCAAATTGACGCATCTATAGAGTTCCCGCGGCCTCGCCGAAACGGCGTGGCCCACGTCACCTATCCCTTCGTCTTCGCGACCCGCTAGGCAGCTCCTCAAACCGCGACGTTGGCAAGCGCCTGAGCTGAGGCAGTGGAGAACGCCTTTTGGATGTGCTCCCGGCCATCCTGGGCCCAGTCGTGGCGCCCCAAAGTATCCGAGGCCTCCACAACCACCGCGGAAGGCTCCAGCACGAATGTATGCCGCTGCACGTCATGCTCCAGCCCCATGCGGTCCGCGGCGCGCTCATAGCCACGCGCCCACACCAGGCCTAGGCCCATCTCCTTGGCCTTCGCCACGGCGTGCTTGAGCATGGCCTGAGGGATCTCGGGCCCGCGCGAGAC
>Ga0193954_1001915_pt1 | contig 10256 bp, 11 predicted proteins | sample BB_5_MG_FD_140340 | JGI IMG/M metagenome (GOLD analysis project Ga0193954, IMG submission 140340) | Microbial mat bacterial communities from the Broadkill River, Lewes, Delaware, United States - BB_5_MG | ecosystem: Environmental > Aquatic > Freshwater > River > Microbial mats | place: USA...
ACGATCATTAACCAAAAGGGACAAGATGTTGTTTGTATCTATGTCGCGATTGGTCAAAAGCGTTCAACTGTTGCTCAGGTTGTTGACAAGCTCAAGCAACATGGTGCGATGGATTACACTATTGTTGTTGCTGCGACAGCATCTGACCCTGCACCTCTCCAATTTATCGCGCCATACACTGGTGTAACAATGGGTGAGTATTTCCGTGATAGCGGCAAGCATGCATTGATCATTTATGATGATCTTTCTAAGCAAGCGGTTGCCTATCGCCAGTTATCTTTGCTTCTTCGTCGTCCACCAGGACGTGAGGCATTCCCTGGTGATGTTTTCTATCTTCACAGTCGTCTTCTCGAGCGTGCATGTAAGGTAAATGATAAGTTGGGTGCTGGTTCAATGACAGCATTGCCAATCATTGAGACACAAGCGGGTGACGTTTCTGCATATATTCCAACAAACGTTATTTCGATCACAGATGGCCAGATCTTCCTTGAGACTGATCTGTTCTACTCGGGTGTTCGTCCAGCGATCAACGTTGGTCTGTCGGTATCACGTGTTGGTGGTAGTGCACAGGTTAAAGCGATGAAGCAAGTTGCAGGTACATTGCGACTCGCTCTAGCTCAGTATCGTGAAATGGCAGCGTTTGCTCAGTTTGGTTCTGACCTTGATGCGGCAACTCAGCAGCAGTTATTCCGTGGCGAGCGTTTGGTTGAGATTCTTAAGCAAGGCCAATACCAGCCATTGACTGTAACCAAGCAGGTTATTGCTATCTACGCCGTTAACAATGGTTTTGTTGATGAGTATGATGTAACAGTTGTTTCACGCTATGAGTCAGAATTGTTATCCTTTATGGATAGTAAGCACGCTGCAGTTATGGCTGATCTCGACGCGAAAAAAGCGATCGATGCTGACTTAGAAGAGCGTATCAAATCAGCTCTTAACGAATTTAAAGGTCAGTTTGTAGCTTAGTCTATTACCTGAGGATGCAAAAATGGCAAGTCTGAAGGACATAAAAAAACGGATCGGCTCCGTTAAAAATACACAGCAGATTACCAAAGCAATGAAAATGGTATCTGCTGCGAAATTACGCCGTGCACAGGACTCTGTAGTGGCTGCTCGCCCTTATGCCAATAAAATGCAGGATGTATTATCCAGCTTGGCACAAAGAAATACTGAGAGTGAGCACCCTCTACTCGAAACTCGTGAAAAGAAGCGTGCGCTTATCGTCATTATGACAGGCGATCGTGGTCTTTGTGGTGGTTTTAATAGCAGCATTGCTAAAGCAGCTGAGGCATTCATAAAAGAGAAAGCCGAAGGGTTTGAAGAATATGCTGTACGAATCATTGGTCGCAAAGGTAACGATGCTCTTAAACACCGTCCCAATATTGAGATTGACAAAGTCTACGAAAATTTGACTGGCAATATCACTTATGCAACGGCTGCGTTGCTGGGCCGTGAGGTTGTTGAAGATTTCATCGAAGGTAAATACGATGCTGTTTTCATGATCTATAACCATTTTTTCAGTGTTATTAACCAGGAAGTCACAACGACTCAATTGTTGCCGATCGATCCGCAACTTTCTGAGGAAACTGGCTATGTAGCGGATTACCTCTACGAGCCAAGCTGTGACTATGTACTTCAATCAATTCTGCCTAAGTACATTGAGGTACAGATCTTTAGAGCATTGCTCGAGTCTGTAGCTTCAGAACATGGTGCTCGGATGAGTAGTATGGACAGTGCAAGCAAGAATGCTGCTGAGATGATCGACAAGCTTACCTTGCAGTATAACCGTGCACGTCAAGCTGCGATCACCAACGAATTGATGGAAATTATCTCTGGTGCTGAATCAATTAAGTAACGAATAACTCCACTCGTTGGGGTCTAAAAGGAGTACTTCTCATGAACAAAGGTAAGATTGTACAGGTCATCGGTCCTGTCGTAGACGTCCAGTTTGAAGCGGGTAAGCTTCCTGAGATTTTTCACGCACTAAAAATTACCAACCCATCACTTGGTGATGGTGAGTGGAACCTTGTTGTCGAGGTTGCACAACACTTAGGTGAGAACACAGTACGTACCATCGCTATGGATGCTACGGAAGGTCTTGTTCGTGGACAAGAGGTTCTTGCTACTGGTAAGCAAATTGTTATGCCTGTAGGTCGTAAGACTCTCGGACGTATTCTCAATGTTGTTGGTGAGCCTGTTGATGAGGCTGGTCCTGTTGGCGCAGAGCAAGAGTGGGGCATTCACCGCTCAGCTCCTGAGTTTGTAAGCCAGTCAACTAAAGTTGAGTCGTTTGAAACAGGTATTAAAGTTATCGACCTTCTCGCTCCTTATGCTCGTGGTGGTAAGATTGGTTTGTTCGGTGGTGCGGGTGTTGGTAAGACCGTTCTTATCATGGAACTTATCAACAACATTGCCCAGCAGCATGGTGGTTTCTCAGTTTTCGCTGGTGTTGGTGAGCGTACACGTGAGGGTAATGACCTTTGGGAAGAGATGAAAGAGTCAGGCGTTCTTGATAAAGCCGCTCTTGTTTACGGTCAGATGAATGAGCCTCCAGGGGCGCGTGCTCGTGTTGCTCTTTCAGCGTTGACCATTGCTGAATACTTCCGTGACGAAGAGGGCCAAGACGTTCTTCTTTTCGTTGATAATATTTTCCGCTTTACACAAGCTGGTTCTGAGGTTTCGGCGCTTCTCGGTCGTATCCCTTCAGCGGTAGGTTACCAACCAACTCTTAGTACTGAGATGGGTGAGCTTCAAGAGCGTATTACAACAACGGATAAAGGTTCAATCACATCAGTACAAGCGATCTATGTACCTGCTGATGACTTGACTGACCCTGCGCCAGCAACAGCGTTTGCTCACTTGGATGCGACGACCGTTCTTTCTCGTCAGATTGCCGAGCTTGGTATCTACCCAGCGGTTGATCCACTTGACTCTTCAAGTCGTATTCTTGATCCACAAGTTGTTGGTGATGAGCACTACAAGTTGGCTCGTGACGTTCAGTTCGTATTGCAACGTTATAAGGACCTTCAAGACATCATTGCAATTCTTGGTATGGATGAGCTCTCTGAAGAAGATAAGCAGGTTGTTGCTCGTGCTCGTAAGATTCAACGTTTCCTTTCTCAGCCATTCTTTGTTGCTGAGATCTTTACTGGTTCACCTGGTAAGTATGTTGAGCTTAAAGATACCATTAAGGGTTTCACTGAGATCCTTGAAGGTAAGCACGATGACTTGCCTGAGCAAGCTTTCTATCTCGTGGGTACCATCGAAGAGGCAATTGAAAAAGCCAAATCTTTGGAAGCTTAATCGATTGAGTTTGAGGGCGGCGTAAGTCGCCCGCAACCATAAAGGATGATGCTCATGGCAGATACACTTAAATTGGAGATGGTAACTCCGTACAAGCGAGTTCTCAGTGAAGAGGTAGATGAGATCATTGCTCCTGGCGTTGCTGGTGAGCTTGGTTTCCTTCCAAATCATACTCCCTTGTTAACGACTTTAAAGGTTGGTGAGTTAACCTATCGTAAAGGCGGCTCAACTTTTCACGTTGCTCTCAACTGGGGCTATGTTGAGATTGAGGAGGATAAAGTTATTATTCTCGCCGAAACCGCTGAGCCTGCAGACGAAATTGATCTCGCTCGTGCAAAAGCAGCTTTGGGACGTGCAGAAGACGCACTGAAAAAACTCGACGCTGAAGATAAAGAGTTCCGTATTATGGAAGCAGCTCTTGAGCGTGCGATCATTCGTATTCAAGTAGCAGGTCGTAAGTAAGCAACATGCTTGACGCAACATAGTTATAATGAAAAAGGCAGCCTTAGCTGCCTTTTTTTGTGCTTATATTTATCAATAGTGCAACATTATTTTGCAACGCCTCGAGCTCTCAGTTCGAGGTTTTCAATCGCTGTCGGATCCCCAAGAGTGATCAAGGTGTCGCCATCCTCTAAAAGGGATTCTGAAGATGGATTAAAAAGCATCTTATCCGAATCTTGTTTCTTTATCGCCACAATAATGATTCCTAACTCTTTTCTTATGTCAGAACTCATCAGTGTTTGATTAACAAGGTTAGAGCTGGAGTGGATACAGATCTCCTCGATTTGAAGTTCGAGATTATGATGTGCTGTTGCGATCTCAATAAAATCCATAACGGATGGCCGTAATACAGCCTGTGCCATCCTATTCGCCCCAATTGTATAGGGTGATATAACTTTCGTTGCCCCAGCCCGAATCAGTTTCTTTTCGGTGGTTTTTTCACCAGAGCGAGCCAATATAAATAGGTCAGGATTTAAACCTCGAGCGGTTAACGTAATATAGACATTGGCTGTATCAGAGGTAACTGCTGTAATCAGTCCATTGGCACGGGTTATCCCTGCTTTGATTAACGTATCATCGTCAGTGGCGTCGCCTTGGACGAAATATACCCCATCTTCAACCATTTTTTCGCACAGAACTGGGTTGTTTTCAACAACGACAAATTCAACGGGTTTGGCTTGAAACTCGTTGCCAATAAAGTTACCAATTCGACCATAGCCACAGATGATGTAGTGGTTTTCAAGGTTTGAAATTTGTTGTAGCAATTTCTTTCTCCCCAAAATTTGTCGAAATTGTCCTTCAACCATCAGTTGAATGACACTTCCGGCTGCATAGGCAACTAAGCCCGTACCGCAAACGATAAGAACTACAGTGAATAATTGACCAGTGCTTGATAGTTGATGAACCTCACGGAAACCAACTGTTGAAAGAGTGATAACGGTCATGTAAAGAGAATCGATATATGACCAATTTTCAATGTAGCTGTAACTCAATGTGCCAAAAAGTACAATGGACATTAAGCAAAGTAATGAAACAATGATATTACGAACAGGATTCATATCTCCTCCTAACATTGACAATAGCGGTGTCACCACCATTTTTCAAGGATTGTATTAGCTTCAACAAGTTAAGAGACAGTTGTTTGCAAAGTTAAATGGACGTTAACTTTGAAAACAATTTGTTGTTATGTATACTGTATACATATATAGTACAAAAAAAGTTCAAGAATTTGGATTGTTGAACGGGTACAGCTCATTATGATTTGAGGCATAAATGAAAAAAAAACCGATTGAACGACATCAAACATTACGTGAAAAAATATTGGAAAATATTCGGGATGCAATTCTCAAGGGAACATTGAAAGCAGGGGAACGTGTTTCAGAGCCCGACTTAGCTGAACGTTACGGTATTAGTCGTACGCCTATTCGTGAAGCCTTTAGGCAGTTAGAATCAGAAGGTTATTTAACGGTAGTACCTCGAAAAGGAGCTGTTGTTACAGCACTTTCAGAGCGTGACGTTGAAGAGTTTTATTCAATAAAGAGTATTTTAGAGGGTTATGCCGCGCGTTTAGCTGCGACCAATTTAACCGATAAAGAACTTGATCGCCTCGTAGCAATTAATAGTCGCTTAGAGCGCTTGGCAACAGCTGGCGATGTGAAAACATTTTTTCGAGTTCATAATGAATTTCATGAACTTTTTATCAAGGCATCTGGGAACGAGAAACTTCTCGAATTGATACAGCAACTGTTGAAAAAATTTGATCGGTTACGCGTTGCATCATTGTCATTACCGGGTCGAATGGAAATTTCGGTTAAAGAGCATGATAAAATTATTGAAGCATTCAAAAATCATGATGGTAGTTTAGCTGATCAGCTTGTTCAAAAGAATGCAGCTTACGGTGGTCAAGTGTTGATAAAAAGTATGGCCGAAGATTAGTCAGCGCAATACATAGTTAAAAATTAAAAGGGCTTGTTGAGTTTAACTCAGCAAGCCCTTTTAATTTATTGCAGCGATAAGAGTTGGGACCTGAAGTGTACATAAAGAGGGGAAAAGCCATAACAGGGGAAAAGGGGCCATTATTATTTTTATCTGTGGTTGTCTGATCGAAAATGCTAAATATAAGGATTAGAAAGAAACAGCAACCTACTATCGATAACGAAAGATATATATGAAGAAAAAAGCGATCGTACTTTATAGTGGTGGACTTGATTCAACAACCTGCGTGACCATGGCGCAAGCAGATGGTTTTGAAGTGAATGCATTGAGTTTTAGTTACGGCCAACGGCATAGTGTTGAACTCGAGAAAGCGAAAAAATTTGCCCCCGATATTGGTGTTGATCAACATTTAGTGATTGATATTGATATGCGAAAAATAGGCGGTAGTGCATTAACGGCAGATATTGATGTACCAAAAGATCGTCCTATTAATGAAGAGATCCCTGTTACCTATGTCCCAGCACGAAATACTGTGTTTTTGTCTTATGCCTTAGCGTGGGCCGAGGCACTGGGAGCTTTTGATATTTATATCGGCGTTAATGCTCTTGATTATTCTGGTTACCCAGATTGTCGTCCTGAGTTTATTGCCGCATTTGAAACCATGGCCAACTTAGCCACCAAGGCCGCAGTAACGAATGAGGGCCAGTACCGTATTCATACCCCATTGCTCCATCTAACGAAGGCAGAAATTATTCAACAAGGGATGAACCTTGGTGTCGATTATGCCATGACACATTCATGTTATGACCCGAGCGATGAAGGGCTTGCCTGTGGAAAATGCGATTCGTGCATATTACGCTTGAAAGGTTTTAGCGAAGCAGGTCAAATTGACCCTGTCCCTTATATGGAGAAATGCTGATGACCACACCCGTAATGCCCGATATGCAACAATCGGCCGACACAAGAAAAATTGCCATCGATAAGGTGGGGGTGAAGGGGGTTCGTTACCCGATTGTTGTTTTGGACAAAAATCACACCAAGCAACACACGGTTGCCGACGTCAATATGTATGTTGAGTTGCCACATCAATTTAAGGGGACTCATATGAGTCGCTTTGTTGAAATTTTAAATCATTATCGTGGCGAGGTGACCTTTCATAATATGGATAAGATTCTTCAAGAGATGAAGGATCGCCTTGAATCTGATTGTGCCCATATGGAGCTTGATTTTTCCTACTTCATTGAAAAGACAGCCCCAGTGTCAAAGGCAAAAGGCCTGATGTCATACGAATGTCGGTTTATTGGCACACTGCGTGATGAAAAAGATTTTGTTCTCGAAGTACAAGTGCCCATGACATCGTTATGTCCGTGTTCAAAAGAGATTAGTGCGTACGGTGCGCATAATCAGCGTAGCTGTGTCACGGTCGCCATTCGTGCTCATGAGATGGTGTGGATCGAGGACTTGATCGAATGGATTGAACAGTGCGGTAGCGCACCTGTGTATTCATTGCTTAAACGTGAAGATGAAAAGGCCGTGACCGAACAAGCCTATGAGAATCCAATGTTTGTTGAAGATATCGTCCGCTCAGTGACTGAGATGTTGAAAAGCAAAGATGCTGTGGATTGGTTTCGTGTTGAGTGCGAAAATTTTGAGTCAATACACAACCATTCCGCTTATGCGACGCTTGAATATGGAAAATAGCAATTCTGTGGATAACCCTGTGATTAGCACACAGTTATCCACAGGTACTAGCGAAACAGGTTTACCACTAATGAGTTTAAAAGTGTTGCTGATATTTGCTAAAGAGCCCGTTAATGGGCAGGTGAAAACGCGCTTGACGCCTGACCTTACCCAGGCTCAAGCTGCAACGCTGTATGCTTTTTCTCAAGGTGAAACCGTTGCCAAGTTAAGCGATGAAAGCTATCAAACCGTCATTTGCTATAGTGGGGATAAAAATTATTTTCAACAACGATACCCATCCTTTCCGCTAATAACACAAGGATCAGGCGATCTAGGTCAACGTCTACAGCGTATGTTTCGGTACCACTTTGACAACCATGTTCAAAAAGTATGCGTTGTTGGTACCGATAGCCCAGATCTCCCACCTGCCTGGGTCTTAGATGCTTTTGATCAATTAGATCACAGTGATGCTGTGACCATACCAGCACTGGACGGCGGCTATGTACTCTTTGGAGCTCGGCGCGAGTGTTCTCCACTATTTACTGACATCGGCTGGAGTAGTGCTGAGGTGTTAGAGCAAACTCGACAACGAGCTAAAGACTGTGGCTATAGTTACCGAGAGTTATATCAATGGCAAGATATTGATGATTTGTCTAGTCTACGCGCGTTTGTTCAGCGCAGTAGTACAACCTTGACCGCACGCTATGCGCAACGGTGTTTACGCAGCCAGTGCGAGGATTGACTTGCACCAAGAGATAAAAGATAATCGCCCAGTAAAACTGATCCCTCGACAGGAGAATTACCTTGTTAGAACTTATTTGGAACGCTGGACCGGTAGTAAAACTAGTACTACTCATTCTCGTATATTTTTCAGTAGTCTCGTGGACGATCATTTTTTATAAGTATCGCGTTGTGCAGCGGGCAATTCATGATTCCAATGCATTTCTTGATGCTTTCTGGGAAAAAAAACGCCTTGATGCCGTTGCACAAGATGTAAAGCTTTATGCCCATTCACCACTAACCACACTGTTCCGTGAAGGCTATCAGGAACTGTTGAAAATTCAACGTACTCAAAATGGTGGCGAGGCACAAAGTTTTACGTCTGGTTTAAGTAGTGCTGATAATGTTTCCCGTGCATTAAGGCGGGCGACCACCCAGGAAACACACCGATTAGAAAAGTATCTTACCTTTTTAGCGACGACAGGCTCGACAGCACCCTTTATTGGGTTGTTCGGTACCGTATGGGGCATCATGGATTCATTTCATGGCATCGGCCAAACAGGTAGTGCTTCCCTCGCCGTTGTAGCACCCGGTATCTCCGAAGCACTGATTGCAACAGCGATTGGTCTTATGGCAGCCATTCCGGCTGTTGTCGGCTACAACCATTTTCTCAACAAGGTTAATGTGCTCATTGGTGAAATGGATAACTTCAGTCAAGAGTTTCTCAATATTGTTGAACACATGACACGGAGGGGTTAATGGACGTCGGATCTGGGCGACGAAGAAGTTCGCTGTCGCAGATCAACGTGACTCCCTTTGTTGATGTCATGTTGGTTTTGCTTATCATCTTTATGGTGACGGCCCCAATGCTCGAAAAGGGGGTCGATGTTGATCTTCCCGAAGTGAGCCATGCCCCCAATCTCGATGCTGCTGAAAACTCATTGATTGTCAGTATTAACCGCAAGGGTGAAATTTCAGTTGGCAAACAGCGGGTAGAAAACACCGAAAAGCTGGTGGCAGTGTTGCAACAGGTGGTCCCCGCTGATAGCGACAAGCAAGTGTATCTTGAAGCCGATCGCGTTGTGCCCTATGAGCGCGTGGTTCAAGTTTTAGCCGCTGTGCGTCGCGCCGGCGTCAAGCGACTGGGAATGGTTGCCTTGGAACCAGAAAAATAAGTCACTACAAGGTTCATTATGTCGCAGTCTGTAACCAATAAAAAAACGAAACGAACATCGACCCCCTCCTCAGGGCTCGGCCGCATGTTGCTGTTGTCGTTTATTCTTCATGTGCTGGTGTTCTTCATCTTTGGCGGTTTTATTGTGCCGCGCATAAAAGAGAACAAAAAGCCGATCTACTATGTCGATTTAATCCACCCGCCGGTTGCAAACCCACAGGCGGGCCGTCCAGATGCTGCACCTGCAAAAAAGAAGGTCGCACCGAAAAAAAAGGCTAAACCGGCCGTTAAAAAACCGCCTGTTAAAAAAGCAGAACCCGTTAAAAAAGTTGTTCCTGTGGTCAAAAAAGAGGTTGTTCCAGTGCCTGTTGCTGTTAAGCCAAAGGCAACGACACCCGTTGAGCAGGTCAAACCCACAGTGGTACCCGTCGAACAACCATCAACGAGCAATCCAATGGATGCCATTGAACAGATGCGCCGGAAGCAACGGATTGCTGCTTTGAAAGAGAAGTTGACCCGTTTATCGACTGAACCGTCTACGGCTCCAGTTGGTGTGGTCGGTGGCACAGGTGATCAAGTGGGAGTTGATTTTGACAGTTGGATTAAGACCTTTCTTTCGCAAGCATGGGCGTTACCCAGTCATTATCGTCAGCGCGGTTTAGTCGCCACCATGGCGTTGCGCTTTAACAGTCAAGGGCAACTTATCTACGCTGAAATGGTCCGCTCTTCGGGCGATAACTTTTTTGATGCCAGTGTTAAACGCGCCGTCCAACAACTGCAACGTTTGCCCAGTGAACCGAAGAAACAAATTGACCTCAATGTGACCTTTGACCCAAGGGAGATGTTTGCCCAATGATAAATAAAATAACTGGTTATATCAGTGCATTGGTACTGTGCTTTATCGTCTGTAATGGCATTGCAACGGCCAAAGAGATTGTCATTA
>Ga0193954_1001918_pt1 | contig 10247 bp, 3 predicted proteins | sample BB_5_MG_FD_140340 | JGI IMG/M metagenome (GOLD analysis project Ga0193954, IMG submission 140340) | Microbial mat bacterial communities from the Broadkill River, Lewes, Delaware, United States - BB_5_MG | ecosystem: Environmental > Aquatic > Freshwater > River > Microbial mats | place: USA...
GTTATGATTTACCGGCTGTAACATTGCGTCGTTATAAAAATTTATAAAAAAATAGCCGCTGAGAGTCGTGTTTTACACCGTGTTTGATTTATCGCACTTAAACGCTTATTTTTAAATTATCATGAAAACAGCTTGCTACAGCCGGTAATTTATAACGGGTATTTATAAAAGTTTAACGCTATTATAATTTACGCTACGTAGCAGTATATTTTATGTGTATCGTTAAAAACAAGGCGCTACGTATGGTGTTTTATCAACGCATTAACTTTCATTTATAAACATGTTATGCTTCAACTTAAAATCGTGTATTTTATATATGATCATAAAAACAATGCGCTAGGTACGGTAAATTATAACCTACAATAATGTTGTTATAAATTTTTATAACTCACGTTTTATAATTTTTATAAACTTACATAACTGTTATACTGAAACGTTACGATTTACCGGCTGTAACATTGCGTCGATATAAAAATTTATAAAAAAGTAATAGTTAAGAATCATGTTTTGCACCGCGTTTTATTTATCGCACTTAAACGCTTATTTTTAAACTAGCATGAAAATAGCTTTTTACAGCCGGTAATTTACAACTGTCATTTACAAAAGTTTAAGGCTGTTATAATTTACGCTACGTAACATGGCATTTTATGTATACTTATAAAAATAAGTCGCTATGTACGGTAAATTGTACCAGCATTAATGTTGTTATAAACTTTTATAACTTACGTTTTATAATTTTTATAAACTTATACATATATTATATTAAAACGACATGTTTTGTCAGCTGCATCATTGTATTATTAGTAAAAGTTATAAAAAAATAGCCGTTAAGAGTATTATTTTACATCGTGTTTAATGCATCGTGCGTAAACCCGCCGCATTACAACAACGTAGCATCTCCGGTAATTTATACCTTTCCATTACGTGTAGTTTACTTATATAATATGTCTGACCCCAAAAATGATAAAAACAAATTGTATATACTTTTATATACGTTACACTGTCTAACATATATCATCATGTACACACATTAAAACAATTTTATTACACAGTAGATACGTGGTAAAGTAAACAATTAAAGTACTGTCACAAAGTAAATACTACTGTGTATTTTCTAAAAGATATAAATATAAGAAGCTACGTATTATGATCTGTTATATGTTAATAGTATTAAAAGTAATACAAGTAATGTTATTACAGCCTTACTTATATGCTTTTGTTTTTGTTTAACAAAAACTATGACTGCGTGATCATAAAAAGGAAAGGTGATTATGTTTATGCTTTACGTTATTACATCATCAGTTTATATGTAACATTATAAGTCCTGTATTAACGTGCGTATTAAATGTAAATCTTGTTACAAACATTACCTTTCATATGTAAGTTTAGGTATGCTACTCATTTACAGTAACGTAAAACAACGATGATAGTTAATATTGAAATTATATGTATGCATGCACTTATATAAAGCAATATACGTAACTTATAACAGGTAACTTAATATTGTTTTAATATAATATGTTAACACAGTGTATGTTATGCACCGTACGTGTACGGCTTATAATAATCCCAACGTACGCTATAAAAAGTTAAAACCTTTCCCTTGTAACGTTTTTGCTGAGTTGTAACCTACAACAAAAATTTATACATGATAAAAACTTATAATTGCTTATTTTAAATAACTTTCATGGTAACACTGTAATACTTACATTTTATTAGTTCTTACTAACGTAAAATATAAAAGTACATTACATGTAATATGGGTTTCATGAATACGATATAGGTTATGTATATAACTCTTACTTATTTTTTGTGTGTATTTCCACGTTAAAAAATGTGACGTGCACTAGGAAAGGTTTTGCATACACGTAACCGATGTGGATTACTGCATACATATACTGCTATTAACATAACTGCATACAAGTATACAATATTATTTATACGGGCATATAACTTACGACGAGTTACCTATAATTTAAGTGTATGCAATAAAATGTGTATTCTATAAAGTATTACATAATGTAAATATCTCAGTTTTTAAAATGTACTTATAATGTTTTACGTATAGTAAAGTACTGATGCCACAAAAATATTTTTATAACGCTACTACAGGTAATGTCTACTTTTTATATACGCAGTTTATACTTTTTACAACAATGCATTTCAATACATTTCAATTTACATAAAATAATTGTATGACTTTACCGGCTGTAGAATGCATCTGACCTTTCCTGTGTGTAGCTTTATTTACCGTACACAAACAAACTTAAAAAAAATGTAATAAATAAAGAATATGTAATTGTTATTACTTTTCCAAAAAAAATATAAAAACTTAATGAAGTACTTTTATGTACAATACAGTAAACTTTAATACTATACAGTTATGGCACACGAGGTTAATGCCCAACACATAGGTATACGTTATACAAAAAATATTATGTAATATACGTAGTATGAAATAATATGTTTTACTTACTTTTTTAATGTTTGTATTGCGTTGTGTTTTAAACACAACCTATATGTAAATCTATATAGGAAAGGTGTTATATCCCATAAAGATAAAGTTAAGTTTACACGTTTCATATAAAGCATTACCGGTAGGATATAGTATACTACAAGCTGTAAACTGTAAGTATACACTTAAAAATTATACATAGTATTTACTAGTATGTAATTAGTACCTTTCCTTTTATGCACGTACCGCATATATAAAAACATAAAAAATATCAGCCGCATATTATATGCATTCTAGATAACGTATTAAACACCGTATACATGATAAGCACATTACGTAGCGTAATATATTAAAACCTAATATACCGTAAAATAGATGTCATGTATTTTATAACTTCCATTGTACGTGTATACTTATATGTTATATTATACAAATATAGTAATTAAATACATACGACACAAGTTAATACTATGCTGAATGCGTTGCAATATTTCATGTACGTGTGCTTACATATACATCTTTCCTAGGAATGTAATAATATTAAAATCATAATATAAAATTGAATTACGTTTAATTATATTATACTTGTAAATGAAACATTACATAATGTAAAATGTATATCGCATGCATTACAGTAAAGTATATATTTACTTAACTACACAGAGTAAGTACATTAACAACTTACATGTAGTGGTTTTTGTCATTGTATACTTATTTGTGATTTACGTACATTTAGGAAAGGTTTAATACCTGGCATGCTTATATAAAACAATAATACTATAATGTATACGTATGTGGTATATTTATTTTTGATATACATATTAATGTTTTTATAAAACCTTTCCTTTTAAAGTAATACTACACTTCTACGTAAAACACTACACAAACGCTGTACGCAACTGCATCTGATATAGGATCGTTATAGTATATAATTACTTATAGAATTAAAACAATAAATTTAAGGTCACCTACTATATTTTTAAAAAATGTATTGCGTAATAACTACCTGTTATACCGTGTAGTAAACCATATACCTTTCCGATTATGGGAATACTACATAACTTGTTATTTAAAAAACATAAAAAATTATGTATAAAATAAAACAATGTAAATCGTGTAAAACTCATCTACGTACCGTATATTTTTATGTGTGTGTTAATTATAAAATAAAAGTGTAATTAACAAACTTAATATACATTAAACTATTTATAGCCCTTGTTTTATTGTTGTATGTTATTATTAACGTAAACAGATTCACACAGGAAAGGTCTGACATGTAAGATACATAGGTTTTATTGTTAATAAATACATCGCGTACATGATAAAAACTTATATATATATATATATATATTAACGTACAACCCAGTAACAACTGTTATATTATAAAATAATGAACTGTATGTAGTAGACCTTTCCACATAGAGTTAAGTTTATTAATTTCCGTATAAAAAACAAAAAATTTTAATATGGGGTTCAAGTACGTACATGGACATTACTCCCAGATACGTAGATAGTAACATATTTAAACTTATAAGATAAACATTGCATGTATCATTTTATTTCTATTAATTTTTTTTTGTCCGATAGGACCTAGTAACGTTAATAACATTCTACTAGGAAAGGTATATTGTGAAATCCCAGTAATGATACATGTTAAAATGTATTAATATAGTATGACTACGTTGTGTTAGTATACTTACACAAAACAGGTAGACCATTAAATGCATAGTACATATATATATATATATATATATTAACATAAAAGTAGTTAAATGTTATAAGTTAATTTGTTGTTAATAATTAACGAAAATACAAGTGTATTAACATAGATAGATAATAGTAGTAATGTAACGTTTACTACGTATATATTGTGACTTAAATTAAATCATTACATGCAACACCTTTCCTATTATGTGTAAGTGTGTAATATAGTAAATCAAACAAACAAAAAACGCATAAAATTATATTTATAAATATGTGATGTTACAAAGCTGTTTTACACATACACGTTCATAACAGTATGTTATGCTTTCTACGGGATGTTTGTTGATTGCTAGGTACTGGTGATTATCACTACATATGTAGGAAAGGTTTTGTAAACATATTATGTTACATTATTTTGCACTGTTAATAACAGTTTTACTTAAATATGCTTACGAGTTGTATAAAACTAAACTTATGCATTAAATAAGTAATGTTATTTATTAACAATACATTTTATTTATGTTAACTTTTGTTTTGTTGCCCGTATATTTATCATATACAAGGAAAGGTTAAACGTATACGTGTAAGTGTATTCAACGAATGCACTATATACTACACTAACACTGGTTTGTACTTTGGAACGTATTATATTAATGCATACATAAAAGTATAGAACATAACATTACATGTTTGTGTAAACATGTTGTGTACTGTATATACATAAACAATGTAACGTATACGTATAGATATTATTATGTATGGCTTTACTATACAATGTGTTGTTACTCGCATACTGTCCCTTTGAAGTAAAGTTAATATTTTTTATTTTTATAAAAATACACGTATGCATGTGATGTGTCGTGTATGTTTTATGTTTACTCATTTTAACACATAGGAAAGGTGCTGTGTATTATGTTATGACAACGTATATAATTTATTATTGTTTACTTATGTTTTTAAACGCATAACTTATTGCATACACCATACAGACTGACTGGGATAGTTTAATATAAACTTATATAGTACGTAGTGATGTACGGCGGTAATATTAATACGATTTACTAACAATACTACACGCATATATTGTATATGTTAGATGTAACAATACTATAACAAAACATAAATTAAAGCCTAACAGCACCTTTCCTATAAATATACATTAAACAACGTTATACAACGTCAACTCATAAGGTAATACAAATGAGTTGTACGTGTACAGTACATGACATAACAATATTTACGTATATGGACTTATAATAGTTTAATACGTAACACAATATACATTTTTATACCGAGGTGTACGTTTAACCTATTATTACATAAAATGTAACACGTAGTGTACGTACTGTAAAGAAAGCCTTTAATTTTTTATAAATGTATTAATTTATGATATTACTATTTTTATTATGTTTTTTGTGTTGACAAAAATATACGTTCATTGCTTTTTTAGGAAAGGTAACTTCATTTACATACTACTATGTTTTTATTATATATAAGGAAGAAGCTATTATACATTACTATATTACTTATTACAATTATAATTAAATGTTTAACGTGTACATGCAACTAAAAAGTAAAAGTAATAATATGTAACGTATACACATAATTATAAAATAAAATATAGATGTTATAACATTCAAGCTTAACTTAATTCTTGTTGCATTGCGGTTGTACGTAATGTAAAAGGTATAACATTATACAGGAAAGGTTATACCATGTAAAAGTATGTACACCTATACGTAGGTGCTTATAAAACTTGCGCAACGTGTATGCGTATAATGTTATTAAAACCTGCATGTACCTGCTTTTATGTCAATCACATTTCATTTTTATTAATACGTATATTGGGTATACATTACAGTATACATTGTGAAAAACGCAGGTAACATACTGTTTTCTATTGTTTTGTATTGTTGTTGTAAATACTACATTACACTTAACATAATGGAAAGGTACATAATTTAAAATTATAGTAAAAAATAAAAATATGCATGAGGACATTCCTAGGTCATGATAAACCTTTCCTGTAATGTGCATAAGTTATTAACACATTACAACAACAAACCAATCATACAGACCTATAGTTATGTATTATTGTTTTACATGCGTTAAGTATTATTTTTTTAAAAAAGTAATAATGTAACATATTACGTTTATACAGTAAAACCTAGTTATACACGCACATGTATTACTTAATGTTATGTATGTTAACATATCACTAATTATATAGAAGTAAAAGAAAGACATTCACATTGTAACCTTTCCTATAAAGAACTTACTTTATTTTAGACTTATATAATTCAAAACAAACAAAAACATACATGCCATTATTATTATTTTCGTTTTTTATAATCTATTAGCATGATATCGTTTAAACATCTATATATTTTTAAAACGTTAATTACATGCATTACATACATTAAAATATAAAGGATGTATCATAATTTTTTTTTATGTATTATTATACGTCATAATATTTTTGTAGTGTGATCTCGTGCTACAACATGTATGGTACAGCATTTACATAGGAAAGGTAAAAGTACGTTAATGTACTGTTCACGTAACGTTGATTACACTTGTGGAATACAAGTATTAATATATAAATAAACAATATATGTATATATATATATATATATTAGCGTTAACGACTACGTACTCTTATTTTCGTATAGGATGTATTTATGTTTGTACTCGTGTGTGTTTAACGTGCACGCACACTATTTTTTATACGTCATTCTTCAAGAATAAGTTTATATGTACATCCAGTATTTTTCATCCGATATTGTGTTATTGTTTATCCGATTTTTAAATAATGTGTTATACATGGAAAGGTTTTTAACGGATATTAATGTTGTTAATTACGTATTAATTACGCTAGAACCGTGTTATATAAAAATTAAGTTATACATTTAATTTTTTTAGTAATGATTGTTATTACATGATATTGTTATAGGAAAGGTATAACGTATATATACTATTTTATTATACATAACCATGTTTAAGTTGTAATACATAAAATGGTTGTAGCTTATTCATTTATGTGAATGTCGGATGTATAGCTGAAGTTCACATACAATAGGAAAGGTGGAGTTCATAACACGATATGTACTGAAAATATTGTATATAAACATTTACTTTAATAACAACGTAACCTTTCCTGTGTGGAGTATTAATACACGTTGTTGTAAACAACAACGTTAAGGCTACTAATCGATAAAACATTTCATTGTATGTCTAAGTAAACGCCGTTACTACATGACGTTGATGATTATGTCTACATATTTACACGTAACAGATTAACGTCTATTAGAAATATATGTCGTACAACAACTTTAATATAACGTTTGTTATAACTTTGTTGGTTGTTGTTCTTATATTGGAATTCTACGCAATAATATAACATAGGAAAGGTGTATATTATATAAGATAACGTACAACATTTCGGGAAAGTATTTTATATACATACTAATATTACAACCCACATAAATACGTTTGCGTGACACAACACGTTATTAGTCATGTATTAACTAATTATTAAATTAGATACACGTATTTTTTTTTTATTTAAATATCATTCATTATAAAATAAAAAAGTAACGTAGTATTAAACCGTTCATTTTGTTTCTACAGGTACGTTGTGTTGTGTTGTGTTTTATAAACATAAATTATTATAACAGCTTTTAATGGAAAGGTACGTAATAATACAACATGTTGTGTAGGTTGGTATATATTTACAATATACTTTTTTATTGTAAACATTTTTTCTGTTTTTGAGGTCAGATTTAAACAACGTATGATAAGTACATATATATGGAAAGGTTGGTAACGTTTAAATTTTAATTTAATAAGTACTTTTATAACAAAGCCTAACATACGTAATTTTATATTCCCATATATTGTATGCTTAAAAAAGTAGTACGCAATATGTAGGGCAGATACACACGTTTTTTAATAGTAGTAGATTACAATATTTTTTTAAGTGTGCTGTTAATAAATTTACGCAACATTACTATTATAAAAAAGGAGATAGTAATACAAGTGTATAATATTAAATACGATAAACGTAGCACATTATTATATACGAAGTTTTGTTTTATTACTTGTGTATGTATTAGTGCATGCTTATAATCACACACAGGAAAGGTTCTTTAATATGTCAAGTTATATGTGTGACACTACTATATGTGGGTATATACCGACATGTATTATTTTAATACTTAACCGATTATACGCAATAATATATACTGTATGTTTTTATTATGTTTATATACAAATAAGCAAACTGTTATTCCTTCGCTTTTTTGTTTGGTTGCATGCATAGCTTAAATACATTTCCGTAGGAAAGATATCTATATATATATACAATGAACGTATCGTAAACGTCTTATACGTAACATATTAAATTTCCCGTAACGTTGACGTTATATACTTACAAAAACCTTTCCAGGTAAGTTCATACTATACATAAAAAGTTAACGTGTATAACATATTAGACTGTTTTATGATTAATATCAACATATCTTCTTAATAATGTTCTGCATTGTATAATACATGTAGTCACCTTTCCTACGTGAATTACATGTAACGTTATTTGATACAACACACAAATAAATGATACATGTAGTGTTGTTACTACTTTTATAACTTTTTTATATAATGTATACCTGCAATATATTTACACTAACATATTACGTGTAATGTACTACACCAAGCGTGTACATGTTTATTGCTGTGATAATAAGTTTAAACTATTAACATAATTCACTATGTTACATTTGTGTATTGCATGCATACACTACAACAAATTACATAGGAAAGGCTTCTACTGTATATACTGTTACCTTTCCGGTGTAATACATATGTTACAGTGTATACTATATCCAAACAATACAAAAAGACATGTGTAGTATGTGATGTTATCTTTCCGTAATGTATACATAATTTAATGGCACACTCCGTGTAATCACAACTAAATATCGACCTTGCAAAAAAAGTTTGTATGTTTGTTACATACTAATACGTGTGTTTAAAACAACTATAAACGTATATGTCTATTTGTATATACTGTTTACACTACACGGGGTATGTGCATTTCATATAAACCTTTCCTAGTAAGTACATTATACATACATGATGTAGACAACATAAACAAAGTATACAATACATAAATAACGATTGTTAATATGTAATGTTTAAAACTATGTAAGAACACTTCATATATGCGTTTGATATAATTTTGTATGTATTGATTCCCATAAGTTTATAAAATTATTAATAATAAAACTTTTAATGCTAAGTACTGTATATGTACGTAATAATTGTGTCACACGTAGTAAGTGTAATACTGGCTTTACACACTTTGCTTGTTATTATGTAAGTTACGATTATTAAAAACCTTTCCTTATTATTTTTTAGTAACGTGCATAACATTTTATAAAAGTTATAAAACATAAACTATAAAATTTTATAACAGCCGTAAGGTCGGTTATATTTTACCGTATATAGAACCTTGTTTTTATAGGTAAACATAAAATATAATGTTACGTAGCAGAAATGTTAACAGCATTAAAATTTTGTAAATGACAGTTGTAAATTACCGGCTGTAACACGCTATTTTCATGATAGTTTAAAAATAAGCGTTTAAGTACGATAAATAAAACACGGTGCAAAACATGATTCTTAACTATTACTTTTTTATAAATTTTTATATCGACACAATGTTACAGCCGGTAAATCGTAACGTTTCAGTATAACAGGTATATAAGTTTATAAAAATTATAAAACGTGAGTTATAAAAATTTATAACAACATTAATGTAGGTTATAATTTACCGTACCTAGCGCATTGTTTTTATGATCATATGTAAAATACACGATTTTAAGTTGAAACATAACATGTTTATACATGAAAGTTAATGCGGTGATAAAACACCGTACGTAGCGCCTTGTTTTTAATGATACACATAAAATGTGCTGCTACGTAGCGTAAATTATAATAGCGTTAAACTTTTATAAATACCCGTTATAAATTACCGGCTGTAGCAAGCTGTTTTCATGATAATTTAAAAATAAGCGTTTAAGTGCGATAA
>Ga0193954_1001919_pt1 | contig 10244 bp, 10 predicted proteins | sample BB_5_MG_FD_140340 | JGI IMG/M metagenome (GOLD analysis project Ga0193954, IMG submission 140340) | Microbial mat bacterial communities from the Broadkill River, Lewes, Delaware, United States - BB_5_MG | ecosystem: Environmental > Aquatic > Freshwater > River > Microbial mats | place: USA...
AAAGAGCTGTGTTACCAGCTGATGTTCCTGATAGTGCAACAGATTTCTTTGGCTTAAATGTTGTAGTTGTAGTACACATAAATATTCTCCCTAATTAAATTTAAATTTTGTTTCGACTAGCTTTTTGCTTTACCTTGGTTGAACAATGCATCCATTTTATTTTCATAATCGTGGTACCCTAACATATCATAAAGTTCCATTCTTGTTTGCATTGTATCAATTGTACCTTCTTGTGTTCCGTTATCTCTTAAGTCTTGGTATACATTAAGCGCAGCTTTGTTCATTGCTCTAAATGCTGATAATGGGTAAAGAACCATCTCTATTCCAACATCACCTAACTCTTTTGTAGTAAAATATGGAGTAGCACCAAACTCTGTAATATTTGCTAAAACAGGTACAGTCATTTGATCACAAAATTCTTTGTATTCTTCTAAAGTATGAATTGCTTCAGCAAAAATAGCATCTGCTCCAGCTTCAACATAAGCTAATGCTCTTGAAACTGCTGATTCTTGACCTTCTGATGCATGTGCATCTGTTCTTGCAATGATATAAAAATCTGGATCTAATTCCATTTTAGCATCAACTGCTGCTCTTACTCTATCACACATCTCTTCTGTAGAAACTAATTCTTTCCCTGGTCTATGTCCACATCTTTTAGCAGCAACTTGATCTTCAATATGAAGTCCAGCAGCACCAGATCTGATAAACTCTTTTACTGTTCTTGCAACATTAAATGCATGTCCCCAACCTGTATCAGCATCAACGATTACTGGTGTATCACAAATAGATGTAACTCTTCTGATATCAATACATACATCTTCGATCATAGTCATACCTAAATCTGGTAAACCATATGATGCATTTGCAATTCCTCCACCTGAAAGATAAATTGCTTTATATCCAACTCTTGTAGCTTGTAATGCTTGGTATGCATTAATAGTCCCAACAATTTGTAGTGGTGATTCTTCTTTTAGTGCTTGTCTAAATTTTTTTCCTGCGCTCATATAAATCCTTTGTTTTGTATTAGAGATATTATATATTATTGCTCTATAAAAAGAGTGTATAATTATTGTAAAACATATGATATATTTAGCACGCTTATTCTAAAAATGTATAATTATTGTTATTTATGTATAGTTATTGTACAATCCGTGATAATTACAAGGTAAAGGAATAATAAATGTTATTTAAAACTGGTATTGAAAAAATTATAGAGATATACAATCGTTCAAATTTAAGTATCTCAAAATTTGCGAGTATGATTGATAAAGATAGACGAACAGTCACCTCATGGATAGACAATATATCTATAAGTGAACCAAATAAAGATTTGAAAGATAAGATATGTACACTTTTTCGTTATCCAGATTTTATTTGGGATGAAAGTTGCCATGGGGAAGAATTTATCAAATCTATATCCCAAATACCTCAAAAAGAGATTCGAATCATAGATGATGATTATTATGGACGATTAGAATATATAAAAGAGTTTGAAGAAAATAGAAGGTTTGTGATCCAAGCACAATTTCCAGGTCCTATGTATAGGGATACAGCAGTAAAAAGAATATATAGAACAAAAACAGCTCCAGAGATAGAAAAACTTAAAAAAACTCGAATAGAAAAAATGCTCCGTTATGATTATGATACAACAGAATGGTACTCGATTAAGTCTATATTGTCTTTTTGTTTTGCAAGTATTGGTAATTTTTATACAAAAGAGGAAAAAATAAAGATATTGGAGTTGATCTATGACCTTTTTAATAATAACTACAATAAAAAACTTTTTTTGTTTGATAGTTTTTCAAGAAAGATTTATGGGATGGAAACAACTTATATATCTATAAATGTAACGAAAAAAATTCTCTTTTTTAAATCTCCTATAGAGTCAGTGTTTATAGAGATACGAAATAAAAACCTAGTGGAACGCATGCATAAGTATTACTCTTCACCAGTGGAAGCTCCTGCACATGTAAATTTTTTAGATTCTGTAAAAATTATTAAAATCTTGCAAGATTCATTGAGATACAATAATAATATAAAACAAACTTATGAAACTATCAATAGAACAACAGATTATGGAAACTTATTTTTTAATAATTTGAGTGTAGATTTACAAAAAGAGGTGAGTCCTCCCAATAAATAGGGAAGACTTTTTATGGAGTTGTTTAAAAAGCTTCTACTATAGAACCTTTATATTTAGTAGCAATAAACTCTTTAATCTCTTTTGAATTTAATACTTCATCTAACGCTTTGATAGAGTCTTTATTTTGGTTTCCTTCTTTTACAACAACAATATTTGCATAAGGTGAATCTTTTGATTCTAATATAATGGCGTCTTTTAGTGGATTTAAATCTGCTGATAATGCATAGTTAGTATTAATAATCGCGGCATCAACTTCATCAAGTACTCTTGGTAATTGTGGAGCATCTAACTCTTTGATCTTTAGATTTTTAGGATTTGTTTTAATATCAACAACAGTTTTGAATTTTACATCATTAAATGTTAACAAACCTTGTTTTACTAAAATATCCAAAGCTCTACTTTCATTTGTCGGATCATTTGGTACGGCAATTGTAGCTCCATTTTTTAACTGACTTAAAGATCTAATCTTTTTAGAATACAATCCCATTGGTTCTAAGTGTACATTCACTGTTTTTATCAAGTGAGTATTTTTATTTGTATTAAACTCTTCTAAATAAGGCAAATTTTGGAAAAAATTTGCATCTAATTCACCTTCATCAACAGCAATATTAGGTGTAACATAATCTGTAAATTCAACAATTTCCAAATCATACCCTTTTGCTTTTAATAATGGTTTGGCAAACTCTAAAATCTCTACATGTGGTACAGGGGTAGCACCAATTTTAATAGTTGTTTTTTTCTGAACTGTTTTATCATCCGTACAAGCCACAAATCCAAGTGTAATTGCACCTAAAAGTACAATCTTTACTATATTTTTAATCATTTTTATCCTTTTATTTTTTTGTAATTTTATACAAGTAATCACCAAAACTTTGTACAATCTGCACTAAAGCTATAAGAATGAGTACGGTATAAATCATCGTATCTGTTTGAAATCGATAATATCCATATTTTATAGCGACATCACCTAATCCACCACCACCAACAGCACCTGCCATGGCTGAAAAACCTATTACAGTTATAAGAGTAAGAGTGATAGCTGATATTATAGAGGGGAGTGCTTCGACACACATCACCTTAAATATAATTTGAAAATCACTTGCTCCAAAAGATTTTGCAGCTTCTACTACCCCTTTGTCTACCTCTTTTAAAGCACTTTCAATTAGTCTCGCTATAAAAGGGGCAGCACCTATTGTAAGTGGGATGATAGCTGCAGTTGTTCCTATACTTTTTCCTATCAAAAATTTAGTTAAAGGGAATAATATAATCATAAGTATAATAAATGGAAAAGAGCGTAATGTATTGATAACAACATCTAACATCGTGTATATTGGAAGATTCTCTTTGAGTCCCCCCTTTGATGTAAGTAATAAAACCACTGCTAGCATAAATCCAATCACTACTGCTAAAAATGTAGCAACTAAAGACATATATATAGTTTGACCTAATGCAGGTAATAAAATATCTTTCATTATAAAATCTCCCAAACGACATTTTGTTCTTTTATATAATGAGTCACTTTTTCTTGTTGTTCTTTTTTTATATTGATCACTATGTTTCCTACAATATGTGTATTTATCTCTTCAAGTTTTCCCCAAACAATATCAAAGTCCATATCTAAATCTCTTGCCATTTTAGTAATCAGTGACTGAAATACATTATCTTTTGGAAAATATATCTTTATATTTACACCTCTTTGTGGGACAACTTCTGTTTCACCTAAAAATGCTTTCATTTTATTATCAGGTTTTAAAAACAACTCTTCTGTTTCATCAAAACCTATAATATTTCCATGTTCTAGTAAAAGTGCTCTTTGTGCTATCTGTTTTACTACTTCCATCTCGTGAGTTACTAATACTATTGTAATATTCAGTTTCTCATTAATGGTTTTTAAGAGATTTAATATTGAAGTTGTAGTATTTGGGTCAAGTGCTGATGTAGCTTCATCGGAGAGTAAAATATTTGGATTCAGAGTCAAAGCGCGTGCTATGGCTACACGCTGTTTTTGTCCACCGCTTAACTCACTTGGATAAGAATCACTTTTTTCATCTAATCCAACTAATACAAGTAGTTCTTTGACTTTCTTCGTAATCTCATTTTTAGAGTATTTCCAAAGCTCCATAGGTAAAGCAACATTTTCAAAAACAGTTTTTCTTTGAACTAATGAAAAATGTTGAAAAATCATCCCTATATTTTTTCTAAATTCTCGTAAATTTTCTTTTGAAAGTTCTTTTATCTCTTTTTGATTTACTTTTAGTGATCCTTTATCATAATCTTCTAATCCATTAATACACCTCAGCAATGTTGATTTTCCTGCACCACTGTGTCCAACAATAGCAAAAATCTCACCCTTATTTATCTCTATACTGACATTATTTAATACTTGTGTTGTATCATAATATTTATTTAAATTTTTTATATTTATCATAAATTAATCTAGTTAAAGTTAAGAGATTTGAATCTCTTCTTTTATTTCCAGACCAAAACCATTGAGACCAACAAAAGAATATTTTCCACCACTTGTGAGAAGCTTAATATTTTTTATACCAAGTTCATTTAAAATTTGCGCTCCAATTCCAAAATCTTTCATAACTGTTTTATTTTCATTAGTGTTATCCAAAAAGATTAATACACCACTTTTATCATCTAAGAAGTTAATAGATTTTAACATAGAATTTAATTTGTCTTCATTTAAAAATAAATTTATATCAAAATCAACATTGTGGAACTTTACAAGTGATGTTTCTTGAATATTACCAAATTGAATCACTGTATGTTTATTGTTTAAATGATCTTGAAAAATTCTTTTTGTAACATTATGTGTCATAAAACTTATTCTTTCATTTGAAATTTCATTGACCAATGATTCATGAGCCATTCTATATTCAACTAAGTCAGATATATATATTTGTTTCATAGTATGCTTTTGTGCAAATATATCCAAATCATCCCGTCGTGCCATTGTTCCATCTTCTTTCATGATTTCACAAATAACAGCTTCACCTGCTAGACCTGCTAATTTACATAAATCAATACTTCCCTCAGTATGACCTGTTCTTGCTAATACTCCACCATCTTTGGCAATAAGTGGAAAAATATGACCTGGTCGAACTAACTCTACTGCTTTGCTAATTGGATTGGCTAATATTCTAATAGTGTCATCTCGTTCACCTGCACTAATACCCGTACTTGCTTTTGCACAATCGACTGAAACTGTAAATGCTGTTTCATAAGATGAAGTATTTGCTGCTACCATTGGATTGAGTTCTAATCTATTGGCTGTCTCTTTTGTAACCGCCACACAAATCAAACCTTTTGCATGTGTTGCCATAAAGTTAACTTTTTGATCGTCACTTAAAGCTGCTGAATAGACTAAGTCACCTTCGTTTTCTCTATCTTCATCATCCAGCATTATTACCATGTTGCCTTTTTTGATCTCTTCTATTGCTTCTTTTACTCTTTGTATTGCTAACATTATAATACCCTTTTTTGTTTAATAAATATGATTATATCACAAATTTTGAAATTTGCCATAAAAACACTTGACATAAAAAATAAAATTGACTATAATTCCACCACTTAAAAAGATAAGTAATTGATTGGGGTATCGCCAAGCGGTAAGGCACTAGCTTTTGGTGCTAGCATTCCTAGGTTCGAATCCTAGTACCCCATCCATAAAGTTACAAATCGCGGAATAGAGCAGTTTGGTAGCTCGACGGGCTCATAACCCGTAGGTCTCTGGTTCAAATCCAGATTCCGCAACCAATTCTTTTTGAGTATTTTTTACAAATCGCGGAATAGAGCAGTTTGGTAGCTCGACGGGCTCATAACCCGTAGGTCTCTGGTTCAAATCCAGATTCCGCAACCAATTTAAAAACATAATGGGGTATCGCCAAGCGGTAAGGCACTAGCTTTTGGTGCTAGCATTCCTAGGTTCGAATCCTAGTACCCCATCCATTTAAAACTCCCACTTATTTTATATATGTATATAAAAATTTTGCCCCGTAAAGCTAAATTTATAATAAGGAGAAAATAATGTCAATCAATAACATTACAAAAACAGAGAAATTTAAAGTTTTTATACGATTATTAATATCAAATGAAAAATTTGAAATTGCTTGTTCTAAATCAGGACTAAATACAACTGAAGCTAAATACTTACTAGCTCAGTAAATTAATTTAATTAGGTTTACCACACAAACCTTGTTATTTATCTACTTTCATTTATAGATACTATATCAAAGATATCAACAGAACCATATACCCCTATATTACAAAAATCAGATATTTTAGATATACTATTTAAATAAGATAAATTCTATAGATATATCTTATATTTTAAAAAAATTTAATTACAATTTGGGAGAAAGAATGAAAAAAATTATTTTAGGATTAATAGTACTCATAATGCTTAGTAGTTCAGCACATGCAATGACTGGATTTTTAGAAAGTGAATATACTGATGGAGTAGATAAAATGTGTTATTACGATATATTGGGAACTAAATTTACTTTGATTATAAAATTATATGAACTTTGTCCATTGACATACACATTTCCATATTAATATAAAAACGCCAATACCAACTAGTTGACTAGTTGATATTCTTTTATAAACTTGATTATAGTTGAAAGTTCCAATTGTACTAAAGCACCATGTATTAAAACACCATAGGCTATATCTGGATTTTCAGGATCTATCATCAATCCACCCATATTCATACTATTTACATTTCCAAGTGCACCATTCATATTTACACTTCTAGCTACACCATAGGCAGATTCAAAAAGTGGATCTTCGTTATCTATTGCATCAGCTGTGAGAGGTTCTCTTGTCCCTACACCTAATTCTACAACAACATGACTATCCGCATCACTCCCCGTTGCCATGATAAAAGGGCGACCTTCTTTTTCCATATAAACCATTCTTGTATAACCCATGCCAGTGTATTTTCCAGTTGCGAAAGTTTCTAATGCTCTAAACCCATCTTCAAGAGTAAATGAATAAATAATGTAATCGATAGCATACCTAGACATTTTTGCAAAAAGTTCGTTGTTTGAATTTTATTCATTGTAATCCTTTTTGTTTTATTTTTATTCTAGCATATTAATGTAAGAAAGATGTAAGGTAGGGATAAAATTCAACAAAATAAATTTTGCTAAAAGTATTGACAAAAAATATTTTGTCTGATATAATAACAAAAAAAAATTTGTTAAAAGGACATTTATGGCATTTATTACAGGACAGGTTGTACGAGATCAAAATTTTTGGAATAGAAAGTATGAATTAGAAGATATATGGGAAGCTATTCAAAATGGTGAACACTCACTATTAGTTGCTCCTAGAAGAGTTGGAAAAACTTCTATAATGCACAAAGTTTTAGATGAACCAAAAGATGGCTATGTAGTATTATATATCGATAGTGAAGAGGATAATTTTGAACATGAATTTTGGGCTAGATTATTTAGCTCTTTAAAGAAAGAAGAATTTACAAATAAGTTTAAGTCAAATATCACAATGTTTAAGTCTAAAATAAAGACTATAGATATTAAAAAAATATCGATGAGTGGTATAGAATTTGGAGATGGCAAAGTAGTAGATTATAAAGATGCTTTTGAAGAATTAATTAGTAATTTACCAAATAATAAAAAAGTTATCATTATGATAGATGAGTTTGCACAGACTATAGAAAATATTATAAAATATGATAGTGAAGAAAATGCATTAAATCTTTTGAAAACACATAGAGCATTAAGACAATCTCATCAATCTAATAATGTCATATTTGTATATGCTGGTTCTATAGGACTTGAGAGTGTTGTGGCTAAACTCAATGGAATGAAGCATATAAATGATTTGAAAAATATAAAAGTATTACCTTTAGAAAGAGATGATGCCAGTGATTTTATAAAATACTTACTTACAAGTAATAGTATGAATATAGAAAAAACTCAAATAGATTATATGCTTGATAAAATCGAATGGTTAATACCATTTTATATACAGCTTATTTTAGATGAGATAAGAAAATTAAGTAGAAGAAACCCAACTATTACAAATGATACAGTGGATGATGCGATAAATAATGCACTAGAACATAAAAATTATTTTGATAATTGGAGAAGTAAAATAAAAGAGGCTTTTAGTGATAAAGGGTATCTGTTTTCTAAAGAAATTTTAAATATGATATCTGAAAATAAAACCATTACTAAAAATGAGATAGCAAATATAGCTACTAAACATAAACTTAGTGATGATGAAAAAAGAGAAACTTTACAATCTTTGGTTTATGATGGATATATAAATAATACAGATGATATAAAAATATATAGATTCAACTCTCCCATACTTAGAATGTGGTGGTATAAATATGTCGCAAATTAATTATACAAGCTACAAGTATAATCCTGATGAGATAAATGAAAAAGATTTTTTGGAAAAGTTTGTAATACGAAATGATATATTTGAAGATATATTTGAAGATATAAAAAATGCTGACTATGATGTATCAAATCAACACTATATCATCGTTGGACAAAGAGGACAAGGTAAAACCTCTCTTTTAAGAAGAATATCAATAGCTATAAAAGATGATGAAAAATTATCTAAGTTTATGATACCTATAAAGTTTTCAGAAGAACAGTACCAAATCCGTTCTTTATGTAGATTTTTTGAAGTTATAGCTGAAGAGTTACAAGAAAATTGTAGTGAGATATTTCCAGATATTTTGGACAGTTTGGAAAGGCATATTGATGATGAAGATTATTATTCTAAATGTTTTGAATACTTTGAAGAAATAGTGAAAGGTCAAAATAAAAAACTTATTATATTATCTGATAATATTGATGAACTTTTAGGAAAATTACAAGAGCAAGAACAAAGACAACTAAGACAAATACTGATTACTTCATCTACTCTTAGAATTGTTGGAGCATCTACAAAGATGATAGAACAACATTTTGATTATGCTAAACCTTTTTATGAATACTTTAAGATTATAAAACTTGATGGTCTTGATTATGAAGAGAGCATCAAGTTTTTAAGGGTTATTGGAGATACAGAACAAAATAAAAAGATAGAAAAGATTATCCAAAATTCTTCACAACGAATAGAAACACTCAGACAGCTCACAGGTGGTGTGCCACGAACTTTAGTGATGCTTTATGATATATTTATCAAAAATAATGAAACAGCTTTTGAGGACTTGTTAAAAATACTAGATGATGTAACTGTTTTATATAAAGATAGAATGGATAACCTCCCAAGTACTCTACAAGATATAGTACATAATATAGCTATGAATTGGGATGGGATAACTACAAAAGAGTTAGCAAAAAAAACAAGACTAGAAAGTAAATCTGTATCTTCACAACTAAAACAACTTGAAAAATATCATATCATAGAGTTTGAGAGTATTGGTAGAAACAAGATATATAAAATAAAAGAAAGATTTTTCAATATTTGGTATCTTATGCGATTTGGTAGAAAAAAAGATAGGAATAAAGTAGAATGGTTAGTGAAATTTTTGACATCTTGGTATGATAGAGATGAACTCAATATAAAAGCAAGAGATTTTATAAATACTATAAAAGATAGAAACCTAAATGAAAACTATGTATATCATATGTGTGAAGGATTAAGTTATGCAGGACTTGACTTAAATATTGAACATGAAATGAAACAAAATACAAAAGAGTATTTTGATAATATTAAGTCTAATTTTCAAGATGAATTATCAAAATCAGATATTGAAGTTTTACAAGAAGCATTTCAATTATATGATAATAATAATGAAATTAAGGCAATACAATTACTTGAAAAATCACAGAAGAGTAGTCAACCAATTGTAACTATAATAGCTGCATTTTATGATAAATTAAAAGAATATGGAAAAGCAGAAGAGTATTATTTAAAAGCAGAAAAAAATGGAAATAATGATGCTTTAATAAATCTTGGTAATTTATACTTAGAACAAAATCAGTATGAAAAAGCAGAAGAATACTATTTAAAATCAGCTAAATGTGAATATAAAAACTCATTCAGAGGTCTAGGTAATTTATACTTAGTACAAATGAAGTATGAAAAAGCAGAAGAGTATTAT
>Ga0193954_1001921_pt1 | contig 10240 bp, 6 predicted proteins | sample BB_5_MG_FD_140340 | JGI IMG/M metagenome (GOLD analysis project Ga0193954, IMG submission 140340) | Microbial mat bacterial communities from the Broadkill River, Lewes, Delaware, United States - BB_5_MG | ecosystem: Environmental > Aquatic > Freshwater > River > Microbial mats | place: USA...
AGCTGCGCTGTCGCTGGGCTCAGGCCCGGCGAAGAAGTTATCGGGATCCGCGCCAAGGTTCATCTCACCCGCGGGGAACTCCAGCTCGTCCTCGGATGGGGGCGGCAGCGGCGGAGGCGCGGCTCCGGCCGGGGCGGCGACCGTCTTGTCGGTGGCCCAACTGGGGAACTCTGGCAGGGGGGCGCTCGGCGCGGACTGCGGTTTGGGCTGGGTGGACGGCAGCGAGCTTTGCACGGTCACCGCCTCTTCGGAGGGGCCGGCCGCTGGAGCGCTGGAGCCCGCGAAGCCCAAGGCGAGCGCGGCCTGCTCGGTGGTCGCGGCCGGGATCCCCATCGGAGCGCGGTGCTGCTCGGTGGGCGCTTCGGGCACCTCAGGTGCCTCAGGATGGGTCTGGGCCGCGAGATCCAGCAGTTCGGAGGGGTTTAGCCGCCGGGTATCAGGACCCTCCTGGGTGAAGTTCGCCTCGTCCTGACGGTGCACCACGAAGACGTGCGCGCACCGGCTACAGCGGACCTTGACGCCCTTAACCGTGACCCGCTCATCCGCGATCCGGAACTTCGTTCGGCATTTATCGCATTGGACGATCAAACGATGGCTCGGGGGCGCTGGCGCCCCGCCGGGCAGTCTAGGGCTGCCAGGATCTGGGGGCAAGAAGTCGACCGAAGGGCCTCGGGAGCCACCGACCGGCCCCGGCGGAGTTGACAGCCGAATCGAGGCTATGTGATTGCCGCGAAACCCGAATCTGGGGAGGTCATATGAGCACGCAAAGCGAAAATGACGCACCGACTCGTGCGCCCGAATCCCCGGACAAGCCCAAGTCGAAGGTCGTCAAGCGGTACTCCAACCGTAAGCTCTACGATACGGACCGCTCCAAGTACGTCACCCTCGACGAGATCGCGAAGATGATCAAAGCCGGGGAAGAGATCACCATCATCGATAACGAGTCCAAAGAGGATCTCACGTCGGTGACGCTCACCCAGATCATCTACGAGGAAGAGAAGCGGGAGAGCCGCATGCCCTTGGGCATGCTGCGCAACCTGATTCAGACCGGCGGGACCAGCCTCCAGGAGTTCTTCGACAAGCAGGTGAAGGCGCCTGCGCTCGACTTCCGCGAGAACGTGGAAAAGAGCATCGAGAAGAACGTCGAGGAGATCGTGCAGAGCGCGGCCCAGATTCGTGAGGTCGCGACACGCAGCGTCACCGATATCACGGACTCCGCCCGTCGCATGTTCAGCCGCGAGGAGCGCAAGGCGGAAGAGTTCAAGAAGACCACCACCGTCTTGCTCGACCACCTAGAGCAACACGTCGAGCAGCGGATCACCGACGTGGGTGATGCGCTGCTGCAAGCGTCCAAAGCGGCTCAAGAGCACGCCGATGACGCAGCCGAGGGCGCCGACCTGCCCGATCTGATCGCAGCTCAACGTGAGCGCCTGGCTGTGGATGCCCACGTCGCGGTGCTGCGCGCCCGACTGGCCGCCATTCACACCCACATTGACGCACTTGAGGCCGCCGGCCGAAAAGACGCGCCGCCGGCTCCGCCCGCCCAAGAATCCCCCGAAATCGGCTGATCCGATCCGTCCCGGCGCACCCGAGCCCTGATCTTGTCGGGGGATCTCAGGAGTCCGGCGCATTGGTTCAAATCATGACGGACGACGCCGAATCGATCCCACAGTCATGGGATTGCTCGGTTGGTTTACAAAAAAGCCTCACGCTCCGAAGAAGGCCGCCCCAGCGCCGGCGCCCAAAAAGGTCGCCGCTGCGCCACCGCCGCCCGCCGAGAACACCGGCGGAGGCATGCTGGCCACGACACCCAGTACCGAAGACCAGGTCTTCGGCGGCACCGTCGCCACCGGTCTGACCCGCTACCTACAGAGCCAGGCTCAAGAGATGCGCACGGCCGGGGACAAGCAGCTGGTCTCCATGCTGCTGCGCGCGGTGCGAAACGACGGGGTCGAGATCCCGGCCATGCCCGGCGACCTGATGGAGATCCAGCGCATGCTGGCCTCCGCCGATACCGAGCCCGCTGATCTCGCCAAAGCCGTGCAGCGCGACCCTAGCATCGCCGCCAAGTTCGTCTCGGTGGCCAACTCGCCTCTGTATCGCGGCATCCGCGAGGTCTCCTCGGTGCGCGAGGCGCTGTCGAGGGTGGGCCTCAACCATGGCGGCATGATCCTGCTCGCCATCATCTCCAGCTCCAAGCTGTTCAAGGTGCCCGGCTATGAGGCCGAGGCGAAGTGGCTGCACCGACACAGCCTGTCGACGGCGATCATCGCCCAGTTCTTGGCCCGTAAGGTGGGCGCCAACGAGCAGAGCGCGTTCATGGCCGGCCTGCTTCACGATCTCGGACGCGTCTTCATGCTCTCCACCGCGCATGAGGTCTGGCGAACGAGCAAGGGCGAAGCCACCCCATCACCCGAGACTGTGGCCCATTTGACGGACCACTTGCACGCAGGCTTTTCGGCTCTGACCGCCCAATTGTGGAGCTACGACGCCAGCGTGGTCACCGCGCTGCAGCACCACGAGGTCTCCGGCGAAGAAGGCGGGCACATCGTGGCCATGGTGCCTCCGGAACACGAGACCCTCACCCAACTCATCGCGGTGGGCAATCTGATTGACCAACACCTAGAGGATCCAGAGGAGCTTCCCGAGGCGGCCCACGAACTCATGGCAGGCCTCGGCCTCACGGATATTGATGAGGTCCTGACCAGCGCCCAAGAGACGGCGTGGACCTTCCTCGATGACCTCGGTTTGGACCGCGTGCCCAACCCCAGAAAGTCCGCGTAATCAGAACTCGCTGTAGATGAGTTCGGCTTCCAAGAGAAAGTAGGCCAGCGTGCTCAAGGTGCGCCGCTGCTGCGGGTTCTGATCCAGCAGCTTGTCCAGCGTCTTGCCCTTTGTGATCAAATTCGCGGCCTGCAAGATGTCTGGCGAAAGGCTCAGGCGAGCCATGATGCGATCATAGTCGCCGGCCACGCTGACCTTCCGCCCCGCGCGGGCGGCCAGGTACCCCGTGATCTCATCGCGTGAGATGCAGCGGAAGCTGAGCTCCAAAGCGACCTGCAAGAGGTTGGGTGCGAAGGACTCGGTGTGGCCAATGTCCACACGCTCCCGCAGGGCGTAGTAGGAGTAGCCTTTGGCGAACAGGTCAACCAGCCGCTCCTTCATGAGCATCGAGCGATAGCGGCTTAGGTCGGTGCCCAGCCTGGAGCCGGCCACGGCCTCCAAGGGCCGCCGCTCGCGCACCGCGTGGTGGGCCAACTCCACCACCGCCTCGGTGCGCAGCAGGCGCTTGCTCACCAGCATCTGTGGGTATTGAAGGTCCTCGTTCTCCGTCCAAACGAAGGTGGGCTCACCCGCGAGCATCTCCACCTCGCGGTAATCGCCGTGGGTATTACCTTCGCGGAACAGGACCAAGCGCCCCGAGATCGGGTTGCGTGTGTACTCAGCGAAGACCTTGATGGGTGGCCTGCCGTCGCTATTGATGAGGCTAGAGTCGAGGTTCATCTCGCCGCGGACCATGGTGAACATGCCCAGCAGCTCCATCATCTGCCGACCGCGGATGTAATCGCCCTCGACCACACCCACACCCACCTGCTCGCCGTACCCCGCCTTAACCTCCAGCTTCACAATAGCTAGGGCCTGCTCATAGCTCCAGGGCCCCACCACCGAGCCCTCATGGTCGCGGATGAAGCAGGGGTGCGGCCCCTCGTAGAGACCTCGGTCAACCACGAAGGCCCAACGGTCTGAGACGACCCGCCGGGTATCGCCCATGGTGCGGCGGCTATCGAGGCCGGCGATGAGGGACTCCTGAGGGATGGCGGCGTGGCTCGGCAAGTTGGCCTGCACATCCTGCACGGCCTCTTGCACCAGGGCGTCCATGTCAAAATCGCCGCCCGAAGGCCGCGCCCGGATGTCCTCGGTCGGGCGACCCTGCACATATTGCGGAACAGGCGCGCCAGGCACCGAGCCCGCTCGAGCGCTTTGGGGGCGTTGAGCATGCACAGGCGCCGGCGTGCCCGTGATGACTCGACCCGCGTGCGAGCCCGTGCGCGGTCTGGGAGACGACGGGGCCCGCTGAGGAGGCGTGATCGCCTGCCCTGCGATCACCGGGACATCAGAGGTATGGTGGGCGCCGGGCACCGAGCTGCGGCGCTGCTTCACGAAGCCGTAGACCCCCGAGGCAGAGCGCGGTCGCGGCGTCGGTGTGGTGGGGGCCGCAGGCGAGCCTGCATCCAGGGGCTGGAGTCCGGTCTTGGACGATACGTTGCGGTTTGGCGGACTGGAGGCGGGCACCTGGGGCGCTGCGAGATCGTCCGTCAGGCCGCCATAGGCCGACGCCTCCTTAGCGGTCTCAACGAATTTGATATCAATATCGAGGTCGAGGTCGGCAACCGAGTCGCCGCGATCACCATACATCGGGTTGGCCAACAGCTCGTTGGAGTTCCGCAAGCTGTCTTCACTCGGCGAGAGTGCGGTGAAGGACGGCGCGGAGGAGTCACCGGTGCGAGTATCGTGCTTGATGTTCGCCATGCCCGACAGGCCTGCGTCGGGGGCGCCCATCATCTTCGTCAATCCGTGTTGCACAGCCCGAACATCGGCAGTGGCTACCCGTCGCTTCAGGGTCTCCAGGACCCCATACAGCGCGCGCTGCATAGTCGCTGCGGATTCGAAGCGCGCGTCGGGTTGGGGCTGCAGAGCCTTAATGACGATCTCGTCGAGTTCGGGCGGGATGTCGTTGAGACGAGCGCTGGGCGGCTGCCGCTCCCCCTGGCAAATTGCGTTCATCATCTCGATGTCCGGACGCCCGCCGAAGAGACGCCGTTGGGCCAGGCACTCCCACAGCACCACCCCCACCGCGAAGAGGTCCGTGCGCTGGTCGATGGCCTTACTGTAGAGCTGCTCGGGCGCCATGTAAGCCACCTTGCCCTTGAGCTGACCCGCGCGCGTCTGCTCCCGGCGCGTATCGTCACGCGCGACGCCAAAGTCGCCCAGCTTCACCTCTCCCTGGTTGGAGATGAAGATGTTGGAGGGCGTGACGTCGCGGTGCACCACACGACGAGAGCGGCCGTTATCGTCTTTGAGATCATATCCGTAAGACAGGGCTTCCAGAACCTCGCAGATCACGTGCACCGTGAACCAAGGTGGAATGCGCAAGCTCTCTTTCGAGGCACATCGAAGCAGGCGTCGCAGGTCATGGCCCTCGACGTATTCCATGGCCATGTACAGCTCGCCATCGACCTGTCCGAGTTCGAAGACCTGCACCACGTTTCGGTGGCGCACTTCGGCCGCGAGCGTGGCCTCGGCCACGAAGAGATCGACGAAGTGTTTCTTCCTCGAAAGGTGAGGAAGGATGCGCTTGAGAACGAGTGTCTTTTGAAAGCCCGCGACCCCGGGCAGACGCGCGAGAAAGACCTCCGCCATGCCGCCATCTCCGAGCCGTCGGATCAGCTCAAACTTCCCGTAAGGCCGTGGGAATCCGGAGGTAAACGGGTCAGAGGTCGCCACGAGAGGCGCCACCCTACTTCAGCACAGGCGGCCACGTCACGGAGAAGAATCAGGCGGCAGCAAGTCTCGCGGTGGGACTCAGGCCGCCAACTTTGCGATCCAGGCTGAGAAGTGAAATCCTCCACGCGGTCGTCGCGCCGGGGTTATGCGGGCGCTGCGAACCGGGGGAATCGCCGGCTATGACAGTCACTACATTTCGATCCGCTCAAGCGAGCGCGGGAGGCCTCGCCTTGTTGTTGCTGAGCGCGTGCAGCCTCATCATCAATCCGGACATCACCACGGGCGGCGGGACCGACGCAGGCGCTACAGACGGCTCTGCCGTGGCCTGCGCGGTGCATTCTGACTGCGATATTCTTGGCAGTACGCAGATCTGTGGGCCCGACTCCGTCTGCGTCGAGGCCCTCGGCCCCCACTGCCCCAGGTTCGTAGGCCCACTCGGCGAGGACAACACCGTGATCGTAGGCACAATCATGCCCACGGTCGGGGACTTCACCAGCATCGGTCGCCCGATCGAGCAAGCCGAAGAGTTGGCCATCACGGAGATCAATGACTCGGGCGGCCTACCGGGCGGTCGGCGACTTGTCTTGTTGGAGTGTGATAGCAGCGGCAGCCGTGAGCAGGGGCTCGAGGTCGCCGACCACCTGATCGATACGGTCGGTGTGCCCGTCATCTTCGGGCCCGCCTTCAGCTCCATCTTCATCGACGTCACCACCCAGCGCAGCGCGCCGGCCGGCGTGATGACGATCTCGCCCTCTGCCACCAGCCCCACCATCAGCGGACTGGATGATAACGGCCTGGGCTGGCGCACCGCGGCCAGCGACACCTTTCAAGGCACAGCCATTGCCGACCTCATTCGCTTGCGCGGCTTCACCAAGGTCATCGCCTTGGGCAAGGACGATGCCTATGGACTGGGGCTGCTCAACAAGGTCGGCGAAGAGCTGGTCACGGAGCTCGGCGAGGACAACTACTTCAGCCTCTCTTTTCCCGACCCTGGCACGACACCGAACCCGGACTATGCAAGCGCGGTTGTCAACTCTCTCACCGCCCTGCCGGATGCCGACGTGACCGTGCTGCTGGGCACCACCGAGGTCGCCGAGGTGCTGGATCTGTTCGAGATCGCCCTGACCGAGAACGCTACGGTGTCCTCCATGCGCTACATCATGGCGGATGGCGGCAAGGCCAGCCAGACTCTCGACCTGGCCGAACTGGATGAGACCCTGATCCCGAGGATCGAAGGCACAGAGTCCGACCACAATAATGGTCAGCTCTACACCGCCTTCTCCCTGCGCTTTCAGCAACGCTTCGGTGTGCCTCCCGGTATTTACAACGCCAACGCCTATGACGCGGTGTACTTGGTGGCCTACGCGATGTCGACGCTGCCGGAGGCACAGGCCGCCACCGGTGCCTCGGTCGCCGCCGCCATGGCGCGCCTGGCTGATACCTCCGCCGAGGTCGTTGAGGCTGGCCCCTCCCACATCAATGAGGCCCGAAACGCGCTCGCGAGCGGCGGCAACATCAACTACGAAGGCGCCAGCGGCCCCTTGGACTTCGACCTCATGACCGGCGAGGCGGGCGCGAATGTGGCCCGCTGGGTGGTCGAAAAGCGCGCCAACGGCATGTTCCGTTTCATCAACTCGGGTGCCTATACAATCACCGGGAACTCCGGCTCCTGGGACATCACGCCCTAGCCGCAGCGGGCTCTTTGATGACCTTCGTGCTCCACGCCCTCACCGGCGAGCTCAGTGGACAAGATGTAGAGGTCCGCACGCCCCTCACCGTAGGTCGCGCCGAGGACTGTGACCTGGTGCTCGAGGAGCGGCGCCTCAGCCGCCATCACGCGCGCTTCTCGCTCGAAGGTGAGCACTGGTTCGTCGAAGACCTCGGCAGCCCCAACGGGACCTTCGTCAACCAAAGACGCGTCACCAAGGCCGTGCTTCACCCCGGAGACACGGTCTCGATGTGCAAGACGACCTTCAAAGTGGGGGGCGGTGATGCCGCCCCCAGCGCCGACAGCCAGGAGCCGGTACCAGAACTCGTCAAGGCGCCCCACAGCGCGCTACCCCCGGACCTGGAGTCGATGCTGGCCGAGGACTACTTCGCGGCCCTGGGCCTTCATGAGGAGACCCTGCACGACGGCGAATCGAACCCGCTGGCGACGGTGCTCGCCAAGACACGCAACTTCGCGCTGCTGCACGAGGTCACCAAGGCCATGCAGCGGCAACATGACCCGCAATCTATGTTGACCTCCGTGCTCTCCGTGGTGCTCAAGGTCACTGGGGCGGAGCGTGGGTATGTGATCTTGGTTGAGCCCGACGGCACTCAGGTGGTGCCCGTTCAGGTCGGCACGCATTGTGACGGCCCGGCGACGATCTCCCAGACCGTAGCGCAATATGTCCTGCGAGATCGCTCCAGCGTGCTCTGCCTCGACGCGGGCGCCGACGAGCGCTTTGCCCAAGCCGAGTCCCTCTTCTTGCAACAGACGCGGGCGCTGATCGCAGCCCCCATGCTGCTACAGGACCAAGTGCTGGGCGCCCTGGTCTTGCAGAGCAGCCACCTCGCCCAGCGCTTCACAGAGTCCGACCTCGACCTGCTATCGGTAGTGGCCTCCACCGTCGGCGTGGGCCTAGAAAACCTGCGTCTCGCCGAAAAGAGGGAGCGCACCATCGCCGAGCTGGAGCAGGCCCAGGCCCAGCTGCTGGCCACCCAACAGCGCCTGATTCAGGCGGAGCAGATGGCGGCGCTGGGGCGCCTCGCCAGCGGCATTGCCCACGAGGTGAAGAATCACCTCAGCCCCTTCATGCTGGCGACCATGATCGCCAAGAAGTACCCCGAGGACGCCGAGATTCAAGACTCGGCCGAAATCATGCTTGAGGCCCAGCAACACATCCTCGACCTGGTCAATGAGGTGCGGGCCTTTGCGCAAGGCAACCAGCGAGAGCACCGGCCCGAGCCCATGGACCTGGCCCATGTGGTGCAAGGCATCCTTCGTTTTGTGCGCTGCGACAAGGCCCTGGAGCGTGCCCGTGTGGAGCTAGAGGCAGAGGCAGAACCCATCGTGGTGCTGGACCCGGCGCGCTTTCGTCAGGTGCTGATCAACCTGTTGAGGAATGCGGCCGATGCGGTGCCCAAGGACAAGAGGCCGCACATCCGCATTCGCATCCTGGAGCACCAAGGGCACGCCTACCTGGACGTCATCGATAACGGGCGCGGCATCCCTGAGGAGCTGGCCGATGAGGTCTTCACTCCCTTTTTCAGTACTAAGGGTGAGGCCGGCCTGGGGCTGGGCCTGGACATCTCGCGGAACATCATCCGCCAACATGGCGGGGAGCTGGGCTTTTCCTCCCAGCCGGGCGAAGGCACTACCTTTCGCCTCCGGTTGCCATTGGCCGACGCTGAGAAAGCACTTGAGCCGCCCGCGTAGACGGCAGTACTGCTCTGGGCATGGCCCACGTCCTAGAACAATTAGCCGCCGCAGGGACCCCGGCATCAAGCTGGTCCGACCTTGAGCACGCGCTGGATGGCCTAGGCACGCGGCCGCATCCATGGGTGGCCGTGAGCGATGAGTGGGGCAACCTCATCCGAGCAGAGGGCCTCAATGGGGCCTATCGCCTGGAGGCCAGGTCCGTCGACGCAGAAGGTGTTCGCTGGTGGGGGCTCGGCAACGCCGAGAGCCCCGGCACGCAGGTTAGCTTGCGACTTTCGGGGCGCGCGGTGAAGGTGGCGCCCACCGAGCGGCTCACGCTAGAGGATGTCAAGACAGCCTTCAAGACGGTCATCGAGGGCGGCGCCCTACCGGACTCCATGCCACGCCGCGCGCTCTCAGGGGAGCACGGGCGGCTGTACATGATGGTGGTCGGCAATGGGGATGAGCCCCGCCCCACCGTGGGCTGGAGCGAGATCGCGCGCCGGCTCACCTCAGTGGCCGACGATGAGGCCCTGATCAGCGCGATCAGTGAACCGGGTCGAGTGCTCATCGGCGTCTTTGGCAAGGGTGATCAGCTCACCATCACCGTGCGTGAGTATCGCGGTTCACAGAGCTGGGAGCGGAGGATCTGCCACCAGGAGGGGGCGGCCGGGCTTGTGCAACTCAAACTGCCCCAGGGGGACATTGAGGTACCGGGGCGTCAGGTCTTGTCGAAGGACGATATGATGACCGTGGTGGAGTCGCTGTACCGCTTCGACACCCCGGCCCCCGGCTTCACGTGGGTGTTGGCGTAGCCTCGCGATTGGCGAGGCCGTTGAGCACCAGGTCGAGGCCGGTCGCAAGCATCACCGGCGCCTCGAGGCTGTAGCCCAGCGCGTTGAGGCCCTCAATGCCGTCCAGCAGCCCCTTGAGGATGGCGGCCACCGCCTGAGTATTGGTGGGGCGCAGCATGCCCTCCGCCACACCCTGGTCGAGCAACTCAGAGATGGCCCGGATGAACGTGCCCTGCATGTCGAGCAGCAGCTTGGCGAGTTCCTCATCACGCAAGGCCATCTCGCCCATCACGATCATGAAGCGGGGCGCGTCCGGGGCCTGACTGAAGTAGTCCAGGTAGTGCCCCGCGATGGACTGCATCTTCTCCATCACCGGGGTCTGCTCGGCGTTCACACCGTCGAGGAAGCGCATGGAGGCATCGAACTCCTCCTGGACCAGCGACTTGAAGACGTCCTGCTTGGACTTGAAGTGGAAGTAGACTCCGCCCTTGGACAGCCCAGCGACGCGCGCGATGTCGTCCATTCGGGTGGGGTGGAA
>Ga0193954_1001922_pt1 | contig 10236 bp, 7 predicted proteins | sample BB_5_MG_FD_140340 | JGI IMG/M metagenome (GOLD analysis project Ga0193954, IMG submission 140340) | Microbial mat bacterial communities from the Broadkill River, Lewes, Delaware, United States - BB_5_MG | ecosystem: Environmental > Aquatic > Freshwater > River > Microbial mats | place: USA...
AATGCCCGGCGCGTCGATGCGCACCCGTACTTCGTCGCTCAACCCGAAGGCGCGGAGAATGTCTTTCCACAATCCCAAAATCGCTGGCCGACCCTAGGCCTCATACTAAACAAAGTGGGCAGCTCAAGCGATGTTCCAAGCGCCCTTCGCCTTGAGAATACGCTCACATGCCTCACGCACCGCGCCCTGCCCGCCGTTAGTGCGCAGCACGACGTGGGCCGCAGCCCGCACCTCGGAGGCCGCGTCCGCGACCGCCATCGACAGCCCCACCTTCTTCATGAGGTGCAGATCCGGCAGGTCATCGCCCACGTAGGCGACCTGACTTTCATTGAGGTCCAGGCGCTGCAGGATGTCCTGAAAGGCCTCCTCCTTGTCGGAGATACCGAGGTAGGTCAGCTCAATGCCGAGCTCTTCAGCGCGCCGGGCCGTGGCCTCACTGCGCCGGCCCGAGATCAGAGCCACTGGCACTCCAGAGGCGATCATGAGCTGGATGCCCAGCCCATCACGCACGTGGAAGGTCTTCGCCTCGCGCCCATCGGGCAGATAGAGCAGGCGCCCATCCGTCAGCACGCCGTCGACGTCGAGCATCATGACGCGGACCTGTCGGGCGCGCCCTTCAAACTGCGCGGGTAGCGGCGGCATGGACATGAGCGCTGTTTAGCAGAAGCCGATCACGCGGGGAAACGGAAGTGCGCCTGTCTCAGCATTGATTCTTCCGGCGATGGCCCGATCCCATACCTCAGGCCAGGCATCTTGGAGTTCGCCCAGTCGATCAACGATTCGCCCAAAGTGGGTCCATACGCCCTCAGAGGGCAAATCTACGGGTTCTGGCACCGCCTGAGCGGCCTGAGGCAGCGAGCGCAGGACAGCTTCCAGATCAGCGTGTAGTCGATCCGCGTGCCTCGGTGTGGCACGACGAGCGTCGTCCAGACGCAGCGCCAAGCGCTCCAAGTGAGCGCGCCAAGGCCCCTTCAAGCGCTCCGGCCAGCCCTGCGGCTGCGTCGGCCCGCCATCGTGATGCGGAGCGTACAGCCCAAGCAGGTCTGTCATGCGCGGCTTCAGCAGATGCCCCTGGCCCGCTTCCGCCGAGCTGGCGCGGCGGCCAGGCAGGTGCAAGACCGACCATGGGCAGTGCAAGGGCACTTGCTCTTCGGTGAGCGCCTGCCCCCACAGGCCATCCGCGTTCCGGCCCACTGGTAACATCGGCGGCGGCATGCTGTGGCGCAGATCCAAGGCCAGGCAGGTGCTCATAAGGTGGCGCCCGCGGGTCGCCGTGGGTACAGCGCGGTGAACCTGACGCGAGGCCCGCACCTCGGGCCAGGCCTCAGCCTGTTCGGCCAACCAGGCCCCTCCACGATGATAGTATCCCGCGGTGGAGCGCATGCCGCTGTCGCCCACGACCCCAAAGCTGCGGACTGGCGCCGGCCCATCATCGAGCACCCGCGATAGCGGCTGAAGTCTGCCCTCTACACTCCGCAAGGCATCCTGCGTCGTTTCAAAGAGGTGCATCGCCGTGGGATCACCCGCCGGTCCACAACACCCTTGGGGCGCCGGCGCCACCAGCGGCACCACATCATCATCCATGATGAGTCCCCGCCCGCCCGCGAGCAGCAGCAGCCCGGTATTGAAGGCCGCCCCTGGAGTATCTGCGGATTCGGGGCCCAGCAGCGCCCACGACAAAATGTCCTGCAGAGCAACAGAGCCTGCACTGAGGTATTCAATCCACGCGCGGCGCGCACCTCGATCAAGCTGCACTCCCCGCTTGAGCATGGCCACGCGATTGAGCTGGCGAGCTGAGGGGCTGCGCGCGTCGTCCACGACGAACAGCCCGGCCTTTGGCCACTGCTCACGCAGATGACGCAGCGCGCGGTTGAGCCGCTGGGGTCGTTGATGAGTTCGCAGGACGATCTGCACGCCCCGACATTGGAACACAGACCACACGTTCACCTCGAATCCCAAACAGGTGCCTGCTAGAAAGTGAAGCAGGTGAACTTGCTGCCACAGATAACGAGGGGCTTGAGCCTCGCCCGCCTCGGTACCGCGCTCCTAGCTGTGTCAGGCTGCAGCGCACACCGGCCCCTCTCCACCGCCGTGGACCCAGGCCACGCGTCTGCGCAAAACCTGCCGCAGGCCCCTAGCGATCGCCTCGCGGGCCTCTCCGTAGGCCTGGCCTACTCGGGCTACCGCACCGGACAGCACCCCGACCGCGGCAGCGGCGCGGTGGAGCCGAGTGAGGCCGAGATCCTCGAGGACCTCAAGCTGCTCACGCGCGACGGCGAGTTTGGGCTCATTCGGCTGTACGACACCGGAGACCTCGCGACGCGGGTGCTCAAGATCATTCGAGCCCACGACCTGCCGCTCAGGGTCATGCAGGGGGCCTGGCTGGAGGGCGAGGTGGACAATCACGAGGACTGCGCCTGGGTCACCGAGCCGGTGCCACAGAGCAAGCTCGTCGAGAACCGAGCCCGCAACATCAAGGAGGTCGACCGGCTCATCAACCTAGCCAAGGCCTATCCTAAGATCATTGTCGCCGTGAATGTCGGCAATGAGGTGCTGGTGACCTGGAATGACCACCTCGTGCCCATCGAGTCGATGCGCGCCCACCTCAGCCGCGTGAAGGCTGCGGTGGCCCAACCGGTGACGGTGGCCGACAACTACGTGGCCTGGGCGGAGCACGGCCCTGCGCTCAGGGACGTCGTGGACTTTGTCGCCGTGCACACCTACCCGGCGTGGGAGCAAAAGAGCATCGAGCAGGCGATGCCATACACCGTAGCCAACATCAGGCAGGTGCAGGCAGCCCTGCCAGGGATGCCTTTGGTGATTGGTGAGGCCGGCTGGCCCTCGGTGGCCTCAGAGTTTGGGCAGCGGGCCTCGGAGGCGAACCAACAGCTGTACTACGAGCTTCTCACGGCGTGGGCGGCTCGCAATAACATCACGACCTTCGTATTTGAGGCCTTCGACGAGGACTGGAAGGGCAACCCAAACAACCCCCTGGGCGCCGAAAAGCACTGGGGGCTGTTCAACATCGACCGGACACCAAAACAGGTCATGCACAGCCGGTATCCGGACCTCGTGGCCCCTCGCTGAGCCCAGGCCCCTACTTGACAAGGGTCACAGCCAGTCTTAGTTTGTTCGCCGAACAAACAAAGATGAGGCCTAGAAAAGCCAGCTACGATCGGGCGTCTCCGCCCATCGGCCTCCGGGCTCAAAGCGGAGGCATGCAGACCTCCGCGCAGCGGACAGAAATCACGTTCGACCAGGTGGGCCTCGGCCACGCGACAAGCCCCGGCCATGATGGTCCGATCACAACCAGCCTGCGCGCCGATGACTGTAGCGTACCGGCCCAGGTCTCCTCTCTCAGGCCCCGCTCGATATCTTCGAGCCGGCCTTCGCACATGAAACACACTCCGGCATCGAGGCGAGAGCGACACACGGTGCCCGGCGCCGCACTAGGGGGTCCCATGAACACTAAAACCTATCGCTGGGGGCTAGCACGAGGCAGCGCGCTTATCGCCGCGCTGACGGCGCTGGCCTTCTCTCCGGCGGACCCGCCCTCCACGGAGGCGAAGACGGCATCAGTAGCGCCAACAGGGGCCAATATATTTACGCCCGTGGGCCCCAGTCATGCGTTGCCCGCGGCGCCGCGCCTCACCGAGCCCGCCGTGCCTCGGGCGCCCGAAGTCATGCGCGGCGCCCCTGTGGCGCAGCGGTCCACCAAGAGACCGGACGGCCCCCAAAGCGGCCCTCAGGTGGTCCGCGTCCACAAGGATGACAAGGGCTACAAGCTCCTGGTCGATGGCGAACCCACGATGGTGTTCGGCATGAACTGGGGCTACATGCCAATCGGCGAGAACTATAGCTATGACTTTTGGGGCAAGCCGGATGAGTTCATCATCGACGCCTTAGAATCAGAGATGACGTTGCTCAAGGATATGGGCGTCAACGTCATCCGTCTGTACGTCGGGGTACCTCAGCGCTGGATCACGTATATGTACGAAAAGTACGGGATCTTTACCGTGCTCAACCACCCTATGGGCCGCTACGGCTTCACGATGAACGGGGTCTGGACCAACCCGACAAACTACGCCGACGACGCCCAACGGGCCTACCTTAAGAATGAGATCATGGAGTTGATCGAGGCGTACAGAGATACGCCCGGACTGCTCTTTTGGCTTCTGGGCAACGAGAATAACTACGGTCTGTACTGGAGCTCAGCTGAAATCGAGGACCTGCCGCTCGACAACCAGAACGACGCGCGGGCCAAGTTCCTCTACAGCCTCTACGGCGAGATCATCGACGGCATCCACGAACGGGATGATAAGCACCCGGTCGCCATCGCGAATGGTGACTTGCAGTTTATCGACCTCATCGCCAAACACGCGCCCAACCTCGACATCATGGGCTCCAACGTCTACCGCGGGCCTAGGTCTGGGAAACTCTTCGAGGAAGTCGAGGAGAAGCTGGGCGTGCCCTTCGTCTATACGGAGTTTGGTTCGGACGCGTACAACGCCAAGGAGATGCGTGAGGACGACGTGGCGCAGGCCGTCATTAACCACTCGCTGTGGCAGGAGATCTACGAGCAGAGCCACGGCAAGGGCCAGGTCGGCAATGCGATCGGCGGCATGGTCTTTCAGTGGAGCGATGGCTGGTGGAAATACAAGCAGACCGAGAACCTAGACCAGCAAGACAACACCGCCTCCTGGTCCAACAAGGCCTATATGTTCGACTGGACCGAGGACGGGAACAACATGAACGAGGAGTGGTTCGGGATCTGCGCCAAGGGTCCGAACGATGAGCGCGGCCTGTACCAAGTCTACCCCCGCACCTCCTACTACGTGCTGCGAGAGGCCTTTAAGCTGGATCCCTACGCGGAGACGACAACCGCGGAGGTGGTGCGTGGCTTCTACAACAACATCCGGCCGAAGGACCTGTCGAAGAATTATGAGATCACGCGGGTCAGCCAGAAGCTTGAGCTGTTCTCAATGATCCGGACTGCCAACTTGGTGCTGGAGTTGAATACCTTCACCACCAGCGGCAAGGGGCTTGATAGCGTCGAACGCAGCACTCGGCGCTTTGGTCATACACAATCTGCCTACATGGAGTTCGAAGTCCAGCCGACCAGCAACGTGCGGGCGACCGTCTCCGTCAACGTGCTCGGCAACGTGGCGGTCAACCCTATCGATGAGATCTTCTTCGAAAACCGCCTGGATCAGGTCGAGATCAGCAACGACCTCGGCGGCGGTGTCACTCTTGAGGGGGTCGAGCGCATCAAGCTCTATCAAGCTACCTTCGAGTGGCGGGATACTTTCTTCGACGTGGAGGGCTTCTACCGCTCCGGCCACGGCCACTGGGGGTACGAAGGCGACTTCTTCGCGATCTTCCCAGAGGCCTACTATCAGCCCACAATCGACATGTTCAACGCGAACGCGCCGTCCGGCTTTATCTTCACCGGCAAGCGCTTCCTAAGGGGACTCAAGATCGCGGTCGGTCCCGAGCTTTGGTGGGGTGCCAACCCGACGGCCATCGCCAAGTATCATCGAAAGACGGGCCCTTGGGAGTACTCTCTCATCCACCAGGAGGACATCGCGCAGCTTGCCAGCGCCGGCACCTCCTCTGTGTTGCCGGTTCCTCGCACGCGAAAGACCGCGGCCTACCTCGGCTACAAGCGTGGTCCCTTCCACTTTGAGCTCGGCGGCCTCATGGCCGGCACCGACCGCCTTGGGCGTAAGTATCAGGCGGTTCGCGACGCCGAACCTGGACAGGCCTCATATCTGGACTCCGGCTACTTCGTGCTGGACGACGAGATTGAGCTGATCGACACCTTCGGCGGCAAAGCCAAGGTCACCTACACGGGCGGCGTCTTTAACGCCTATGTGCAGGGCGCCTACCGCGGGCTCGTAGCCGACAGCGGCTGGAATAACACCCCGACCTTCACGGGCTGGAGCCTGACCGAATCCGGCGCGGGCAATAACTATAACGTTGTGGGTGGCACGCTCTTCAACGTCGGACAGTTCCAGATCGCGCCGAGCTTTCTGTACCAAAAGCCGCTGGAGGGTCCCCTGCCTCTCATCGACGACTTCTTCGACTCGAACACGGGCACCTACTATCCCGGCGTGAACGCTCGAAACCAGTTCGACGACCCCTTCTGGGTGCGCGGAAACCGGGAGACCGTCGGCTTCGAGTTGCTGCTGGCCCACGACCCCACCCCCGCCACTTGGTTGTGGGCTTGGGATACATTGCAGCGTGAGGATGCCCCCTTCGCGGCGATGCTCGACTTCGTATACCGAGTCCTGCCCACCTCGCAGGACGGTGGCGTAGCCATCGCGGCCGAGGGCTTCCCGTTTGCGTTCGCGAGCGCCGCACCCGCCAAGAACCTCTGGGAGGTTCGCGGCCGCATCTTCGTCAACCCCACTCCCAAGCTTCGCCTCGTGAGTGACTTCTACGCGGGCATCGCGCAGGCCACGGGTGATGACGACCGAACCATCACACGCGCCGGTATCTACGGTCGCATGATGTACGAGAAGATGTCCCTGGAGGCGTGGGTGAAGCTCAACGACTGGGGGCCCTACGACTACCACCGTGACTTCAACCTGACATTCCCGGTGCAGATGATTGCGGACTTCAACTACGGCACCGCCCTACCCAAGTGGTTCGTTCGAGCGCAAACTCGCATGGGCGTGCGCGCGAAGCTGCGATTCTTGGACGAGAACTCCAATCGATTCGGCGGCGACGCCTCAGCCCCGTGGGGACATGAAGTGGAGGTCATGAGCTATGTGCAATTCAGCCTTTAATCTCACAGCGCGGATCGCGCTCGGAGCCAGCCTCGCGGTTCTGCTCGTCGGTTGCGAGATCGACCCGCCCGAGTACCAGTTCGGCTTCAACATCACGGGCATCGACTTCGTGCTCTATAACGAGAACGTTGGGATCCACCCCAATCAAGACGTGTTGTTGGACGACAACAACCCGTTCAAGGACACCGGCGTGGGTGCGGACACAAAGTTCGAGATCCTGTCCTCAGGCGGCAACGCTGGGGCCTTCTACGCCTGGGCCACCCTGCTGGCAAACCAGCCCAATGGGGAGCACCAGTTCTATACCGCGATCAAGCTTCGGGACCTGTCGGAGTCGGGCGAGCTCGACGATGCAACCTCTTCGATTGTACGAGAGATGGCGATCCGCGGCTTCCAGGCCATGCTCGATAACTTCCCGGAGGCGGTGACCTTCGACGCATCAGGCACGATCTCGACCCGCCTGGCGACCTTCGCCTTTAACGAGATCATCGGCCTCGGTGGCTCTGTGCAGGGTGACTGGGAGCTGGTCTCAACCCCCGCCGGCGGGACCACGGCGGTGCGCAGCTCCGCGGTCGACCCCGGCCGCGCAGAGGAGACGGACGATGACAGCTAAGTTGCACTACCTACTGAGCGTCGGACTGTTTGTCGGCGCCGCAGCCGCGTGCCGACCCGACCCCGGGATTCCGGACTATAGCTCTCACACCGGCCTGCGCGATCGCGCCAACGCGGCCGAGGACGAGCTGCCGGGTCCCAACCCTTACGTGCTCGGCGATCGTCGCCTCTACATCGGGGGCGGCTATGAGGGTGGTCGAAGCGACGAGGTGCTGATCAACGAGGTGGACACGTTCTACTTCATCTTCGATACCGCGGGGGACGGCTCAGGCATGCTCACCTACGTGCTGGAGCCCGATGGAGACCGAGTCGAAGGCAAGGTGTCTGACGCGATCATCCTCACCGGGGCACCCTTTTGGGGCGGCGGGCTGATCTGGACGACGGCGAGGGACCTCTCCGAGTGGACCACGATGTACATCAGCCTCAAGTCTAGCGATGAGGCCTTTGCGGACCTCGGCATCGTGACCCAATCCGAAGGCGCCGGTGGCGGAACTCAGGACTTCCGGCTGAACGCTTCAGAGTATGGGTTTGTTAATGATGGTGAGTGGCATAACCTGCGAATCCCGCTCGAGGACTTTGGCGGCTTGGATCTCGGCAACGTGCGCAGCCCACTTATCCTGACGGATGCCGTTCAAGGCGTGGGTGGCGAGACACTGCTCGTCGACGACGTCTACTATACCGCCGAGTAGGGCGGCGAGAACGCCGGACCTCTAACTTCAGGTCCGGCGTCCTGACGTCACTGCGTTTTAGGGCTGGTTGCGGGACAGTACGCGGACATAATCGACAAGCATCGTCTGCGGGAAGACCGTCGACGCGTCGGGGTCTCCTACGAAGGAGCCGCCCACTGCGACGTTCAGAATCAGGAAGAAGGGGTGGTCATATACCCAACGACCCCGCCCGCGAACGTCGGCACTCGATACCGTGGCGTACACCTCATCGTCGACGAACCATGTGATGCGACTCGGATCCCACTCCACAGCGAATACGTGAAAGTCATCGTAGAAGGTCGCCTCATCCAGGCGGAATCGACTCGTAACCGGGCTGCCCCCAGAGTAGCCCGGCCCGTGCAGGCTGCCGTGCACAATATTTGGCTCTTGGCCCCGATACTCCATGATGTCGATCTCGCCTGTCTCGGGCCAGCCCACATCTTCGATGTCATCACCCAGCATCCAAAACGCGGGCCAGATCCCCCTTCCGATAGGCAGCTGGATCCTCGCTTCGATGCGCCCATACTTTTGTGCGAAGAGGCCCTCAGTCTTGATGCGCGCGCTCGTATAGGCGCTGCCCCCGAAGTCCTCCTGACGGGCTACGATAGCCAGGCTGCCGTTGCCATCGAGCGAGACATTCTCGGGGCGGTTCGTATCGAACTCCAGCTGGTTATTGCCCCAGCCGCCCTGCCCCGTGCCGATGTCATAGGTCCAGTTTTGAGGTGCGGGCATCGTTCCCGCCTCACCGTCGAACTCATCGCTCCAGACGGTGAACCACTGCAAAGGTGGCTCGACAACGACGTCGCTGGAACCGCAGGCCATTGTACTCAATACGAGTACTGGCAATACGGCGGCGACCAGAGGCTTGGTGCGGGTACCCATGGCATAGCTCCTAGAGAGGCCATTACGCAGATGCGAGCCTCCAATTACGAAAGAGACGAGGGTCATCGAGCGCGGCCTCGAGGGCCATAGTGGCCGCACCGAGCGCGATGCCCTGCTCTCCGAGTTTGCTGATTTCGATCTTTGTCTTGGAGACCGACTTCGCCAGGCTCATGCCTGTCACGGTCTTGCTGAGCGGCTCGAGCAATAGGTCTCCGGCGCGAGTAAGGCCTCCGCCCAAGACCACGACTTCGGGGGCCAGCAGATTTAGAAGATTGGCGACGCCGATCCCCAGCGTCTCGCCGGCGAACGTGATGACCTCCTGAGCCAGCCCGTCTTCAGCGAGGGCCGCGTTCACCAGGTGGTCCACAGTGAGGCGACGGTGATTGTGCAACACACTATCCGGGTAGGCATCGAGTTGCGCCTTGGCGCGCTGCAGCAGGTTCTTGGAACCAATGAGTGTATTAATGCAGCCGCGCAGCCCGCAAACACACCGGGGCCCCGCTGGGTCGAGGGAGGTGTGCCCCATCTCCCCCGCCGTACCATAGCGGCCGCGATGCACTCGGCCGCTGATGATGAGCCCTGAGCCAACGCCCAGCGCGACCTTGATAAAGGCGAGGTCGCCACGCTGCTCGCGGCCGCCCCACCAGACTTCGGCCAGCGCGCCGAGGTTGGCGTCATTATCCACAAAGACCGGGAGCTCATAGGCACCCTGTAGCTCGCTCACGAGATCGTGTTTGGACCACTTGGGCAAGATGAGCGGCAGCAAACGACCCGGGGCTTCCGGGTTGACCGGGCTGGGCACGGCCACGCCCATGCCGAGCAGGACGGAAGGCTCGGCGTTCAAGGCCTTAAGCGCCTCGCTCACGAGCTGATGGATCAATGCAAGGGTGCCTGCAGGATCGTCTCGAACCGCCTTCGCTCGGGAGGCCCAGTGCTTGACCTCGCCACGCAGGTTGGTGACCACCAAGCTCACGTGGGTCGCGCCCATGTCGAGCCCCGCCAGGAGGTAGGCGTCGTCCACAAAGGCTAGCAGGATGGGTTTACGTCCGCCGCGTGAGGCGCCTTTGTGGATCTCTCGTACCAGGCCCGTGTCGAGCAGGTCGGCCACAATGGCCGAGATGGTGGAGCGGCTCAGGCCGGTCTCGCGGGCCAGGTCCGCCCGGGATATCTCGCGGGCGCACCACAGCAGCCGAAGCAGGTGGGCGCTGTTCTGCTCACGCACTTGGGACGAGCCCAAGGTCTCCCGA
>Ga0193954_1001925_pt1 | contig 10229 bp, 8 predicted proteins | sample BB_5_MG_FD_140340 | JGI IMG/M metagenome (GOLD analysis project Ga0193954, IMG submission 140340) | Microbial mat bacterial communities from the Broadkill River, Lewes, Delaware, United States - BB_5_MG | ecosystem: Environmental > Aquatic > Freshwater > River > Microbial mats | place: USA...
ATCATAGAAAACAGGGTCAAGCTGCTTTAATTGCATTCTTATAGATTCTAACCCCTCCTCCTCATACTTTTTTAAAATATCAGCACGCAACTGAGGATCAATTGTAGGAATATCATCAATACCATTACATACAGCATCTATATACATCATAGAACCACCAACAAGCAAAACCACATCTGAAGATTTATGCAGTTCTTCTATTTTAGCAACAGCTTGTTTTTCATATTCCCATGAATTATAATAATCATGAATAGATAAATCGCCAATAAAATAATGCTTAACTCTATCAAGATATTCTTGCTCAGGAACAGCTGTACCAACATTCATCTCTCTATAAATCTGACGAGAATCAGAAGACACAATAGAAGTATTATATCTCTCAGCTAAAGCAATACTCAAATCAGTTTTTCCTACACCAGTTGGCCCCAACACCACAACTAAATACTTCGCCATTATATACTATAAGATATCTTGGTAATCATCTAAATTTTCAAACTCCACATTCTCGTCTGGCTCATCCATAAGATATGGATCATTAAGATAGTCATCAATTTTGTCTGATTTTTTATCAGTCATCTCCTCCTCCATAAATAGACTCTGATCTTCACTTATTTGCTCCGGCGCATCACCTAAACAAAGTGTACAAACAGGATAATCAATAAGTTCCTCGGCAGATTTATCTACTAAAGAAAGAGTAAAAAATCTATCCCCAAAAAAGTCAAAAACATAAACCAATGATTTCTCATCTCCTTTAAAGGCTTCTTTTATCATGGTTACATCCATAACAAAATTATCTATATCATCATCTTCATCAGCCATTTCAAACAAAGAAATCTCTTTATTCCTTTGCCCCATAACATCAATTGTATAAAACGAAGCTAATTGCGAATCATTATAACCAACACAACGCTGAATGGCATTATGAAGCTCAAGAAAAGTTTGATCTTCCTTTATCTTTATTAAGCGAGAAAAATCAGCGCTTTCTGTAGACGTAATTTCAAATTCAAAAATCATAATATCTATATCTAAATAAATAAATCGGTTAACGAAACAATACTAACGGCCCCAATAACCCCTAAAACAATAAGTATTGCAAAAACGATCGCAAAAATAGAAATAATTAAAGCAATAACAGCAAGAATTCTTCCAGCAACTATACGTTTATACGAAGAAACGTCGAATTGTTCTGGATTTAGCCGAAATAAAAGCATTGGCTTTCGTGACAACACAAGAGTTGTAATACTTAATACAAAGCCTATTACACCATACCACCAAACTAAACATATTGCAGTTATCCCAAATCCAAGAATCAATGTTGCATTCGGTAAATCTGGTCTAGAACTATTATTTACATCAACTATCTTCATAAATCTAATTTCATGATTGAAAACTATAAAGTAAAAATAAAAAAATATTTTACATTTGTCATTAAACGTATAACAAAATGATAGAATACAAAATACCAATGGTTCCTGGTCCTGTGAAAGTAGCTAAAGAAATACTTGAGGCAGGAAACCACAATTACGGGTCAGCTGACCTAGAACAAGAGTTTCTAGAACTATATAATTCTACAGAAAAGAACCTACAAGAAATATTTAAAACAAAGAACAAAGTTGTTATTCAATCAGGCGAGGGAATGCTAGCCCTATGGAGTGCCATGAAATCATGTCTGGTTCCAAATGACAAAGTATTGTGTATTGCAACAGGTGTTTTTGGCTACGGATTTGAACAAATGGCCAAATCTATCGGTTGTGAAACAATGAATATTGGTTACGAATACAATGAATCTGTTCACGATTTTGAACGTATAGAAAAAGCTATTAAAGAATTCTCGCCTAAAATGATTACTGTTGTTCAGAATGAGACACCTTCTGGTACAATGAATTCCATTAAAGAAATTGGCGAACTTAAGGAGAAATACAATGTACCCCTTCTATATGTTGATGCAGTAAGCGGTTTAGCTGGTAGTGAAGTTCTAACAGACGAATGGAATATTGATCTTTGCCTGGGAGCATCACAGAAATGTCTCTCTGCACCTGCAAATATGGCATTTTTAAGTGTTAGCCATAAAGCATGGGAAATTGCAGAAGAAATTAAATATGTTGGTTACGATGCCCTTCTTCCTTTTAAAACGGCCCAAGAAACATTCTATTTCCCATATACAATGGACTGGCATGGTATTGCTCAACTAAACAAAGCTTGTGAATTAATACTTGAAGAAGGACTAGAAAACTGTATTAAAAGACATAAGGATGTTGCCGACTATTGTAGAAAAGAAATTACAAATATCGGACTAGATCTATACATGGCAGAGAATGCTTTAGCATCTCCAACTGTTACAGCTGTCAAAATACCAGAAAACATAAGCTGGGAAGAACTTGACTCAAAATTCAGAAGCAAAGGATTAGCTGTCGGAGGAAGCTATGGTCCTCTTGCTGGAAAGGTCTTTAGAATAGGTCATATGGGAACTCAGGCAAATATAGAAATTGTTGATAAAGCGCTTACTGTCATTAAGCAAATATGCAAATGTTAATAAATCGTTAATGCGTAACGAGCGACTAGGTTTGCTGGTCGATTTTAATATATTTGTAAGGAGTACATAGACTTTAAAAAGTATAAAAAACATAATTAAACTGAACTAATATGAAATTATTAAGAATTGCGGTACTTATGCTTGCTGTAAGTATGGTTCTACCAGCAACTTCGTTTGCAAAGAAAAAGAAGAAAAAAGAAAAAGAAGAGTACGTATTTACTGATTTAGTACGCCTGCCTACTACTTCTGTTAAGAGTCAACACAGATCAGGAACTTGTTGGGCATGGTCAACTCTATCTTTCATTGAGTCAGAAATGATCAGAACAGGAAAGAAAGCTACTGACTTATCTCCTATGTTCGTTGTAAACAAATGCTATAGAGACAAAGGTGAGAAATATGTAAGACTACACGGAGATCTTAACTTCGGTGGTGGTGGTGCTAATATTGACATCCCTTACACTATTGCTAAATATGGTATTGTACCATTAAGTGTTTACGAAGGATTACAATATGGTGAAAACAATCACGTTCATGGAGAATTTGATGCAGTTCTTAAAAACTATGTTGATGGTGTTATCAAAAATAAAAACAGAAGACTTTCTACAGCATGGATGAATGGTCTTGAAGGTATTCTTAAAGCATACTTAGGAGAAATTCCTGCTACTTTCACATATGAAGGAAAAGAATATACTCCAAAATCTTTTGCTAAAGAATATGTTGGATTAAACATGGATGATTATGTTTTAATTTCTTCATTTACTCATCACCCATTCTACAAAACTTTCGCTATGGAAGTTCAAGATAACTGGTTATGGGGACAAATGTACAACTTACCATTAAACGAAATGATGGAAGTTATGAATAACGCTATCGACAATGGATACTCAATTGCTTGGGCATCTGACGTTAGCGAGAAAGGATTCCAGACAAGAAAAGGATACGCTACTGTTCCAATGAAAGCAAATAAAGAACTTGCTGGTCTTGAAATGGCTAAATGGGAAAAACTTTCTAAAAAAGAAAAAGCTAAAAAGAAAGAAGCTTTCTCTCACAAAGAGCTAGAAATCACTCAAGAACTTCGTCAAGAAGCTTTCGACAGATGGGAAACTACTGATGATCACGGAATGCACATTATTGGTAAAGCAAAAGACCAAAGAGGTGCTGAATATTTCATCGTTAAAAACTCATGGGGTGAGTATAATAAACTGAAAGGTTATTTCTATGCTTCTGAGGCATTTGTAGAATACAAAACTATGAACATTATGGTTCATAAAGATGCTATTCCTGCTGCAATCAAAGCTAAGCTAGGTCTATAATTATAACATACTGATTTTATTAAATTAGGGGCAAAATATCGTGTGAGATATTTTGCCCTTTTTGTATATAGTTGTATCTTTATTTCGTAATTATTAATAACAAGTCTAAATAATATGAATAAAGCAATTAAAATTTCGGATAAGATATTTTGGTTAGGAGTAAATGACAGAAGAACACATTTATTCGAAAATTATTGGCCTATTCCTAAAGGTGTAGCCTACAATTCTTATGTTATTGACGATGAGAAAGTGGCAATCATAGACACTATTGATAGTGGTGTAATGGATGACTATCTAGATAATATTGAAGATGCAATTGATGGTAAAAATGTTGACTATCTAATAATTAACCATATGGAACCTGATCATTCAGGTGCTATCAAAGCTATTATCAGCAAATATCCAAACATTCAAATAGTAGGTAATAGTAAGACATTCCCTATGCTTGAAAGATTTTATAATATAACTGAAAATCTTCTTGAAGTTAAGGAAGGCGATATTATTGATCTTGGGACTCACAAACTAAACTTTGCTATGATTCCAATGGTTCACTGGCCAGAGACAATGGTTACTTATGAATCTACTAATAAGATCTTATTTTCTGGTGACGCATTCGGTTCATTTGGTACTCTTGATGGTGGAATCTTTGATTATCAGGTTGACTTGGAATGGCTAGAAGAAGAAATCTCTAGATACTACTCAAATATTGTAGGTAAATATGGAGTACCTACACAAATGGCTCTTAAGAAACTTGGCGGATTAGAAATTGACATGATTTGTGCCACTCACGGTCCTATCTGGAAAGAACACATTCCTGAAATTATTGCTAAGTATGATAAATGGAGTAAATACGAAACTGACAAGGGAGTTGTTATTGTCTTTGCTTCAATGTATGGTAATACAGAGAAGATGGCAGACCATATTGCAAGAGAACTTGTAAACAACGGTATTGAAAAGGTACGTATCTTTGATGCATCAAAAACTCACCCTTCATATATAATAAATGAGGTGTTTAAATACAGAGGTGTAATTCTTGGTAGTTGTGCATATAATGGCGGATTATTTCCTGCAATGCGCACAGTTGTTGATGAATTCAGCCATATGGGTATTAAGAATCACTTACTTTCGGTCTTTGGCTCATTTGCCTGGGGTGGCGGTGGAGTTAGAACCCTAATGAAATTCTCTGAATCTATTAAATGGGATTTTGTTGGTGAAGCTTGCGATACAAAATGTAGTCCACATGATGAAGATTATGAGAAATGTAAAAACATTGCAGTAGAAATGGCAAATAAATTAAACGAATTATATTAGGAGAATAGACCTAAGATTCAAAGTGAGATAGCATTACAAATGCTATCTCACTTTTTTTGTAAATAAACATCTATATTCTTATCTTTATTAGATTATATTAATAAATTTGGGAAAACACCAATAAACATATTAAATCTTTGTAACACATGAGAGAGAGATTTCAACATATAAAAAGACATATCAATCGCATTTTCAGAGCATTAATAATCCTCTGCTCTACAATAATTATTTTTATGTGTTACCCTAATACAGGTAGCTTTAAATATGAGTTCCACAAAGGCAACCCATGGAAACACGAAACACTAATCGCACCTTTTGATTTTCCAATATATAAAACAGATAAAGATATAACAGATGAGAAGTTAGAAATTCTCAAAGACTACAAACCATATTTTATTTATAATGACACTATTGGAGACTCTCATATATCTAATTTCACAACAGCATACCTAGCAAAATGGAATAATTTCATTCTTTTATCTCACAACAATAGAGACTCTATAGAATTAACAAAACTTAAATACTCTTCCCTAAACACATGTAAATCATTATTTAAACAGATTTATGAAAGAGGAATACTAAACAATGATATAAATGATAATTCTATTGAAGAAATAAGTATTATTAAAAACAGGATAGCTGAAACGATCCAATTAGAAACTGTATTTACACCTGTTTCTGCATACAATTATTTCTTAGATACATCAAAAGAAAAGATAAAGAACAAATCAATATTAGCTTTTATCAAGAAGTTAAATCTTAATTCCTTCTTATATCCTAACCTGACTTTTAATAAAGAGAAATCAGAACAATTTAAGGAACAATTACTAGAGAATGTCTCATTAACAAAGGGGATAATACAGTCTGGTGAAAGGATTATAATGAAAGGTGATATTATTGATAATGGGAAATATCAAATACTCACATCACTAAAAACTGAATATGAAAAATTCATTGGAGATAGTGGTAAAAGACAACTGACTTTACTTGGTAGGTTTATAATAATATTTAGCTGTCTGATAATGCTATATTTATTCTTACTAAACTTCAGGAAAAGAATATTTTTTAACAACAAGAAAATGTTATTTATATTCCTGACAATAACATTGATAAGCGTATTGGCAACATATATCTCGAAATTACCATTTTTAGATATATATATCATTCCCATTATTATTATTCCAATAATAATAAACTCATTTACTGATTCAAAGACAGCTCTAGCTACTTTAATAGCATCATCTCTGATAATTGGTTACATTGTTCCAAATAGCTACGAATTTGTTTTCATGCACATATCTGCAGGTTGTATAGCAGTCTATAGTCTAAACAAATTACACAGAAGAGGTCAGCTTATACTAACTGTATTTTTTGCATTTCTTACATACTCAATTATTTATTGTGCTTTTTCTTTTACTCAAGAAACTGACTACACAAATATAAACTGGTACAAACTTGCCTGGATAGCAGGTAACTGTTTCTTACTAACCCTATCCTATCCATTAATATACATGTTCGAAAAAATGTTCGGATTCATTTCTGATACTACTCTAATTGAATTATCTAATCCAAATCATCCCGTACTAAGAGAACTAACGCAGAAAGCCCCTGGTACTTTCCAACATTCATTACAGGTTGCTAATTTGGCAGAAGAGGCTATATATAAAATTGGAGGAAACCCTCTAATGGTAAGAGCTGGAGCCTTATATCACGATATAGGCAAGATGTACGAACCTGTATATTTTATTGAGAATCAGCAACCAGACACTGACAATCCTCACAATACACTAGAATTTAATGAAAGTGCTAAGATTATTACAGATCACGTAAAAAGAGGAGTTAAATTAGCGAAAAAACATAATTTACCAGATCAAATAATACATTTCATTGTTACTCATCATGGAGAAGGGAAAGCAATGTATTTTTATAATTCATACAAAAACAAATACCCAGAAAAAGAGATTAATGAAGATGATTTCACTTACCCTGGACCGAATCCTTTCTCAAAAGAAACAGCTGTATTAATGATGGCTGATGCAGTTGAAGCCTCGTGTCGTTCATTAAAAGAAAAATCAATAGAAAATATTACGCAACTAATAGATGAAATAATCAATAAACAAATTGAAGAAGGGAAATTCAATAACGCAGATATAACATTTAAAGATATTGATACGATAAAAAAGACATTTACCAATATGATTATTAATATAAATCATGGTAGAATCGCCTATCCAAAAGCAAATAAACCTAACGATTAAGTAAACAAATAATCGTATAAAGTAGTATATATAAAATAGAATTTACTATACTTGTATAAACAAGGAATTAAATAGATTTTCAACCAAATTATAGAGAATAACTATGGCAAACAAACCTATTACAATCAAGGACATTGCACAAATGCTTAAAATCTCTGTTTCAACAGTTTCGAGGGCATTAAAAGATAATCCTGAAATCAGTCAGAAGACTAGAAAGGAGGTGCAGGATTTAGCAAAAAAACTTAATTATGTACCCAACCCAATTGCTGTAGCTCTTAAAACCAGAAAATCTAATACAATTGGAGTTATTGTACCAAAAATTGTAAGTACATTCTTCTCTAATGTTGTTAGTGCCATTGAAGATGTTGCTGATAAATATGGTTATCACGTTTTAGTATCATCATCAAATGAAAAGATGATAAAAGAGATGAAAAACATCAATGTATTTATAGCAACAAGGGTTGATGGCGTTATTCTTTCTTTATCTAGAGAAACTGAATCTTTTGAACACATTCAAAGAATTAGAGATAACGATATACCCTTAGTCCTTTTTGATAGAACTACTAAAGAATTGGATGTTCCTAAGGTAGTTGCAGATGATGCTGATGCGGCATTTATTGCTGTTGATCACCTTATAAAAGGGGGAGCTAAGCGAGTAGCCCTTCTAACTGGACCTGGACATCTTCTTATTGGTAGAAATAGAATGAGAGGCTACCTTAATGCACTTACTAAACACAATATTGAGATTAATTCTGATTATATATGTAGAAGTAATTTATCAGTTAAAGGAGCTAAAGAAGCAACTTCAAAATTACTTGATATGACAAACCCTCCAGATGCTATCTTTGGTATTAATGATGATTTAGCTATTGGAGCCATTGAAGCATGCAAAGAAAGAGGTATGGATATCCCTAAAGATATTTCTATCGTGGGCTTCTCAAATACTAAACGTTCTCAGTATATGAAACCATCACTTTCTACAATGAATCAAAATCCTACCGAAGTAGGACGTAGAGCTGCTGAATTACTATTTGAACAACTTAGAGATCCAAAAAATCATATTATTAGAGAGGAAATTGTTCACGCCGAACTTATTATTAGAGAAACATCAGATAGAAGTTAAAAACATAAAGCACAAAAAAAAGCAAGCTAATTAGCTTGCTTTTTATATATCTAAACAGATCTTAGTATCTATCAAGTGCGTTCAAATCATCAAAAGCAACTTTCAGTCTTTCAACCATACTTACCTGACCATCTCTTAAGACTTTACGAGGATCATAGTATTTTTTATTTGGTTTTTCTTCTCCCTCTGGATTACCAATTTGAGATTGAAGATATTCTCTATTTGCAGCCTCATATTTTCTTACACCATCCCAAAATGCCCACTGAGTATCAGTATCAATATTCATCTTGATCACACCATAAGAAATTGCTTCTCTAATTTCTTCATGAGTAGAACCTGATCCACCATGAAATACAAAATTAACTGGCTTAGCAACAGTATTAAATTTCTCTTGAATAAATTTCTGAGAATTATCAAGAATTTTTGGAGTAAGCTGAACATTTCCTGGCTTATAAACTCCATGCACATTTCCAAAAGAGGCAGCAATAGTAAACTTATCAGAGATCTTCATTAATTTCTCATATGCATAAGCAACATCTTCAGGTTGAGTATATAATAAAGAATTATCAAGATGTGAATTATCTACACCATCTTCTTCTCCACCTGTACAACCTAACTCAATCTCCAAAGTAATACCAATCTTAGACATTCTTTCTAGATACTTTTCAGAGATCGCAATATTCTCTTCAAGAGTTTCTTCAGAAAGATCTAACATATGAGAACTAAATAATGGTTTACCAGTATGCTTGAACCATTTTTCACTTTCTTCTAGTAAGGCATCAATCCAAGGTAACCATGCTTTAGCTGCGTGGTCTGTGTGAAGAATAACAGGTATTCCATAAGCTTCAGCTAATGTATGTACATGTTTAGCTCCAGCAACTGCTCCTAATACATCTGCATCAAAACCATCAAGAGATAATCCTTTACCAGCCATATATCCAGCACCACCTTTAGAGAACTGAACAATAACAGGAGAATTAACTTTCTTAGCTGCTTCCATTACTGCATTAATAGAATCTGAACCAACCACGTTTACAGCAGGAAGTGCAAATCCTTCTTCTTTAGCAATATTAAAGATCTTCTGTACGTCATCACCAGTTGCTACACCTGGCTTAACAGCATCAATAATTCTTTTCATATGTGTGTAATTTTTATAATTCTGATAAAATTATCAGATAGTATGTAAAATTGGGTTTACAAAATAAACCACTAAATTAATATTTTTTAATTAGAACGGATAAGCAATACCTATATTTAATGTAAAATCATTAAATTTATTGTATCCATTTTTCATAAAGACATATCTTGAACCTTCTGGTTGAGCAGGGTCTATAACCTTAATACCCAGATCACAACGAATGATACTAAAATTAAAATCATATCTTAATCCAACTCCCGTACCTACAGCAATCTCTTTATAAAATCTATCTATTTTAAAATCTGCTCCTTCTCTATCCTCCAATGTATTAATCGACCAAATGTTTCCTGCATCAACAAACATTGCTCCTTCAAGACCTCCAATCAACTTAAATCGATACTCAACATTAGCCTCAATTTTCATATCAGAAACAGTATTTGCAAAAATATCATCCTTAACAAAGGAACCTGGCCCTAATGTACGAACTTGCCATGCCCTGATACCATTGGCTCCTCCTCCAAAATACATCTTTTCATATGGAAGAATCTTCATA
>Ga0193954_1001927_pt1 | contig 10222 bp, 9 predicted proteins | sample BB_5_MG_FD_140340 | JGI IMG/M metagenome (GOLD analysis project Ga0193954, IMG submission 140340) | Microbial mat bacterial communities from the Broadkill River, Lewes, Delaware, United States - BB_5_MG | ecosystem: Environmental > Aquatic > Freshwater > River > Microbial mats | place: USA...
CGGAGCACAGCACGGTGACCGCGTGCTGGTGCTGGGGCAGGTATTTGGCGAAGGCGAGCGCGCGCCAGATTCCCGGACCGCTCATGGGTGGGAAGTCCAGGTTGACGTAGAGGACGCGTCGGCGAGCAGTCACGCCCGCCGACGAAAGCGGGGGCGGATCCGTCTGTCAACGTTGCTGCTCCGGCGCTGTGTTGCCGGCGGCTTGCCCTGATGATCCCGGCCGGGCCCGCTCGCGGCTTGGCCACGAGCTCAGCGCTTCATGAGGGTGCGCAACCTGATCTGCAAACCCTGCTGCCGCAAACCAAAAAAGTCGTCGAGGCCCCGCGGAGGTTTTGCATGGCCGAGCGTGATGGCAACTACGTGCGCGTCGAGACTCTTCTTACCGATACCGTAAGTTACGCGCCCGTAGTAAAGAGCCCACAAACCTCCTGCAGGCCACACAAGCGCGCCTCAAGGGGATTCACAGCTCGAAGAGTTGGCGGCTGTGAAACCAAGTTCGTGGGTGTGTCGCCGCGCATCGGCACTGAACCCTCTCGCGGGCCGGTTTATGACGCGCTGCGTTCGCGTCTGTAAGGTTGTATTTTTTTGGGCGCAGGGCTATCCGCTCCCTCATGGCGGTACGGTCTAAGATTCTAGGCACCGGACACTATGTCCCCGAGCGCGTGGTCACCAATGCGGACCTCGAGAAGCTCATGGATACAAGTGACGAGTGGATTCAGCAGCGCACGGGCATCAAGGAGCGGCGCTGGATCTCGGAGGAATGTGGTCCCTCGGACCTCGCGAAACCCGCGTGCGACAAGGCGCTTGAGATGGCCGGGCTGGAGGCCAAGGACATCGACGCGATCATCTTCGCGACGCTCTCACCCGACTACAACTTCCCGGGCTCTGGCTGCCTGATGACCAAGCTATTGGACATCCCTGGCACTCCAGCTTTGGACATTCGCAACCAGTGCAGCGGGTTCATCTACGGCTTGCAGATTGCGGACGCGTGGATCCGCGCCGGTGTGTACAAGAACGTCATGTTCATTGGGGCCGAGGTGCACTCCACCGGCCTCGACCTCACAACTCGCGGTCGCGATGTCTCGGTCATCTTTGGTGATGGCGCCGGCGCCGTGCTGCTTGGGCCCAGTGATGACGAGTCGCAAGGTGTATTGACGACCCTCGTCGGCGCCGACGGTGCCTACGCGAAGGAGCTGATGGTGGAGCTGCCCGCGTCTCGGTACATCCCCCGGCTCACCGCCGAGGGCATGGAAGAGGGACGGCACTACCCGTACATGAACGGCCGTGAGGTCTTTAAACACGCTGCGCGCAAGCTGCCTGGCGCGGTGGCGGAGGCGCTGAAGACCTGCGAGCTGAGCACTGATGACGTGGATCTGTTCATCCCGCACCAGGCCAACCTGCGGATCTCGGAGATGGCCCAAAAGGCGCTCAGCCTTCCGGACGACAAGATCTACAATAACATCCAGAAGTTCGGGAACACGACGGCCGCGTCCATCCCGATCGCGCTCGATGAGTGTGTGCGCTCCGGTCGACTGGAGCGCGGCGGTCTACTGGCCGTAGGTGCCTTCGGCGCCGGCTTCACTTGGGGAAGCGCCGTCGTTCGCTTCTGACCCTCCTGCCTCCTCGCCCGCTCGATTCTCCCTCCAAAAAGCGACAGTGCCTCCAGAACAACTTGACGTGCGCGTCAGGTTTGTTACCTGTGAGGTGTCCCGGAAACCTGACGTGCACGTTAAGGTCAGGTTTTCGGGGTAAGCGCTAGTAGGATATGTCAGAGCTTCTTCCCATCACCCGCGTGCCCGAGATTCGGGAGCCCCTAAGAATCGGGGACTTAGCCAAACGAGTGGGTAAGAGCACCCGCGCAGTGCGGCTCTACGAGGGCTTGGGGCTATTGGGGCCCAAGCATCGCACCGAGGGTGGGCACCGCCTGTATGGGGACGATGCGTTGGTGCGGCTGGGCTGGATCGACAAGCTCCAGGTGCTCGGCATGTCCCTACAAGAGATCAAGGGCTTCTTGGACGAGCTGCAGGATCGCGGCACCGGCCCCGAGGCGATGACTCGAGTGCGCAAGATGTTCGAGGCCAAGCTTGCCGATGTGCAGAGGCAGATCGAGGCCTTCCAAGCCCTAGGGCGCGAGCTGCAGGACGGCCTCGAGTACCTCGAGACCTGCCACGGCTGCAGCCCCACCACCGACTTTCACGCCTGTCAGGCGTGCGACCACGACCACGCCATCGAGGAGCCCCCTCTGATCACCGGCATCCACCGGCGGGGCGAAAGAAAGTAAACCGATGACGATCGAAAAGCCCGTCTACATGGACAATAACTCCACCACGCCGCTGGATCCACGCGTGCTGGAGAAGATGCAACCCTTCTTGACGAAGGCCTTCGGCAACGCAGCTTCCCGATCGCACCACTATGGTTGGGTCGCAGAAGAGGCCGTGGACTACGCCCGCGAGCAGGTCGCCAAGCTGATCGGGGCCACCCCCGCTGAGATCATCTTCACCTCTGGGGCCACCGAGTCGGACAACCTAGCCCTCAAGGGGGTCGCGCATCTGTACGGCATGACCGACGCGGACAAGATCTTCTTGGACGCCGTCGCCAAGGGTCACGCCGATGGATCGATGCCGGACGCCGCGGACAAAGTGCCCTCGCGTTTTGGCTCGGTCGATCTGGACGCCATCGCGAAGGAAGGCGCCTTCGAGCACTTCAAGAGCAAGGGCGACCACATCATCACCGTGCGCACCGAGCACAAGGCCATCCTTGATAGCGCCAAGCGACTCGAAAAAGAGGGCTTTCGCATCACCTACCTCGACGTGGGCGCGGACGGCCTGCTGTCCCTGCAGACGCTGGAGGAGGCCATCACCGACAAGACCATCCTGGTCTCGGTGATGATGGCGAATAACGAGATCGGCGTGATTCAGCCCATCGCGGAGATCGGCGCAATCTGTCGCAAGCACAAGGTGGTCTTTCATACCGACGCGGTCCAGGCCGTGGGCAAGGTGCCGGTCGATGTGAACGCCTTGAACGTGGACCTGCTGTCCATCTCTGGGCACAAGATGTACGGGCCCAAGGGTGTGGGTGCCATCTACGTGCGTCGGCGTCGGCCGCGTGTGCGTCTTGAGGCGGGCATCGATGGTGGCGGGCACGAGCGCGGCATGCGCAGCGGTACACTGAATGTAGCGGGTATCGTGGGCCTGGGTGCCGCAGCTGAGCTGTGCATGAAGGACCTCGCCGCGGACGCCGAGCGTACCCGCAACCTTCGCGAGAAGCTGTGGAGCAAGCTGTCCGGCGAGCTCGACGAGCTGTACCTCAATGGGCACGCCGAGCATCGGCTGCCCGGCAATCTGAACGTCTCCTTCGCATATGTGGAGGGCGAGGCCATGATGATGGCCATTAAGGATGTGGCGGTGTCTTCCGGCTCCGCGTGCACATCCGCATCACTGGAGCCTTCCTACGTGCTCCGTGCATTGGGCATCGGCGATGACCTCGCCCACAGCTCGATTCGCTTCGGCATTGGTCGTTTCACGACCGATGAAGAGGTGGAGTTTGTGGGCCAGATCGTCGTCGACGCAGTTCGGCGGCTGCGCGAGATGTCCCCACTGTACGAAATGGCCAAAGAAGGCATCGACTTGAACAGCATTGAATGGGCGGCCCACTAAGCCGCATCCCGAGGAAGAGGACGAAATCACCATGGCGTACAACGACAAGGTCATCGACCACTACGAGAACCCCCGGAACGTGGGCACGCTCGACAAGAACGACTCCAACGTAGGCACCGGCCTGGTTGGCGCACCCGCATGCGGCGACGTGATGCGGCTTCAGATCCAGGTCAGCGACGACGGCGTGATTGAAGACGCCAAGTTCAAGACCTTTGGCTGTGGCTCGGCCATCGCTTCCAGCTCCCTCGTCACCGAGTGGGTCAAGGGCAAGCGCGTGGAGTGGGCGGCGGAGCTGAAGAACGAGTCGATCGTCGAAGAGCTGTCCCTGCCCCCCGTCAAGGTGCACTGCTCCGTGCTTGCCGAAGATGCAATCAAGGCTGCGGTCGCAGACTGGCGGCAGAAGAAAGAAAGAAAGGCCTAAAAATGGCTGCGCTCGAAGTCCTGCAACAAGCCCCCAAAGCTACGGGCACGGTCGACGTGACCGAGGCTGCGGCGAAGGCGATCCGAAAGTACCTCGTAGACCACGACGCACCCGAGGGTGCTGGTCTGCGTATCGGTGTTCGGGGCGGCGGCTGTAGCGGCCTGTCCTACTACTTGGACGTCGATGAGACGGCCAAGGAGACGGACCGTATCCTTGAGGCGTTTGGTGTGCAGGTCTTCGTCGACCCCAAGAGCCTGCTGTTCCTGCAGGGCAGCACGCTAGACTATAAAACCGGCCTCATGGAGTCCGGCTTTAAGTTCGTGAACCCCAACGCTGGCAAGGGCTGCGGCTGCGGCGAGAGCTTTACGCCCGCCTGATTCGATGGATTGTTGGTCCTGCGGCGCCGAACGGGACGCCAAACGATTCTGTCCCACCTGCACGAAGATCCAGCCGGTCTGCGAACGTGACTCTCTATTCGATGCGCTTGGGCTGAAGGCCGAAATGGCTCAGCCCAAGCTCGCCGTGGAGTCTGCGTTTCGTGAGGTCTCGAAGACGGTGCACCCTGACCTCTTCGGTCACGCATCCAGTGTGGAGCGAAAGCTGGCTTTACGCGCAACGGAGCAGGTGAACTTTGCCTATCGCACCCTCAAGGATGTGCGCACCCGGGCGGAGTACTTGATGAAGCTGCGGGGCGTCGAGGTGGGCGCCCAGGACTCCCGGACCAAGGACCCGGCCTTCTTAATGGAGATGATGGATCTTCAGGAGCAGGTCGAGGATACCCAAGACGATGACGCGCTCGAAGACCTGCAGACGCAGGTTCAAGCGCGCTACGACGGCCTGCTCGAGGCTCTGACCCGCTTCTTTGATGCGGCGACGGGCACCCAGGACGATGCGGTACACGCGCTGGATGAGCTGCGGTACCTGCGTCGTCTGCTTGAGCGCCTGGATGATAAGTTAGAGGAGCTAGACTGATGGGCCTTTTGCAGATCGGCGGTGGACCGAAAGAAAAGTGTGCAGGACGGGTTGCAGGAATCGACCTGGGCACCACCTATTCTCTGGTCGCGCAGGTGCAAGACGGAGCGCCGCAGGTCATTCGGGATGCCGAGGGGCGGGCGACGCTACCGTCCGTCGTGCGGTACAGCCCTGACGGTGAGGTCTCGGTGGGATATGCGGCGCGCGCCGGGGCCGAGGCCCACAGCGGCGCGACCATCGGCTCCGCCAAGCGCTTCATGGGCCGGTCGCAGGCGGAGGCCCAAGCCGCCGACGAGCTCACGCCCTACCTGTTCGCTAAGGGCAGCGATGAGCAGGTCGTCTACTTCCAGGTGTGCGAGGGCAAGCAGGTCACTCCGATGGAGGTCAGCGCCGAGGTCCTGCGGGTGCTCAAGGCCCGGGCTGAAGAAGCCCTGGGCGGGGCGCTGGATGGGGTGGTCATTACGGTGCCCGCCTACTTCGATGATGCCCAGCGCCAGGCCACCAAGGACGCTGCCCGCATCGCGGGCCTCACGGTCCTGCGCCTGCTGAATGAGCCGACCAGCGCCGCGTTGGCCTACGGGCTCGACAAGAGCGAGGACGGCCTCTTTGCGGTCTTTGACATGGGCGGAGGCACCTTCGATATCTCCATCCTCAAGCTGGACGGGGGCGTCTTCCAGGTGCTGACCACCGGCGGGGACTCACGTCTGGGCGGTGATGATTTCGATCGTGCGGTGGCTGAGCACTTCCTCAAAGAGCAAGGCAAGGTGCCCGAGGAGTGCCCCCCCGAGGTCGCGGTGCGTGCTCTGGCGGAGGCCCGTCGTGCCAAGGAGGCGCTCACCGAGGCCGAATCCACCTCGCTGCAGATCGAAGGGCAGGACTACTTGCTCAGCCGCGCGCAGTTCGCGGAGCTGATCGCGCCTACGCTGAAGCGGGCTCGGGGCCCGGTGCGCCGAGTGCTCAAGGACATCGGCATCGATCCCTCCGAGCTGGATGGGGTGGTGCTGGTCGGCGGCTCCACCCGCGTGCCGGCCGTGAAGGACTTCGTCGCCAAGCTGTTCAAGCAGGAGCCGCGTGGCGACATCGATCCGGACCAGGTCGTCGCTCTGGGCGCCGCCGTGCAAGCAGACTTGCTTGGCGGCAACGGCCCGCGTGGCGATGTACTGCTGCTCGATGTGCTGCCCCTATCGCTGGGCATTGAGACCATGGGTGGCGTGGTCGAGAAGCTACTGCATCGAAACCAGACTATCCCTGCCAAGGCGCGCCAGGAGTTCACGACCTATGCGGATGGGCAGACGGGCATGGACTTTCATGTGGTCCAGGGCGAGCGCGAGTTGGTGGCGGACTGCCGCTCCCTGGCGCGATTCAAGCTCTCCGGAATCCCGCCCATGGGCGCTGGTATGGGCCGCGTAGAGGTCACGCTGAGCGTGGACGCGGACGGGATCCTCGATGTCTCTGCGGAAGAGACGACCACGGGTGTCGTCGCTTCGGTTCAGGTCAAGCCCTCCTATGGGCTCGACGACGAGACGGTCGAGAAGATGCTGCTCGACTCCTTCAAGTACGCAGAGACGGACGTGGAGCAGCGCGCGATGGCCGAGGCTAAGGTCGAGGCCAAACGCATTATCAACGCGCTGGAGGCCGCGATGAAGGACGACCAGGGCATGCTGGAGCCTGCAGAGCGACAGACCTTGGACAAGGCGAAGGCCAGCTTGCAAGAGGCTATGGCCGGGGCCAGGCATCAGCTGATCACGGAGCGCACCACCAAGCTCGATGAGCTGAGCGCGGAGTTCGCGGTGCGCCGCATGAACCGCAACATCTCTGAGGCGCTTGAGGGCATCACCGCTGACAAGATCGACGGCGTGAACGCCTAGAGGGCTTGGGGTTTCGAGCTGGCCTCGCTCGATTGCCTGAATTCGATACGAGGCCGCACGATCGCCTGATCCCGCGGTCAGCAACGCACTCAGAGTCGGCCGCATTCGTGACCGGCTCGGAAGACTCGGGCTATGCTCTTGGCCTCGTGACCGTCGGTCCGCCCACATCTGATCTTTCGCTGCCGGCGCAGGCTGGTGCTGAGGCCACCTCGGACCTCACGGTCGGGGAGGCGCTGGGGCCCTATACCCTGCTCGCGGTCCTGCAGCGGGGCGGCATGGGCGAGCTCTTCGTCGCCGAAGACACCGAAAACGAGGGCCGCCGGGTGGTCATCAAGCGCCTGCTTGAGGATTTCGTTGAGGACGAGTCCTACCTGGCGATGTTCCGCGACGAGGCGCGGATCATGTCTCAGCTGCAGCATGACAACGTGGTCCGCGTGCTGGCCACGCCGGTTCTGCGCGGCAGCATGTGCCTGGTCATGGAGCTGGTGCCCGGGCGCAGCGTGGCCCAGATTCTGACGCAGACTCGGGCTCAAGCCACTCGCATTCCGCCGCGGCTCGCCGTCTACGTGATGAGCCAGGCCCTGCGAGGTCTGCACTATGCGCACACCGCGGTGGACGAGACCGGCCAGGCTCTGGAGCTGGTGCACCGCGATGTCAGCCCGGGGAACTTGCTTGTCTCCTTCGACGGTCAGGTGAAGGTCACCGACTTTGGCATCGCCAAGTCCAAGCTCTCGGTGGTCGCGACCTCGGTGGGGGTTGTGAAGGGCACAACCCGCTATTTGTCGCCAGAGCAAATCCGTGGGGCCAACGTCACCGCGCAGGCCGACGTCTTTGCGTGCGCGGCGGTGCTGACCGAGATGCTCACCGGGGAGGCGGTCTTTGACCGCGGCCAGGTGCCTCCGACGTTGCTCGCGATCGTGAAGGGGCAGCGGCCCCCGATCAGCGACCTTCTACCCTTCGACGCGCCAGATCTGGCGATGGTGCTGGAGCAGGCCCTGGCCTTGGGGCCGGTGCACCGACCGGCCAGCGCCCAAGCGATGGCGGATGCCTTGGATGCGCTGCTGCCCCAGTTGGGCCCTACCGTTCAGCCGGCGGACCTGGGCGACTATCTCGCGACCCTGTTTCCGGACCGCGTGCCCGGTGGGGACCCCACCAAGGGCGGACCGCTGGGCGCGACCTACCTCTTGGATGCGGAGCAGCAGCAGGAGGCGAGCTTGCCCACCGCCGCCGTTGCGGGGTCGATGCCTGGCGCGGCCCCTCTGGACGCCACCGAGTTCGAGGGTCGTCCGCTGGCGGCGGCGCAGGGCGCCTTGCTTGGGGCCCGCGGCAGTGACCCGTCCCGCCCGCTGTTTGAGCCCGACGCGGCCACGTCGAATGTGACCACCCGCAAGCAGCTCAACTTTGTGGATGAGGTTGAGGCCGCAGCCCGTGAGCTGGAGGTGGCACCAGCTTCGCCACCGGCCCGACCCACCCCCGCAGAGGAGCCCGGGGTCAGCGACTCTGCGGTCGAAGCCGACGCCTTTCAGGTGAGCAATCATACCCGCGCGGTGCCCGCGCCGCGCTTCGCGTGGTCCACCTTCTTCATGGGCAGCCTCGCTGGTGGACTGGCCGTCTTTGCTCTGATGACCCTCACTCAGCAGTCGCCGCCATCCGTGCCGGGCGGCGTACAGGCGCCTCCGGTAGCCCCCACACCCGCGGCGCCACCGCCGGTACCCCTTGCGGTGACCCCGACCCAGAGCGCACCCATTCGCATGCAACCGATCGCGGTCTCGGACGCGCCACCGCCTGAGCTTCCGTCCGAATCCGCGCCGGAGCTGGCCGTTCAAGCGGAGCCCGGCTACCTCACGATCAAGCGCCCCCGCCGCGCGCGAGTGACGATTCACAGTCGGGATGGAGTGCTGAAGCGACGCGTGCCGTTGCGGCGCTTTCAGATGCCGGCTGGCCCGCTACGGGTTCAGATCACCCGAGGCAAGATGAAGCGGGAGGTCGAAGTGCAGCTGCAGCCTGGCCAACACCTCGACCTGACGAGGTCGCAGATTCGTGTTTTGGAAGAGGGCCCGGCGGCCCCGAAGGGCGGCCAGGCAGCGCCTCAGTAGGCGATGTTCAAGTCCAAGAAGAACTGGGTGATGTTATTACCCGTGCTCTTGAAGTCGAAGAGGGGGAAGCGCAGAGCGCTGTTATTGCCGTCGTTGTTGAAGTAGGCGCCGGCCCAAGTGGTGGTGCCAAACCGGGTGCTGATGACCGAGTTGAACGCATAACCCACGAACAGGTTGCCGACCGTCTGATTCGCCCACGGCGCGGCCCCACCGAAGATGGAGCTGGGATCCGCGTTGTCGCCGCCGTTCTGGTTGTAGCGACGGATGTTGATGATCGAGAGGCTGGCGCCGCCCGAGAAGCTGCCCCAGAAGTACAGCAAGCCGAAGCGATGGCTCAGGATGTAGTTGGTGGACCCCCGCATCGTCGCGCAGGCGTCGTCGCGGCTGTTGTACAGACACGCACCATCGTTCGTGAGCGAGCCCTGACCGCTACCCACGTCCTTGCTGAATGCCTCGCTGAAGGTCAGCATCAGGTTGCCGGGGCCGACCTTGAAGGAGCGCACTGCGCTGCCGCTGGTGCGCCACAGGAAGTAGCGGCCAATGGTCTGGCTGGGCTCTGAGGTGGGCAGGGAGATCGACGTATTGGCGCCGAAGATGATGCCCGTGACCTTCTTCTCCTGGATGAGACCACGACCGGTCACCCCGAGGAAAACGTCCCGGAAGTAGAAGCGACGAGGCGTCGGGTCCACGGAGTTGAAGTTCGTGGTGAGCGCCTGGTCGAAGGCGAAGCCTCCGAAGGCGTCTAGGCGACCATCGAGGAAGTTGCCGAGCTTGTACGTACCGGTGACGGACACGTTGTAGCCGTAGGCGGGCTGACGAGCGTCCGCGTTCTTCACGAAGGCACCGATACCGAGCGTCTGCTCGAACGTGGCGAAAACCTGCCACGGACGGCCGACATCAGGCGGGACGGGCGCTGAGGCGCCAAGGATGGCGTCGGATTTCTCCTTATCCTTGCCCTTCTTGGGCTTCTTGGCGGCGTCGGCCGTCTTTGCAGCGTCGGCCGTCTTTGCAGCGTCGGCCGTCTTTGCAGCGTCGGCCTTCGTGGCTGCCTCGGTCTTGGCTGCGGCCTTGGCGGCCTCAGCCTCCATCGCCTTCATCTCGGCGGCCTTCTTGTCGTCGGCAGCCTTGGCGTCCGCAGCGGCCTTCTTGGCCTCCTCGGCGGCGAGATCGGCCGCAGCCTTCTCTGCGGCGGCTTTGACAGCAGCCTCA
>Ga0193954_1001930_pt1 | contig 10193 bp, 6 predicted proteins | sample BB_5_MG_FD_140340 | JGI IMG/M metagenome (GOLD analysis project Ga0193954, IMG submission 140340) | Microbial mat bacterial communities from the Broadkill River, Lewes, Delaware, United States - BB_5_MG | ecosystem: Environmental > Aquatic > Freshwater > River > Microbial mats | place: USA...
AGTTCAGCTGACCAAATCAACTTATGGGTTTGATCATCATACCATGGAGGAGTAATCCAACCAACCACCTCTATTTCAGGGATTCCCATACTACTACGCTGTTTATTTCCCACTTTGGTACCTTCTTTTATAGCCTCAAGGAGGTCATCGGCATTCCACTCTTTGGCATCATCATCTTTTATATAACCTGACCTTTGATAACTAATTACAAAAAAACCATCTTTCTCCTCGTCCAAAGCCAAAACCATCCCTTCTACATTGGGATTATTAAAGTTACCCATTGCTTGTAGTAGCTTGATCGCCTCCATCTTTGGAACAAATCCAAAGTTTTCAGGAAGCTTTAGTGTCGCTTGCTGCAAAATAGGAATATCTTTGGGACCCTTTATTATAGTCTGAAGTACTTCCGAGTAGACTTTTGCAAACGCATTTTCTGTAGAAGAGAGATCAGCCTCTTTTGCATTGAGTAGTGAAACCACGAGAAGTAACACTAGTAAAATTAATTTTTTCACATTAAACCCTTTATTTAAATATAGTCTTAAATATTAACATACAAAACATAAAAAAAGCTTACTATTATACTTTTTTATTAAAATATACAAAGTTATTATGTTATATTTATAATTTTTATATATTATTAATGATAATGCTTTGAATATCACATCATAAATCAACCAAGCAACACTCCTAAGCTATGAAATGATTGAATTCTATGCTAGAATAAAATAAAAAGGTTTTGGGATGAGACTAGGAATATCGAGCTGTCTACTAGGAAAAATGTGTCGTTATAATGGTGGTCACTCACGTGATGCCTATATCATGGATCAACTCAGCCACCACTTTGAGTTTGTTCCCTTTTGCCCCGAGGCGATCATCTTTGGTACACCCCGTGATGCGATTCGTTTGGTAGAGGATAGTAGTGGCAAGATTAGCGTGTTCACCACCAAAGATAGCCGTGATGTGACCCAAGCCCTCAGCGATGTTTCACAAAAAGAGGCTCTTCGTGCAGGGAGTGAACAACTATGTGGATTTATCTTCAAAGCCAAGTCCCCCACCTGTGGGATTGAGAGGGTCAAAGTCTATCAAGAGGATAGCCCCATGAATGAAAACAAAGGCATGGGACTCTTTGCCAAAGCGATCCACCAACTCTACCCCTATCTGCCTATTGAAGAGGAGGGAAGATTACAAGATGCGTGGCTACGAGAGAACTTTTTGATGCAGGTCTTTGCCTATCAAGATTGGTTTGATTTTGTAGACTCTAAACCCAAAATGGGCGATTTAGTAGCGTTTCATACCCAGTACAAATACCTTATCTACGCTAAATCCCATGCCAAATACAAAGAGCTAGGAGCCATTGTCGCCAATCACACCAAAGCCCCTTTGAGTGACCTATTCAAAGAGTATGAACAAGGATTTTTACAAGCCATCACCCTCAAAGGAAACCGTGGCAAAACCTACAATATCCTCCTCCATATCTTTGGCTACTTCTCAAAAGAGATCAGCACCGATGAAAAAGAGGAGCTATTAATCTCAATGGATGAGTACAAAGAGGGGATCATCCCCCTTATTGTCATCATCAAAATCTTCAATCTCTATATCAAACGCTTTGAGATCGACTACCTTGCCAAACAAAAATTTCTCAACCCCTACCCAAGTATATTGGCACTTAGGAGTGATATTAGGGCGTTTAAGTAGTGTGAGTGTGTCTTACCTATGAACTCTTATCCTCTTGACTTTCCATTTCTAAAAGCAATGTATCAAAGTCACTGATATTGACTTTAGAACTATCGATTTTAAAAATTACAAAATTTGGCATATTTTGTGGGCTGTTTTGGGTTTGTTTGTCCATTATTATTTCCTCAATCTTTCCGTAGGTTTGGCACTGCCAAACGTCAAAGTTAAATTCAATCTATACTACCTCAATGATGGTTTAGAGTTGTAGAGTGGATGCAACCCACGCTGTTGTATTTAAACTGTAAATCGATCTAAAAATTCTATTTTTTGGATAGAAGTTTGAATCACATCATTAAACATATAATCTTTAAAGTCACCATACTCTATTTTTAGTATATTTATTAAAGTTTTTTGATTTTTATAGTCACTACTTGAACTATTTGGAATTTGTTTTAAAATTAGTTCTTGTTCAGCAATTATTTGTGATAGTTGATCATAGTTTTTTGAGGTAGTATATATAATTGCTTTAATTACAATTCCCATGTCATAAAGACGATCTGGTAATTTATTCTTTAATACAATTAAATCAATAAACTTATCACTGCTTTTTTGTTGCCTAGTTAAATCAAAATATAAATTTTCATTTTTTAATTTAAGCACAATAAAAAATACTAGGACTCTAAAATGTACTTCTAAAAACCCTTGTTCAATTGTTTTAAAAACAATATTAATTTTGATAAATGTTTGTTCAATTTCCCTCAATGATAAGTTAAGTGATATCGATAAATATTTAATCATTTCTAAATGATCAAAGCCTGCTCTATATTTTGTTGTAATATATTTTTGTTTTAAGGTAGCCTCTATTTCATATTGATGATACAAAAAATGACAAAACTTCTCAACACTTGGATTTTGAAGATTATACTCCAAATCAATAAATCGTTTGAGATAAGCATCTGTATCGATATTCCCGTATTGCGATTTAATCGATTCCGAGAGTTGTTTTTTGTCAATAGAGAGTACAAAAATCAATCCATCAATTCCAAAGATATGTTTGATTCGTTCCAGTAGTTCAATAGCATAAAGAGGACGGCAACGATCTAGTTCATCTATAAAAATCACAAAAGGCTTTTCACTGTTAATGGCTTCAAGTAGTTTCTCTAACGACTCTTTAAATTTTTGCGTTATCTCTTTATCTTTGGCATATTTATCAATCAGCTCTTTAGCTACCTCTTCGCTCATAGCCCCTAATGCTTTTTCTACACCTTTATCAAACTCTAATAAACCACCCGTTATACCATTTGCAAAGGCAGGAATACCTCTTTTGATAACTTTTCCACCAAAATCTTTAACTTTATCTACTTTACCTTGAATGGGTTTATCATTTTCAAATTTGGTATCAATATATTTATTGATTTCACCCAATATCGAAATAAGAGGCTCTTGTGAAAAGTCATCTTCCCATGCACTAAAGTAAATACTCTTTATACCTTCATATTTCTCTAAATATTTTTGCCATAACTTTACAAAAGTGGTCTTACCCGCTCCCCAATCGGCATTGATACTCATGGTAAAGGCTTCATGCGTTGACTCAATTAAGTTTGATAAGTTTTCAATAGCTAGTTCTCTATCTAGCTTATCATTTTTAAAAATATCATCTTCATCTATCTCGAATGGTTTGTTTTTAGTTACAGATATTGACATTAAAAAGTTCCTTATGTGGTTATTAACCCAAATTAAAATACAACAGCGTGGGTTTCGCCACCCTACCAGTAGTAACCATAATATAATCCAAACCATCACTTTGACGTTTGGCAGTGCCAAACCTACCGTTGTATTTCACCTAATTACCTCATCAAACAGGAGCTTGAAAACGAGAGGTAGTTTCAATAGATATCATTATACACTACTTTGGAGAAAAGAGCTAAAAACATCTCAAATTGTAATCCTTTTAACTCTACTCCTTTAGAACAATATCCACCAATACCACCAATCCAAAAACTTGATCATTAAATACTCTTACCCTATACCACTCTTCATCTGTTACATATCTATAATGCTCTACTTTATACTCTTTCCAATCCACCATAAAAAATGATCGCTTTTGCAGTGGATAGAGCGTGCCAAAGTCAAGTTTTGGATGAGAGGATTTTAAAACGACCTCTTCGCTCTTTTGGTGGGTGTGCATCTCTAGGGTTTTGGGGTGGTAGCCTTGGGCTTGGATAAGTAGGTCGTGGCGTTGGATGCGGTACTCTTTGGTTGGGGTATAGGGTTTGCCATCAATGAGCACTTTGACATGGGAGGGGCTAACTTTGAGTTCCATGGGGTAGGTTTGAAAGGTGCTGTAGATGTTTCCTATAATGGTGGCAATGGCTATAAGTAGAGCGATAATAATAAAGTGCCACTTGATGGTGATGCGTCGTTTGGGTTTGCGATGGGGTGAGAAGCGGATAAAGGTGACATTATCTTGGGGGAGCTTATCAAAGAGGTGGTTTATCACGCTCTCCATCTCCTCACCAAAGTGCTCTTCTTCCAAACTCTCCCAAAAGCCATCGCTACAGAGTAGCAGTTGGCTACCCTCTTCTAGCACTCCATGGGTGGTGAAGATATGTGAAGCATCAAAGGCTTTGCCAATGGCATAGGCGAGTGTGTTTTTGGAGTAATTGATGGCATGCATCACCACTACCATGGAGTGATCGGTGCTGAGTTGTTCGACTTTTGTGCCACTAAGCTTATAAACTCGGCTATCGCCAATATGACCAATATGGTAGGTGTCGTTGATAATCAACACCGCAGTGAGAGTAGTACCTAGCTCAATATTTTGCTCTTTGGCAAGCTGAATAATGGATTGATTGACACTTAAAATGGTGTTTTGAAGTAGCTCTTCGATGGCTTGGGGGCTTTTATCACTGAGTGTTTGTTGAAGGAGCAGTGAACTAAAAAGTGTAATGGCTTTGGTACTAGCAAGTTTACCTTCTTGCGTTCCTCCCATCCCATCGGCGATAATGAGTAGTGAGGCACTATCACCAATCTTTTTGGCATAGTAGCGATCATCGTTTTTAAAAGATTGAAAACCAATGGATGAAAAGATCTCGATATGCTTCTCTCCATGAGCAGGAATCGTCTTTTTTTGATCGGCTTCAAAGTGCTCAAACTTTTGGATATAGGTCTCAATATGTTTGGCTTCTTGGATCAATGCCATATGCAAAAACTGATAGATAAAGGGGTGTTTGATAGCAGAGTGTTGGAGTGTGCCATAAAACTTCTCTTGGGTGAGGGCATTGTAGAGGGTAAGCCCCATAATATAAAAGATTGAGCTCTTATCGACCCGTTTCTCAACCACTGAGTAGGGCAACAGCTCTTCTGTGCACATCTGCTCAATTCGCATCATGCTCTTTGCAAGCCTCTTGGGGCTAAAATCAAGCCAATATTTGCCAATCTTAAGAGGTGGAATGCCATCACTTCGCCCTAACTTCTTAAGATAGTTCTGTATGGTTTTGATATAGAGTTTGGTTAGTTTCATGAGTTTGCCTCCCCCTTATTGATGGGTTTAAGCTCAATGGCTTTACTCTTCTCCCTTGGTAGCTCAATGGCATCATCGTAGGGCTCATACCCTTGGGCTTCGATATGGATGGTGTGTCTGCCTTGTGGGTAGGTCTCATTGGCATCAAAGGGGTGATTATCAATGGTGATATTGGCTTCTTTTGGGGTGATATCAAGCTTGACAAAGTGTTTGGGTTGGATGATGACAAAGCTAAGTGTTGTCACAACCACAGCGATAAAGGGCAAGAGGATTAGGGGTGCAATAAGTGGCTTTTTACACTGAATATCTTTGCCTAGGGCTGATAAGCTTGGATAACGCTCTTTGGGGTTGAGTGCGGTCATCTTGGCTAATGCTTCTTGGTACTTTGCATCAATATCAAAAGCTTCAATCTGCTTTTGAAATTGGCTCTCAATCTTGACATCTTCACGCTTATAATAAGTAGGTGGGCTTGGGATATGGGCTAGAAGACTATAAGCAACCATGCCCAATGAATAGAGATCACTTGAGGCATAAAAGTGACGCTCGTTTTTATACTCAGGCGGAGCAAACGCCTCATTGCCAATAAAGTTTTGAACTCTCTTCATGGGTTTAAAGCTTTTGATATTACTATAATCGACTAGAGCGTAGCGATACTCTAGGCGTGAATCTTCGCTTTGAGCTTTGATCACCATGATATTAGAGGGTTTAATATCGCTGTGGATATACCCCTTTTGATGCAAAGGAGCAAGCACTTGGCAAAGCTCCCGAAGTAGATGGGCAATCTCCGTTTGCTTCCATGGCAAAATGGAATGACTAAACTCATCATCAAGGGTGTGGGCATGAATATACTCCATCACAAGATAGAGGGTGTTGTGGGCATGGAAGTGCTCATAGAGTGTGAGAGTAAGGGGTGAATCAATCTGCGATAAAACCCGATACTCCTCAATCATATTTTTTTCAAGCTCTTGAAACTTCTCCTCATACTCACTTTGTTTGGACTCTTCACACGCTATGGCTACGTGGTTGTTCTCTTCACGAACGCAAAACTCTTTGATAAAGAGCTCTTTGATCGCTTTTTGTTTCCCTTCAACGCTATCGTGTACTAGATAGACGATCCCAAAAGAGCCCTGCCCAATCGAATCTAAAATCTTATAGCGTTGATGAAGAGTTGTACCCTTTTTGAGTGCATACATCGCTTCTCCCTATATAAAGTGCGAGTGGCGATTGAGGGTAGGATCTTTGCGATTTTCACGCAGATCGTTTGTGCCTCGTAGCAGTGCCAAGGTGCTCTTTTGCAGATCTTCAAGCTCCTTGCCAAACTTATCATAGATGCTTACCCCTCCAAGCTTGATATCTTTGACAAAGGTATCCTCAGACTCATTTTTAATGAGCCATACCAAATAGTCATCGATGATCTCTAAAATTTTGTTAAAGTTATCCAAAAAGGTCTTATGCAGTCCAATATTAAGCTCAGTCGATTCAACGATAAAGAGCGAAAGCCTCTTGGGATCAACACTTATTTTGGGGTGCTGTAGGGTGAGCTTGGGGAAGTACATCGTATCGTAATCCTCATCAAGGTAGTGCGTCATAATATCCACCAAGTGGTGGCTATTGGGAAAGAGAGTGTAGAGTATCTCATTGAGCAGTGCCACAAACCCAAAGCGAATCGCATCGCTAAAGCCCTCCTCTCTCCTGATATCAATCTGGAAGATACTTCCTTTGCTAAAGGACTTTTTGGGTGATACCTTTTGGTAGCTCGAACTCCCCTCAGCGTAGTATTGATGGTAGCCTTGAGTATCAACATGCAGTCCGCCAAAGTGCTCTAGGTGGGTAACTTGTAGATGCGAAGCCTTACCATACTCTATGGCTTGAGAGAGGAGCTCTTTGGATTCTTCTAGGCGGATAAAAAACTCTTTTTTGATACGGTATTGGGGTATCTCATCGTTGTTTTGGGCAATGACACGAATTTTGTGGTCATCTATCTCATCAATCTTGTACATCTTATTGCCAAAGATATGAATCTGATGGGGCAGATATTTGGTATAGATATCCACCTCACCAATCTCAATATCAAAGTGCGTTCCATCATTTTGAGCCACCAACTGATAGGGTTTAGAATCAATGGAGTCCATACTATCAATAATGGATATTTTGTAGTTGCGTACACGCCTAAACTCATCATTTTCAAAGATATCGTGATCTTTAAAGAGAATATTGGCTTCATCAAGCGAGAGATCAAGCAGGCGATTGAGAAACTCAATAATATCAAACTTGGTGATCTCCTCACCCCGTTTATTGAGCGTACGGGCGATATGGTACTGCGAGGTGTAGGTACTTTGGAGACGTTGAAAAAGAATGTAGGCTTTCATCTTATCTTCAAGTGTTCCGTAGAGAATAAAGTCTGTAATATACGCAGAGTCTACAAAAAAGTTGATGTAGTGGCGAATATACTCTCTCAAAAGATAACGAGGAGAGACAATAATAAAAAAGACCTCGGGTGCTAATGTGTAAGATGCCCACTTTTGCATGGTCGAAGCCAAGTTGTAGCGATCATCGATATAAAAGAGCTTATCTTGGGAGCTGAGAGGCTGTAAGTAATGAGGATAGTAGACCTCAATGTGCTGATATATCGTCTTGCCTATATCTTTGCTGTTGTGATTAAGAATCAAGCCATCTTGGAAGCGTTGCAGATCATCTTCGATATCGATAAAGCCTGCACTGGAAATCTTGATAAGCTTCACATGGCGTTGGAGTGCAAGCAGAGTCAAAGCACTTAGATCACTGATGCGGTCAGGGCCTGAGATGTTTTTGGTATATTTGTGTTTGACCAAACGCCCCTCAGCATTAAAAAATCGTGTATAGACCTTGTTTTTACTCTGCTCTACGGTTACTTGGGTGATGCTACTCCCCACAATAGGAAACTGATTGTGAAAGCTTGATGAGAGTTCAGAAGAGGATTGGCTAAAGGCTAAGATACTTGGCTTTTGTGCGGCGTAGTCAAAGATCTTATCAAGTAGCAAATTAGTCTGGATCACATACTTATCAAGCGTGCTGTCAAGATGCAAGATGACAATAAGGCTAATGTGTTTGAGCTCCTCATAAAAAAATGCCTCATTGAGCCGTTTGGCGGTATCGGCAATGACGGTATATTTAAGATCATCCTCCCCCTCACGTTTGTGAGAGATATCAAGCATCGTTTTAATGGAAAGCAGTGAAGAGTTAAAGATCTTGGGTAGGTACTTTAGAGTAAGCTCTTGTTCTTGTGGGGTATTGAAGATAAAGAGGGTGTTTTTCTCTTTTTCAAGCAGGTAGTGCAAAAAGTGAGCCAAGTAGGGTTCATACTCATAAGCAAAACTGTTTTTGACTAAGACATTGGCGTTTTGATCCTTTTTCTCCTCATCAAAGGAGTTTAGGATATGATCAAAGGCTTCAAAATACTCCTCTTTGACCTTGGAGTATCGACTCTTATAGCTTTGATAGAGGCTTTGGGTGTCGGCACTAAGGCTCTCAATGAGTGAGCGGGTCACCTTTTGCTGTTTGGTAGAGCCCTCAATCAGCAGGGTTTTATTAAAGAGCTTCTTTTGATTCTCAAACTGATTGGAGTACTCTTGAAAGAGGATACGCAGATCATCACTGCTATCTTGGGGTGGTGCTTGGGTGGCTATCTCTTGGGAGTTGTACTGGGCAAAGGGGGCACTGAGGTAAATAGAGAGCTCAAAGATAATGGCAATACCAAAAATCAAAAAGAGCCCCGTAAGCTCCCAATGGTAGCTCACATCAAACATCACAATAGCATAAAGTATGGCTGAGCTTAAAAAGAGGTAGTAGCCAATGGGTACGTAGCGATTACGCAGTTGCATCTGTTCATCATCGATCCATTGATAAAAAGGAAAGGCTTCACTCAAATTTTTGTACATCGGCACAACTTTGAGCGATTCGACCATCATCAAGAGCAGATACTTCCCATAAATATAAGCAATCAAAAAGAGCAGGCGGGGATCAACCTCAATGGTACCATTAAGCAAGGTATCAAGCAGAGCAATGGGGAGATGAAAATCACGCGTGGCAAAGAGCAAAAAGAGCGAGCCAATCGCCACCCACGAGAGGATGGTGCTCATCTTCTTGACCATGGGGTTGCTCTCTTGATGTTTAAGGAAGTTTAAAAAGAGGGTATGAAGCAAAATCACTACGATACTCAAAAAGTAGATGTTTTTAATCTCAATACTCTTTTGATCAAAGAGCATAGTAGCAAGCTTGGAAGTACCATCAATAAGCGAGACACCCGTCACCACACCATTATATCCCATCAGATAAAAGGGGATAATCACCATAAAGATAAAAGCGATAAAGGTAGGGATAAACCACTGATGGTGCCGTTTTTCAAGTGAGAGATTGGTGGTGTAAGCAGTAACCCCAACCAAAATAAAAATAAAAATCGATAACATACCTTTGCCCCCTTAGATGCTCTCAACCATCTGCATCTCTAACCGTTTAATAAAGCCACTGTTGTGCAACGCTATCTCTTGGGTGGAGATATTGATGGTGGTGGTGTGGGAGTCATTAAAGGTAAAAAGAGCGTAGGTTGGGTTGGATAGAGTGCACTGCTGTGGATCGATATCGCCGTAAGCCTCTATGGTAGCTAGCGATATCTTTGCCAATGTGATGGCGTGCAGGCGGTTTTGAGCCTCGATAAATTCAAGCTTGTTGCGTATCTCATTGCGGTGGTATTGATACTTTTGACGATTGAGTTTTAGCTTCTCAAGACTCTCTTTGAGCAGGTAATAATCATAAGAGATAAATCGACTTTTTAGAATTGACTTTTCGATCTTAAGACGATTCTCTAGCTCATCACGGATACGGTAGTAGATCGCTTTGATCTTGCTATAAAACTCACCATAGACCACCTTGGAGCTTCGCTGAAAGCGTTTGAGTGTCACAATACCTGCCACACCAAAAGCAAAAGCGATCACCAAAGTACCTTTGATAAGATCAGGGGCAA
>Ga0193954_1001932_pt1 | contig 10190 bp, 8 predicted proteins | sample BB_5_MG_FD_140340 | JGI IMG/M metagenome (GOLD analysis project Ga0193954, IMG submission 140340) | Microbial mat bacterial communities from the Broadkill River, Lewes, Delaware, United States - BB_5_MG | ecosystem: Environmental > Aquatic > Freshwater > River > Microbial mats | place: USA...
GAGGTCAGCTCCCCGGCCGTCATCTCCTGGCTCACGACCAGCCGTCCACCGAACCACAGCACAGCCGCGATCGCGCCATAACCGAGCAAGGAGGATCCCCCCGAGAACACCCCCACGCTGGCAATGCGCTCCTTGCTGACCTCGAAGGAGGCCTGGACCGCGCCCGAAAAACGGCGCGCCTCGGCTGCCTCTTGGGTGAAGGCCTGCACAGTTCTAATGCCGGCGATCGTCTCCTCCGCGACCTTTGCCGCGTCCGCGAGCTTTTCCTGAGAGGCCGCGGACAGCCGCCGAATGCGCCGACCAAATAGGGCGGCGCCCACGGCCACTGGCGGCACCACCACGAGCATCAGGACGGTGAGTTGGGGCGATATCCAAAACAGCAGGGCCATGCCGCCCACCACACCGGCGATGTGGCGCAAGGCCATAGAGATGTTCACACTCACCGCGTTCTGCAGAACTCCGGTGTCGGAGGTCAGGCGGCTCAGGAGTGCGCCGGTGCGCTCACCATCAAAGAAGGAGATGTCCTGCTCAATAATCCGTTCGTACAGGTGCTCTCTCAGGCGCGCGACAACGCGCTCGCCGGCCACGGTGAACACATAATAGCGCAGCCCCTGGGCCACCGCTTGCACGGCGAAGATCACCAGCATGACCGCCGCCGCCTCATCGATAGCGCCGCTATCGCCATCACCGAGCGCGCGGTCCATGATGATGCCGATGGCCTGCGGGTATGCAAGACTCATTGCACTACCGATGAGCAAGAAGAGTGAGCCCAGCGTCAACGCGCGCCACTCAGGTTTGGCCAGTTCAATGAGGCGACGCAGTCGGCTCGGCGTTGCAGTCGATAGCGCCATTAGGGTACGATGATGCGCTCAACGCGCTGGGAGGGGCCCAAGACGGTGTGCAGTCGATTCGGTAGACTCGTATTGGCCAGCGACACCGACCAGGCCTCGTTGACCAGGTCGATGACAGCATCCGCGATGTAGAGCAATCCGAGACCATCGGGTCAAAAGGCCACGGATTGCTGGGCCAGGCTGATGTTGGCGCGCGCGCTGGGGCCTGTGAAGGCGGGGTGCACCCGAACCGGCGCGGCGGGGGAGCCACCGGTCAAGTCGACATGGAATAGCTCCGTGTTGGTCGGCGACACGAGGTTACCAACCACTGCGAGCTGATTCGTATGCCGCGACATCATCAACGAGCGCACATCCAGGCTTGGGTCGGTGCGGGCCGGGCCCACCGGGCGGGTGATCGGAACGGGCCCGCGCATGTCCGCCGTAAACGCCTCGATCGGAGCGCCGGTGGTCCGGTTGACGATGAACGCCAGCCAGGTGCCATCAAAGGACCACATGAGGTTCGTCGGTCCAAATCGCACATCTGAGTTGGGATCGAGCGCGAGGTTCACCCGCACTGGCGGCGCCAAAGAGGAGCCCCCCGCCTGCACCCAGTACAGCTCGTTGACGTTATCCGTGTCTCTGTCGGCGACGAAGACCAGGTCCGACGCGGTGGGCGACCACAGGACATCAATCACGTTGCGATTTGCATTCAGCGGAGCATGCATCAGCTCCTGGACAGCTGGGCCCGTCGCCGTCCAGCGAACCCGATACAGCGAGTTGGGCGCGATGCCGGCTGAGACAATGAAGGCCACTTGGGAGCCATCGTGGGCAAAATGTACCCGATTGGACTGCACATCCTCGGAAGGGCTTACGTTGCTGATGCGCACCTCTGGCGCCGGCCCGGCCGGTCCAATGTCGACCGAGTACAGCTGAGAGACGTTATCTTGTTCTTGGTCCGCGACATAGAGCAGGCGCTGTCCGTCAGGGCTCCAGATCACATCAGTCACATCGGCGGTCGCGCTTGAGAAGGTATTCAGCCGAACGTGTCCGGTGGTCGAGCCCGGCGTGGTCAAGTATACGTCGCTGCGCCCGCTCACCTCGAGGAATCCGCGGAAGGCCAAGTTGCGCGAGTCGGCAGACCAAAGAGTCTCGAAGATGTTCGCGTTGCTCAGGGTCGGGGGGCTGGAGACCTGACGGGGCGCCGCCGGGGCGCTCGCATTACTCACGTCCACCACCCACAAGCTAGTCATACCCATGGTCAACCGCCCATAGTAGGCCAGCTTTGTACTATCGGGGGACCATGTGAAGTTTCGAATATCCCGAGACAGACTCACCGTAGGATGCACCGAAACCGGCAGCCCCGGGGTCGCTCCGGACAGGTCGACCACATATAACTCCTGAACCCCGCTGGTTCCGAAGTCACCGATGAAGGCCAGCTTGCTTCCGTCGGGGGACAGCGCGGTGAAGTTGCCAAAGACCTGCCCTGTGCCCACACTGGCCCGCACCGCGGGTGTGGGCGGGGAGCTGCACAAATCGGACAGGTACACATCTCGTCCAGTGCCGAGGCGCGCCACCAAGGCGGCCCATCGCTTCACATTGGGATTGGCATCTACTTGGATGCTCAGCGCCTGAGTGGCCACCTGCCCCAGGCTGTCCTGGACCTGAAGCGTGAGCACCCCGCCTCCGCCGCCCTGAGGCATGCCCGTAATGAAGGTATCTGGGGTGCCGATGGTCTGTAGGGTGAGACCGGGCGGCAAGCTGCCTGAGACCACGCTCCAGGTGTAGGGCCCCAGGCCTCCGGTGATAGAGACCCTGCCTACGTACTCCTCGCAGAAGCGGGCGTTGGGCAGGGTAGTGGTGGTGATGAAGGGCGGGGTCGCTGCGGCGTCGACATCAATCGTGAGACGGCGCCGGGCGGTCCGGCCGTCCGCGTCTCGCACCAACAGTTCAAAAAAGAAGCTGCCTTGCAGCATCGGCAGCCCAGCGATCGTGGTCTGGGGGGTACCCATCGGCGACAAGGACAGGCCGATCGGCAGGACGTCTGCGCTGACCTGCCACGTATAGGGCGAGACCCCGCCCGCTGCCTCGACGAACGCCTCATAGGGTTGTCCTTCGAGCGCGTCGGGCAGCATCCGGGTCACGATCTCGAGGGGGAAGATCTGCTCGAGTACCTCGAGGCGGAAGGACTTACGGACGGTGGCCCCAAGTTGGTCCTGCACTTCCACGGTAAACCGTGAGTCGCTGGCGATCTGAGGCGTTCCCGTGATGCGACCGCTGGGCGTACCATTGATCGACAGGAACAGACCGGCCGGCAAACTGCCGGTGAGTACGCGCCACCGATAGGGTGGGGCCCCACCGGCCGCCAAGATCTCAGAGCCATAGACCTCAGCCACCCGCCCCGGGGCGAGGTCGTCGGTGATGATCGCCAGGCGGCCGCTGCCCGGACTGACGAGCAGCACGTACTCCGCGATCACGGACTGCCCGGCGGAATCTTCGACAACGACGATGACCGGGTACTCCCCGGCCACCCGTGGCACGCCGCTCAGGCTCGTCGCAGGGGTGCCGATCTGTTGTAGAGACAGCCCATCGGGCAGAGTCAGGGGCTGCCAGGTATAGGGCTGCACGCCCCCGACCGCGGTGATCGCCATGTCATATCGCTCACCCTCGGTCGCAGGATCCAGGGTGGGTGTGACGATTTGAAAGCCGGTGGGTTCTTCGAGCACGGCGATCTCAAAGACCGCTTGGTCGCTGCCACCCGCCGCGTCACGCACTTGCAACTCGAAGACAAAGCGGCCGCTCACCTCGGGCACCCCGATGAGCTCTGCGGGACCATCGGCAGCTGCCGCCAGCCCCACCCCTTGGGGCAGGGCGCCGCCTATGATGTTCCAGCGCAGGGGCGGAACGCCGCCCTGAACCTGTACCGTAGCCTGATAGCCTTGCCCCACCGCGGCGCTCGGCAGGACAGCTTGCACCAACTGCAGTCCGGATTGCGACTGCACCTGGAGTGAGAAGTCCTGCTCGGCCTCGCGACCGCCGACTTCTGCCGCACGCACCCGGAAATTGAACGCCCCCGCTGTCACCGGCACGCCGGTGATCCGAACCCCGGAGTTGCGCGGCTCTAGGGTCAGGCCTGGCGGCAAGGCCCCCTGAGCCACGCTCCACGACACCTGGCCTGCGCCAGGTTCAGCGTTGAGGGAGATGCTCTCGTCGTACAGCTGCCCCACGTCCGCTTGGGGCAAACTGCGCGCCAGTACTTCAAAGACGGAGGCGACCGCATCGGGAGGTTGGATGCGATCGGTCCGGCCACAGCCGGTCAGCACCACCAACACCCCCCCGAGCATGGCCCAAGGACGGAGCTTCATACCCCTATCCTGCCAGATGTTCAGCGAACCGCGTAGACGGTGGTGCTGATGCGATGGGTCCCGTCGGCATCGACGTCTGCCGGTGCCTCGTAGGTCGCCAGCGGATGCAGCCCCTCTGTATTCAAAAAGCCACGCCCAGGGTCCGCCACGAGCACCGTCGCACCCCGGGCCGCGAGCCGGTGCAGCCAGGCCCGGACCTCGGTGGCCATCCGCTCGTCATAGGTGACATCTCCGGCCAGGATCACCTGCCAAGACGGATCTACCGTGCCGATGAGATCGTCGGTGGTGGTCTCGATCTGCACGTCATTGAGCTGCGCGTTCATCTGCGCGGCCGTATCCGCGAAGGGGTCGATGTCTGCGGCGAGCACCGAATGTGCGCCTACCTTGAGCGCGGCCAAGCCCTCAATGGCACCGCCGGAACCAAAATCGAGCACGCGGCGGCCCCGCACGAGCTTGGGGTTGTCGAGCACGTGGCGCGCCAGCGCCTGCCCGCCGGCCCACGCGAAGGCCCAGTACGGCGCCGGCAGCTGCATCGCCTCCAGGTCCGCGTCGGTGGCCCTCCACAGGTCGCAGGCATCGGTGACAAGGTGCAGGCGCAGCTCGGGGCACAGGAGGGGGGCCGCGACCACCGTCTCAGCACGGATGAGCGCGGCCCGATCTTCGTTGGATCTCAAGGCGATGTGCGCTGGGCGGTGCGGCGGGCGAGGTCTTTGATCCAGGCCACAGACTCCACACCGTCTGCCAGGCGATTACGCAACACACCCTGCACACCGGGGTGCTGGATGCGGCCCAGGTTGCGAAGCGCGGCGGCACGCAGCTCTGGGTTGACGTCCTTGCTGAGCCGCTCAAGGCGCTCGAAGCTACGGGCACCTTCGAGGTAGACCAGGCCGTTGATAGCCTGAACCTTGACCTCCGAGTCCTTGATCTGGCTGTCCTGCAGCAGAGCCGCCAGGTGCAATCGAGCCTGCGGGGTATCGAAGTGCGCGATCATGCTGGCTGCGCGGGCGCGAGGGTAGCGCTTGAGGCTCTTGTCATGAGCGATGCTGAGCAGCGTGTCCGGCGTAGCCCCGGCGGCCTCAAGCTGGGCCTTGGTGGGCACTTGCTCGATGAGGTTCATGAGCATGAGCAAGCGTGCATCGTGCTCGGCGGCGACGCCCATCGAGGGTAGGGCGAGCACAATAGCGAGGCTGAGCAGTGTCTTTTTGAGCGTATTCATCAGTATCTCCAATTCACTGCGAGATGGTTTCCATGTGGCGGCGCAGCACGTCGGCCTGGGAAGGACTCACCATCGTGCCTCCTCCGACGGCGGGATACATCAAATGATTCTGTCCGGCCTGCCCCGCGGGCGTATCCGGCATCTGATCTTCCGTGCCTGTAATCTCTGAGGTGTGAAATAGCCCCAGCCAGTGACCGCCCTCATGGGCCATCACGTGGGCCAGTACGCCCGGGTCGTCATTAATGGCGCTCAGCGCCACGGCCACTCCCGAGTTTCCGGTGCCCGGCGCCAAAGCCGGCCCCGGTAGCCCCCCAGAGATGCCCGCGATCATGCCGCCGGGCAGCCCGCCCTCGAAGCGATCCACAAAGAAGAAGTGCAGCCCGGGACCCTGGCCCGCGGTCGTGGCGAACATCTCCTCAAGTAGCCCGGCCGAACCATCGCCTGCAGCCATGGTGCGAAAACGCTCTTCCGAGTCTACGTAATTGACGGCGCCGATGCTCACCGTGGCTTGGGCGTAGATATTGCCCAACTCCACCATCGCGTCCTGGATGAGGCTATCGGTCTGGGCAGACGCCGCCGTAAGACCGCCGGCGCCCGTGAAGTATAGCGTCACGGGCAGCAGGCCGGCCGTGGGCGCCTCAGTGCGGTACAGCACCTTGACGTCAACCTCGCCTGCATAGGGGGCGCCGTTATTGCCGCTGATGGTCACGCCCGAGATCACCATGGTGTAGGTGCCGCCACCGACCGTGATGTTGGGGTTATTGGGGAACAGCGCCGCGGAGGTACCGAGGTCCTGGATGACACGATTGGGTCCCTTAAACTGGGCCGCGAAGGGTCCGAGCAAGAAGCGCTCGATCTGGCTGACGTTGGAGTCATCATCGGACACCAACACCTGCATCATCGGCCCCGTCATACGTTTGATGATGAAGTTCGTGGTCTCGGCGCCTTTGAGGATCACCATGAAGCTGACCGTGCCCATCGGCAGGTCGAAGCTGACCTCGGCGCTGTCACCGGACAGACCGGTCACCACCGGGCCAAGATCGATCGTTTCGACGCCTTCATTGACCGGCGTCTCGCCCGCGTCGCGAGTGGTCTCGCCTGCGTCCGTGGCGCCCGTGTCTGCGGTGCCGGCATCCCCTTGGGATTCACCGGAGTCCACCTCGACCCCGGAGTCGGCGCCCTGATTGTTATTGTTGTTATTGGCCGGGGTGAGGTCTTCACCATCGCTACAGCCGGCGAACACCACGGCGGCCGCGGCGGCCCAGGGTAGAAGTCTGGATTTCAGCGTCATTATTGGCTTTCGCGCCGGGCCCCTCCCGTCCCGAGGAGGGCCGCTCGCGCGAGCACACCTTAGCGAGGCGGCCCGCCAAACCCATCGGTGATTCGACGGTCGGTTGACACCCTTTGTGAATCTAGTTCACATAATGAACATGGTTCACTCTTTGACGGACGCCGGCCCCAAGGCCCGTCGCGAAGCGCGCCGACAGGCGATCCTGGACGCGGCCCGGGATCTGGTCGAGGAGGGTGGCTTTGAGGCCCTCACCCTGCAGCGCCTGGCCAAGCGTCTCGGCTACGCGGTGGGGGCGCTGTACCGGTACTTCGCGAGCAAGGAGGCCCTGTGGGCAGCCATGGAAGCGGAGGTCTTGCGCGCCCTGGCCCGCCGCCTAACCGATGTGGCCCGCGTCGCGCGCCAGGATGCCCCCCACCCTGCGGTGGCGGCCGTGCTCGCCCGGGTACGCCTGTATCGAGCCCTGCCCGAAGCGCGACCTGTGGACTACAAGCTGCTCAGCTTCGCCATGGCGGACCCGCGCGTGCTCGTGCCGGGGCCCGAGGCCACCGACATCTATGAGGCGGCCCAGCCCATCTTCATTGAGCTGTCGAGCGACCTCGCCCTGGCCCAGCAGGGGGGCCTTCTGAGCGAGGGCGGCCCCATCGACCGGGCGCTCATCCTGTGGTCCGGCCTGCAGGGCATCCTGCAAACCCAGAAGCTCGCCCGGGTCGCGCCCGACTTGCTGCAGCCGGAACGCCTGGCGGACGAGCTGACGCAATCTCTATTGCGCGCCTGGGGACTTACGCAGGAGCACTTGCAGCAGAACAACCTGCACCTCGACGGCCTACCGGCCGAGATCTGGAGTTGATGATGACTATGGCATTCGTTGGCATCGCGCTTTTGGGCGTCAGCACCTGGTGGGGCCTAGAGTATGTGCTGCACCGTTTCGTGGGGCACATGCCACGTGGGCGCACCCTCTTTTCAAGAGAGCACCGGCGCCACCACGCCGAGGGCGACTACTTCGCACCGACCTGGCGCAAGGCCTTGGGGGTGACGCCGCCCTTGCTTGCCGCCTTTGGACTATTGAGCCTCGGCATCGGCTGGGCGCTCAGCGCGACCTACTGCCTAGGCCTGCTGGCGATGTACGTGAGCTACGAGGTCTTTCATCGGCGGCTGCATACCCACCCGCCCCGCAATCGCTACGGACGCTGGGCCCGCCGCCACCACTTTCATCACCACTTCATGAACCCCAAGGCGAACCACGGCGTGACTACGCACTTTGGGGACATCGTTATGGGCACGCTGGATGCGGCCGTACAGATCGCGGTGCCGGAGCGGCTTGCGATGAGCTGGCTAGTGGATGAAGAGGCGGGAGACGTCGCCCAGCCCTACCGTGAGCAGTACCGCCTGGTGCGGCTCAAACGATAGGGCGCAGCAAGTCAGCTTGCAAGAGTGCGATCAACGATCGCACTCACCACCGATCATGTTGATCGAGCCAAAGGTCGGCACGATGTCCGCGATCATGGTGTTCTCGATCAGCGCCGGCATGGAGGAGGTCATCAGGAAGGACGGCGGACGGCAGCGGATCTTCCAAGGCTTACCTTCGCCATTGGAGACCACGTAAAAGCCCAGCTCGCCATTGCCGCCCTCCTGGTAGGCATAGGCCTCGCCCTCGGGCACCTGGATGCCATCGATGATGAGCTTGAAGTGATTCATCAGCTCCTCGATGGCGTTATGCACCTTGTCCTTGCGCGGAAGGCGGATGCGGGGGTCGTCGATGATCAGCTCGGGCGGCGTATCCTGAATCTGAATCAGGCATTGCTCGATCATGCTGACCGACTGCTTCATCTCTTCGACGCGCACCAGGTAGCGGTCATAATTGTCGCCCTGGCTGCCGACGGGCACGTCGAAGTCGAGGCGATCATAGATGTCATAGGGCGCCGAGCGCCGCACATCATAGGCCACGCCGGTGGAGCGCAGGCAGGGCCCAGTCCAGCCCCAGTTGATGGCATCTTCGGCGCTCATCACGCCCACGCCCTTCATGCGGTCGATGAAGATGCGGTTGGTATTCAGCAGGATCTCGACGTCATCGAGCAGCTTCTTGATCTTCTCAAAACGCTGCGGAACCGAGGTCTTGAAGTCCTCGGGCACATCCGCGACGACGCCACCGATGCGCGCGTAGGAGACAGTGAGGCGTGCACCGCACAGCTCCTCCACGATGTCCCAGATGATGTCGCGGGCCTCAATGAGGTAGAGCATCGCCGTGAAGGCGCCCAGCTCCATGGTGCCGGCGCCGACACAGGTGAAGTGATCGCTCAAGCGAGACAGCTCCGCGGCGATGACCCGAGCGTACTTGGCGCGCTCGGGGATCTCGATGTCGAAGAGCTTTTCGACCGCGGCCGCGTAGCAGTTATTGTTGATCAGCGGCGAGATGTAGTTGAGGCGATCCGTGTACGGGAAGACCTGGGTCCAGGTGGAGTCCTCACAGCTCTTCTCGAAACCGCGGTGCAGATAGCCCGGGTCGACGTCCGCACGCTCGATGGTCTCGCCGTCGAGGATCACCATCATCTTGATGGTGCCGTGCATCGCAGGGTGCGACGGCCCCATCTCCAACAGCATCTTGCTGGAGTGCTCGTCCGGTGGCGTGACCGGTCCGACCTTAAAGAGGGGCGAAATCGGGCCCTTGGGTACGGGAATCCCGCGCTCGAGGCGTGCGTGCATGGGCGGGACTGTGAAATGCCCGAGGCAGCGAGTCAACGCCGGTCTGGCCGCTGAGGCGCCAGGCCCCTGCGAATCACCCGGGTCCGGGCCCGCATCAGCTTCGCCTCGTCTGGCAACTCGTGGTCATACCCCAATAGGTGCAGCGTGCCGTGCACCGCCAGCAGCTCCAGCTCGGCGTCCAAGGTCACCTTGCGCGAGGCCGCCTGGGTCCGGGCCCGCTCGACGCTGATCACCACATCGCCGAGGGAAGGATCGAGGTCGCCGCCCTCCGCCTCGTCCAAGGCGAAGGCCAGCACGTCGGTCGGCTTGTCCTGCTGACGGTAGCCGAGGTTGAGCTCTTGGATCTCGCGGTCATCCGTCAACAGCACGGAGACCTCGCGCCCCTCTATGCTCTCAGCCGCCAGCGTGGCGCGAACCGCCCGCTTGACGTGGTGGCTGTCCCCTCCCCGGGCCCCAGCCCGACGACGACGTGTCAACAAGACGCTCACGCTCACGGGCTCGCAGCTACAGCAGCCGGGACCCACTCGGCAAGACCAAGGCACTTCGCGCCGTTGCCGCCGCGTAGCCCCAGTGTTAGCCCGGCCGAGTGACGAGCACTCAAAAGACCTCGGGGCTGGCGATTGCCGCCCTCGTCTGCACCTTCCTTTGCATGCCCGTGGGCTTGGTGCTCGGCATCATCGCCCTCGTCAAAATCAACCAATCGCAAGGTCAATTGCAAGGCAAGGGCCTCGCCATTGCGGCCATAGTGATCTCCGGCCTGAGCGTGCCCATCATGGGCATCCTGGCCGCCA
>Ga0193954_1001937_pt1 | contig 10162 bp, 10 predicted proteins | sample BB_5_MG_FD_140340 | JGI IMG/M metagenome (GOLD analysis project Ga0193954, IMG submission 140340) | Microbial mat bacterial communities from the Broadkill River, Lewes, Delaware, United States - BB_5_MG | ecosystem: Environmental > Aquatic > Freshwater > River > Microbial mats | place: USA...
CTGAAAGCCGAACCAGACTACCTCAAGGCTCTATCCTATGGGTATAACGCGGATGACCGGGGCGTCGCCGCAGCCGGCAAACCGCTTGTGGACGCTATCTGCGCCGCGTGCCACCGCTTCGCAGACAAGATGGTCGCGCCCCCCCAGTTGGCCCCTGAGTTGTCTAATATTGGCGTGATCTCCACTCCGGCTTACCTGCGTGACTCGGTCACCAAGCCGAGCCAGATCATTGTGCCGGTGCTCAACCTCAACCGGCACTATTCAAAGAGCAGTGCTCGGGACAAATTTGGAGCCCACGCCAACGACATGACCTACCAGTGGTATACTTCGGGCCCGGACGGCGCCCACGCCTCACGCATGCCTCCCTTCGCCTTTCCACCGGACCAGATTGCCAACATTGTGGCCTACTTGCGCACCCTCGGGGCGCCTACGCAGTCCCAGGCTGCGGGAGTACAGAAATGAAGACACTGCTACTGAGCCTGGCCTTATTCGCCGTGAGCTTTCCTGCTGAGGCCGTCGAACTGGATGAGGAGGTGGACATCACGTCCGGGTCAGTCACGGGTCTGAGCTGTGCCCTCAAGGCCAAAAAGACCGGCAACCTCTCCATCCTGTCGGCCTGCCCCCTTCAAGAGGCCCTGAAGGAAATCGTCGTCTACGACGTGACGGAGGAACTCATCTTCCGCTTCACCAAGGGTCCGGTGCCGCGATACAAGCTTGAGATGGCCTATGGCGGCGGCAGCATCGACGCCACGGGCGAGGTCAAGAAAATCGATAAGAAGACGGGCATAGTGACCCTTGCGGTTGAAGACTATTCGATCACCGAAAAGCCCAAGGCGGGTGGGTTCAAGGGCTGCCTGTGAGCGACCTCGTCAAAATTGGGGCGCCGAAGAAGGCGCCAGTGCCCTATGGCAGCAGCGAACGCCCCAATAACCGGGCTGCTTTTGCCAAGGCCGTGATCGCCGTGACCAGCGGTAAGGGTGGCGTAGGCAAGTCCACCGTCGCAGCGAACCTCGCCGTAGGTTGTGCGCAGCGCGGCCTGAACGTCGGCCTGCTGGACGCAGATGTCTACGGACCCAGCATGCCCCGGCTACTCGGGGTGCATACCGAGCGACTGGAGTGGAACGATCAGGACCAAATGGTGCCGGCAGAGAACTTTGGGGTACGCTTGGTCAGCACGGGCCTCACCACACCGGATAATGATACCCCCCTGGCGTGGAGATCTGCGGTCGCAACCAGCGCTATCATACAACTGTTGGACGACGTCGCCTGGGGCGAGCTCGATATTCTCTTCGTAGACATGCCGCCGGGCACCGGCGATGTGCAGATTACGCTCGCCCAAGAGGTCCCGCTGAGTTTTGCAGTGGTGGTCACTACGCCCCAAGCCGTAGCTACAGATGACGTGGCCCGAGCCATTCGCATGCTCTCGGACATCCGTGTGCCTGCGGGCATTGTGGAGAACATGAGCTTCTTTGTCGCGCCCGATACCGGCGCCAAATACCATCCCTTCGGTGAAGGCGGCGGCCAGCGGCTGAGCGAGGCCTACGCCCTGCCACTCATGGCCCAGCTGCCGCTGGGGCCACAGATCATGCGCAGCGGTGAGCAGGGGCGCCCTATTGTGGCCCTCGGTGAGGCCAGCGACAAGTCACCTTGGCATGACCTGGCGGAGCAACTCCTAAAGCAACCCACTGTTCAATCTCGGCTCGCAGACCAACCTGCGCAGCCCACAACCTAAAGGACTTTCGTCATGAAAAAACTGCTCTTGGTCATATCCGCCGCCTTCCTCTTTACCTCCGTCGCGGGCACAGCCTCCGCCAAAGCGCCCAAGAAGACCCCTGAGCTCTTGAAGAAGGGCCAGGAGGTATTCACGGTCAACTGTGTGGCCTGCCACGGCAGCACGGGTATGGGCGATGGCCCAGCGGCCGTCGCGCTGAACCCCAAACCCCGCAGCTTTGCCAAGGACAAGTTCAAAAACGGCGACAAGCCCGAGCAGGTCTTCAAGTCGATTAGCGAAGGCCTCAAAGGCACGCCAATGGTGGCCTATGGACACCTGTCTGAGGCGGATCGTTGGGCCTTGGTCTACCATGTGCTCAGTTTCCGGTCGGGCAAGAAGGCCGCAAAGAAGAAGTAGATGGTATCGTCCCGTCGGGGGCACGGGAGGGAGTGATTCAATGAGGCTCGGATTCATGGTCGACCTCGACCTCTGCATGGGCTGCAAAGCCTGCGAGGTCGCCTGCAAGTCAGAGAATGATGTGCCACTCAACGCGTGGCGCCTGCGCGTCAAATACGTTGATGTGGGGACCTATCCCGAGGTGAAGCGGACATTCACCCCGATGCGGTGCAACCAGTGCGACAACGCACCTTGCGAGACCGTCTGCCCCGTGGGCGCCCTGCACCCACTCGACAACGGCATCGTCAACATCGACAAGGACCGCTGCATCGGGTGCGCGGCCTGCATGATGGCCTGCCCCTACGGTGCGCTGTACATGGATCCAGAGACGAATACGGCCGACAAGTGTACGTTCTGTGCGCACCGGGTGGAGGGCGGTCTGGAGCCGGCCTGTGTGGTCGCTTGCCCCACCGAGGCCAACATCTTTGGCGACCTGGACGACCCCAACAGCAAGATCAGCGCCTATATCCGCGCCCACCCCGATAGCCGGGTGCGCAAGCCTGAAAAGGGCACCAAACCCAAACACCTGTACACCGGCGGAGGTGCCGTGCACCTCGAGCCGCTGGCCAGCAAGCGGGAAGAAGGCATGAACCTCTTCAACCGCATCGGCACCTTGGACAAGATTGGCGGAGGCCATTGATGGACAATGCGGTCGTCACGCTCGATGTACTGCACTCAGGAGTTATCTGGGGCTGGTACGTCACTATGAACCTATGGGCCAAGAGCATCGCCACGGGCGTCATCCTGCTCGCCCCGTGGATACTTCGTCGACATACTAACCCACGTCTGCGCCTGCTCATTCCGCTCATCGCTTTCATCTTCTTGAACATCACGTTGCTCTTTACGGTGTTGGACCTGCACCAGCCCCTGCGGTTTTGGCACATGTTCGTCTATCCGCACTTCACGAGCGTGATTAACCTCGGCGCTTGGTTACTTACTGCCTTCAACGGACTGCTGGTTGTGCACCTCTTGCTAGCCTGGAAGGGGCAGGACACCCAGTACCGGCAGCTTATGCCGCTGACCTGGATTGTGGCCTTCTTTGCGACGATCTACACCGCCGGACTGCTGGGCCAGGCCAACGCACGCGAACTATGGCACGCGGCCACCGAGGTCCCGCAGATGTTGCTCGCGGCAACTTTGGCCGGAAGCGCGGTCTTCCTGCTCATGCGCGCCGGAGGTGAGCAGGCCAGCACCTGGCTATCCACCGTACTGGGCGTCTCGGCGGGCGTCTCTTTGACGATCTATATCGCTGAGGTTGTGCTCGCGCCTCAAAAGTCGGAGGAGGCGGAGTATCTGATACATGTGCTGCTATCCGGGGACCTCAAGACCCTCTTCGTAGGTGGCCTCTGCCTCGGGTTTGCGGTGCCCCTCTTGATGGCCTGGGCCGGCGCACGTCGCCCGCAGCCCGGCCTCATGATGCTCGCGGGGCTGCTCAGCCTCGCCGGCCTGTGGCTGGTCAAACACGCCTGGCTGATCGCCCCTCAACTTATCCCCCTGAGCTAGTCGCGAGGAATACAAGATGGCCATGCACCGCAGAACCTTTCTCAAAGCCGCCGCACTCACATCGGGTGCTGCCGCTGCCGTCGTCGGCTCCGTACGCTCCTTCGTGCCGCGTGCCCACGCGGGCGACAAGCTCGAAACAAAGTATGACAAGCTTGCCATCGTCGACGGCAACCTGCACCGCTACCCGCCCTTTGAAAAGTGGACCTCCTTCAAGGAGATGAGCGGCGATGACTGGAAGCGCGGTGGCATCGGCCGTCACGACGTCAAGGTGCACGACTATATGCTCGTGCCCACCATCTGTAATAACTGTGAGGCGGTGTGCGGCCTTACGGCCTGGGTCGATAAGGAGACCCTGACCGTCAAGAAGTTCATGGGTAACCCGCTTCATACGGGTAGCAAGGGTCGTAACTGCGCCAAGGGCTACGCGGTCACCACCCAGATGTATGATCCGGACCGCATCCCCTTCCCCCTTCAGCGCGCACCGGGCACCAAGCGTGGCGATGGCAAGTGGGTCCGCACCACCTGGGACGACGCCATGAAGGCGATCGGTACCAAGATGCGCGAGGTGCTGCAAAGCGGCGATGCTCTAGCCAAAAAGTCCATTATGCACCATGTCGGCAGACCCAACGAGTCTGGGTTCACACCCAGGGTCTGGGCCAGCCTGGGACAAGATTGCAACAATAGTCATACAAACATCTGCTCGGCCGGAGGTCGCGCAGGTTCGCTGATGTGGACCAATGACGACCGCAGCGCACCAGACTGGGAGAACGCGCGGCTGATCTTTCTCATCTCCTCACACGCAGCCGACGCAGGGCACTATTTTCAGCAAGCCGCAGGTCAGATTGCGGCCGCGCGCAAGAAGGGAGCCAAGCTCGTCGTCCTTGACCCCCGACTATCGAACTCAGCCGGCATCGCAGATCTTTGGATCCCCTGCTGGCCAGGCAGCGAGTCCGCCATCCACCTCGCCATCGTAGGGCGGCTGCTCAAAGAAGGACGCCACGACCGAGCCTTCATCAAGCAGTGGTGGAACTGGCAGGAGTTCATGGAGGACTCCGACCTACTGAAGATGTTTCACAAGGAAGGTTTCCTCGACGCCCTGCCCGAAGGCAACAGCTTCGAAGCGTTTGAGGCCCTGCTCAAGGACCTTTATGGACGCTACTCCCTTGAGTGGGCGGCCAAAGAGGCCCGCGTACCCGTTGAGAAGCTTGAAAAGCTCTACGAGTATGTCGTCTACGCGGGCGACCGCATCTCATCATTCTATTGGCGTGCCACCGCCGCAGGCAATCGCGGAGGCTGGATGTCGTCGAGCCGCACCGGGCTGCTCCTGCTGTCGTTGACAGGTAACTTCGGCGGGGTGGGCGCCATGGGCGTGCACCACGGGCGAAACATCTCGCTGGGCGGCAAGGGTGGCAAGTCCACGATGGCCGAAAAGCCCCCGGCCGTAGACGAGTGGAACGACCTCTCCTGGCCAGCAGAGTGGCCGCTGGCCGCCTATGAGCTATCCTTTCTGCTACCGCACCTGCTCACAGATACGAAGTGGCAGAAGAAGTGGCAGGACCAAGGCCTCACCGTTCCCTCCAAGATCCCGGTGTGGATACCGCGCATGTACAACCCGGTATGGATCAACCCGGATGGCTTTCGCTGGATCGAGATCCTCAGGGATGAGTCCAAGATGGAGTTGACCTTCAACCCATCGCCCACCTGGTCCGAGACCAACTGGTTCATGGACTACATCCTTCCCGTGGGGCTGTCGGGGGAGCGCCACGACCAGCACTCGGAGCCCACCAACGTCGAGGCCTGGATTGGATTCCGGCAGCCTGTGTTGCGCGCTGCGCTCGAAAAGATGGGCTGGGAGCCCAAGGACCCTGCGCGAGCGACGCTCGAGGCCCACATGAAGGCCGGACTGGGTGAGATCTGGGAAGAAAATGAGTTCTGGATCAACCTGCTCTTTCACCACGTCGACCCGGACGGCAGCCTCGGCATCCGGCAATACTGGGAGAGCAAGGATAATCCCGGCAAACCGGTGACCATCGCGGAATACTATAACGCAGCTTTCAATAAGCTACCGAAGCTCACCGCGGCCGCGAAGAAGGCCGCCCAGGGCAAGGCGAAGGCGGCGAAGTCCCCCCTGGACAAAAAGCTCGCCGCATTTGCCCAGCGCTACCCCTGTTACGACATGCTGAGAGATCGCGGCGCGTGGACCGAGGAGGTCGACGTCTACGAGCAGCACCGCGACGCCATGCACGGCGCCCACGACAAAGGTTCTGTGAAGGTGCACGCCGCAGAGTTCTGGGGCGGGAAGGTGGAGTACCCCACCAGCTCAGTTAAGACCGACGCCAAGACCCAGCAGCTCTACGTGGATACCGATGAGGGCCGCCACAACATTGGAGTGGTGGAGCCGGATGGTTCGTGGGTCGAGGGCTTTGCGACCAAGAGCCGCAAGTTGGAGTTCTACTCCTCCTGGATGAAGGAGTGGGGTTGGCCGGAGTACTCCATCCCGATCTACCCGCGGACCGACGCGCAGCGGGACAAGATGGTGCACATCGTCTCGCACGTGCACCACTCATACATGACTGAGGATAACGCCTTTGCGCTGAATCCGATCTTCCGGCTGTCCTACAACATTCACACCCGAGGCGTGAATTCGAAGTGGCTGCAGGAGATCAGCCAGAACCACGCGCCCTTGTGGATGAGTATGCAGGATGCGCAGCGCATGGGCTTTTCGCGCGGGGATGCCGTCAAGGTGCGGGTGGTGGATACGCTCAGTCACAAAGAGTCCGGATACTTCGTGGCCCAGTGTCAACCCACCGAGGGCATGGCGCCCGGAGTACTGGCCTGCAGTCATCACGCAGGCCGCTGGCGCGTGCTCAATGACATCAAGGTGCCGGGATTTGAGCAGCCGCTGCACATGATGCGGGTGGGTTCGCCCTTGGCAGAAATCAAGGAGGAGGGCAGCACCAAGAGCCTTCGCTACACGGAGGGCATCCAGCCCTTCGATGTACAGAGCACCAAGGAGTTCGGTGAAAAGGGCTGGCCCTTTGCCGACTTCAACAAGGACCTCGACAACATCAGCTGGGATGGACTCAGCGGAGTCTGGCAGAACGCCGTGCATCACCCGCATCCAGACCCGATCTCGGGCATGCACTGCTGGCATCAAAAGGTGCTCATCGAAAAGGCAGGGCCCTCCGACCGCATCGGGGACCTTCAGGTGGATATTGAGGCGACGTACGCCACGTACCAGGTATGGAGAGACGAGCTCACTCGGCCCGCACCAGGCCCTGACGGGCTTCGCCGCCCCGAGCACCTCAAGCGCCCCTGGGTGCCCCTGACGCGCTCGGCGTACAAGATGAAGTCCAAGACGTGATGTCCCCAGATGCACGCGCGAGGCTATACGGGTTCTTCTCGCGCATCTTCACCAAGGAGCTGGATACCGAGGCGCTGGAGCTGCTCTGCAGTCCCTTGGGGCAAGAACTATTGCCACAGACCCATGCCTGCGGTGAGCTTGTCGCATCCGGTGACGCCTCATGGATTCAAGCCACCTATAACCCGGACTATGTACACCTCACGGTCGTGAACGTCGTGCCCTACGCATCTTTCTACCTCAGGGATGACGCGATGGTGGAGGGCGGCAGCTCAAATCCTGTCGCTGACTTCATGAAGTCCTTCGGCTTTGAGGTCGACCTCGGCGCAGCGCGCTCTTTGGCCCCGGATCACATCGGCATCGAGTTGGAGTTCATGGCTACCCTTTGCCTGGCCCAGGTTGAGGCCGAAGGCCGACCGGACCTGGCCTACGCGGCGAAGATTGAGCAGGTGCAACGACAGTTCTTGGGCGAATACCTCCTCAACTGGGCGCCCATTTATCTCTTCGCGGTGGAACGGTGCGCGCACACCACCTTGTACAAGGAGGCGGCACAGGTGGGCTTAGACTACATCGCCTCCGACTACGAGGCGCTGAGCTCGAGGGACCGTGATGAGTAGTCTCAACCTCAACTATGAGTCCTGCGTGCGCAGCTTGTCGCTCAAGGCAGGCTGTGAGGCCTGCCAGCAGGCGTGTCCTGAGGGCGCAATCACACTCAATGGAGTGCGCAACACAGTCGTCGTGCATAAGGCCCCATGCACGGACTGCGGTTTGTGCGCCGCGGCCTGCCCCACGGATGCCTTCGATGCGCCCTTCGACCTTGAGGCATTCCTGTCGACATCGGGGCCTGAGCTTCGCTGTGGCGCAGGTGGGCTGCCCTGCATCGGCGCGCTATCGACCGAGGACCTCATCGTGCTGGCGTGCCGGCACCGTGCGCTCGAGGTCCACGACAGCCCCTGCGACAGCCGAGACCCCGGTCACATGCTGGCGCATCAGCGAGTGCAAGAGGTCCTGCATTTCATCAGCGACAGCAGCCTGCGCAGCCAGGTTCAGTGGGTAGCGGACGAGCAGCTTGCACCACCCGGCCCGGCGCCTGCCGCGACGCCCTGCCCGCCGCCTGCGCCGGAGAGGGTCTCCCAGGGTCGGCGCCGGCTCATCGGCATGTTCGTTCCCCCGCTCAAAGAGACCAAGGGTGCCGAACTCGTGCACCCCGATCGGCTGGACCGCACCCGCATGCAGCAGGTCCCCCAACGCCGTCGGCGCCTGCTGGCCGCGCTGCCCTCGTCGATCGAGGCCCGCAGCGCCTCCCGTGCCCAGGAGCAGGTGAGCTTCTTTTCAACGAAGCACCTGTGCGCTGACGCCTGCACAGCCTGTTCGGTCTGCGTCGCGGTGTGCCCCACCGGGGCGCTACAGGCCCCGCGCAGCCTGCGCGAGATCCGCTTCGATACCAGCCGATGCACCAAGTGCGGGCTCTGCCATGATGTCTGCGAACCCAACGCGATCACCCTGGCGCCCGAAACCTCACTTGCGGACCTGCTGGACTTTGGGCCTCGGATGTTGGGGCGGCTTGCGGTCGCGCCCTGCGCAGAGTGCGGCATGCGTTTTCGAAAGCTGCGGCCAGAGCAAGGGCTCTGCGAGCGGTGTGAGGACATGGATCGCGAAGCCCTTGAGCTCGCGGGGGGTGGCAGATGATTCAGGACGGCCCCTTAGACCAGCTTGCTCGGCAGCTTGTCATCCCGGCCTCGGCCGGTATCTATCTCGCGAAGAGTGAGATGATCGTGCTGGCGCATCTCAGCGAGGGCAGCCTGCGCGTCAATGAGCGCAGGCGCATGCTTGCGGACGTGCTCAAGTCCCCGGACAACCTGGTGGATCTCGGCCGGCTCATCCAACGCTTACAGGACTTCAGCCAAGCCCATATCGACCGCTACGACGAGCTCATCGAGAGCTTTCCTAGCCTTGGGCCTATCCTGGCTTCGTGGCGAGACAAGGCCTCAAAGACGATCGACCTGCTGGCCGAGGTTCAGGAGGAACTAGAGGATGAGCCCGGTGGCGCTTGACAGAATATGACGACCGGTCCATTTTATCGGCATGCGGAAGGGAGAAGAGACTCGGGCTCGTCTGGTGCAGACCGCACGCCGACTCTTCGAGTCCCAGGGCTACACGGCCACAGGCCTGCAGCAGCTGCTCGCGGAGAGTAAGACCCCGAGGGGATCGTTCTATTTTCACTTCCCTGGCGGCAAGGAGGACGTGGCCGCCGCCGTCGTGCAAGCCCACGCCGAGGCCTACTCGGATGGTCTGGACGCGATCTTTGAGCAAGCACCCGACGCGCTGAGCGCTGCCGAAGCCTCCTTGGACCTGCTGGGCGCCCAAGTCACCCAATCGGGGTGCCGGGCGGGCTGTCCGGTCGGAGCCATCACCCTAGAGATGGCTAACCAGAGTGAGGCCCTGCGCACACTGACGCGAGCTGCCTTCGATAGGTGGCGACAACAGATCTCCCTTCGCCTTCAAGCGGAAGGCCATGCCCCAGCCCAGGCGGATACAACGGCCCGGGCCCTGCTTTGCGCCATAGAGGGCGCCCTCTTACTGTGTCGAGCCTATGCGGACCGGGGGCCCCTCGACGATGTTCGGGCTCAGCTGTCGCGCTGGCTCGCCCCTTGACCTCATTCCAGCCTCGGAGGACCTCAATCCATGTCACCTAAAAATATGTCGACCGGTCTACCTCTTCTCAACGTCGTCACTGGCGCGAACGGCTTCATCGCTCGTTGGCTCATCGCTAGGCTCACGAGCCAGGGGCAGCCCGTGCTCGCCTTGCTCCGTAATCGTCCCTCTAGATCCCCAGAGCTGCGGTCCTGGATCCAAGCCCATGGTGGCGATGCCAGCCTGGTGGAGTTCGCGGACTTCGACCTCATGGAGACCGACCTGGGCCTTAATCCAAGCACCCTAAAGCATCTGCAGAGCGCGCAATCTGTCTTTCACCTCGCCGCGAGGTTTGGCTTTGGGCTGGCTCCGGAGGCCACCCGAAAGGCCAATGTGACCGCCTCTGAGCGGCTGCTTGAGTTGGTGGCGCCAAGCCCACACCTCAAACGATTTGTGCACATTACAGGCTATAGAAGCGCTAGCCCGTCAGCGATAGC
>Ga0193954_1001939_pt1 | contig 10155 bp, 8 predicted proteins | sample BB_5_MG_FD_140340 | JGI IMG/M metagenome (GOLD analysis project Ga0193954, IMG submission 140340) | Microbial mat bacterial communities from the Broadkill River, Lewes, Delaware, United States - BB_5_MG | ecosystem: Environmental > Aquatic > Freshwater > River > Microbial mats | place: USA...
CATGTGGGAGTGGCAAAAAATATAAGAGTTGCTGTGGGCAGAGTGGACCCAAAAAAGGTCTTCTTGCCTAATGAGACACCCTTTAGTCTTTAATATTATAAAGCACTATCTCAAATATGATAGAGAAAACCCCTTTATATTTATCTCTGCTCTTCTTGCTTTTTTGGGAATTGCAGTAGGGGTGATGGTATTGATGATTGTTATGGGGATAATGAATGGAACACAAAAAGAGTTTAAAGAGCGACTTTTTGTGATGAACTATCCACTTACAATTATTCCAATGCAACAAAATGCTACCGATGATGCACTTATATCCAAACTCACAAAAGAGTTTCCAAACCTTAAATTTAGTCCCTACTATACAACACAAGTTATTACCAAAAACGATGGTTTTATACAAGGGAGTATGCTCTATGGTGTGGATTTTGCCAAAGAGAGAGCAATTAATCCTGTATTTGACAAAGCATCCCCCTCTTTGATAGAGAGTAAATTTAGTATTATTATTGGTGATGGACTCGCTCAAGAGATGAGTATCAATACCAAAGAGAAACTCACTCTCTACTTTTCAGAGCAACAAGCCATTGGTTTTGGAACAATGCCTCTGCAAAAAAAGATGCGTATAGAGGGTATCTTTGATTCTGGTCTTCAAGCCTATGATAAAGCCATTATGTATACAACTCTTGAAGCATTTGAAAAGCTACTCAAAAGGTCTGATGGAGTCTATGATGGAATACATATTCATAGCAATCATCCTATCAAAGAGATTGATGCTATTAGACAATCTCTTCCAAAAAGTGTAATGATAGAGGGGTGGTGGCAACAAAATGGAAGTTTTTTTGCTGCTATGGAGATGGAGAAAAAGGCACTCTTTTTGGTTTTACTTCTGATTATTCTCGTAGCCTCTTTAAATATTATCTCCTCTTTGCTTATGACCGTAATGAGTCGCCGTAGTGAGATAGCACTCCTTAGAACTCTTGGTACAACCAAACTAGAGATTAAACAGATATTCTTTCGACTAGGAGTTATTATTGGTTCAGCAGGAATAGTTGCAGGAACGCTTTTGGGTTTATTAGGTATATGGGTACTTAAGACATTTGATATTATCTCTTTACCAGCAGATGTCTATGGGACGAGTAAACTTCCTGTAGAGTTGACTTTGAGTGATTTTAGTTTTATTATTATTGGAACAACTCTTATTATACTTATCTCATCTCTCTACCCTGCTAAAAAAGCTTCACAGATGGATCCACTAACGGTACTTAGAAATGAGTAAGAAGAATTAGAACAGATCTAGCTCTTCTTCTTTCAGTTTAGCTTTTTCTTTCTGTTTTTGATAGATATACTCTGGTGTTGCAAGGGTTCTTTTGAGAATTTTTAGTGGCACAAAGAGAGTATCTTTGATAGCACTATTTTTGACAAGAGGCTTATTGAGTGTTCCTGTAATTTCGAGTCCTATGGTAACACTCTTTTTGTCTCCCATAAGAATGTAACCTACAATAGGTATATCACCAATAATCTTTCCTACCTCTCTAGCTGTCATTATCAAAATATCTACTTGAAGCGTTTTTTTGGCTATGTTAATCACTCCACTTCCAGAGATACTCGAAGAGACCCCTTCGATAACAATAGAGTCAAGATTCAATATATCTCCTGCGAGTCTAAATTTAATAGTTCCTTTTTTGATGTCAAATCCTTTATCACTAAATCCTGGGCGGTTCAAGGTTGCCAAAGAGGGAATGGTATTGACAAATGCCATAACATTATTATATGTCTTAAAACCACGCATTACCCCTCCATAGATAGTAATCTCACCTGTAGAGACCCCTTCTCTATTTTTAAGAATTTTTATAGAGTATTTTCCTTTTTGAAGTCCTGTAAAGTTAATAAGTGGATGAAGCATCTTATCTGTAACTTTATTACTCTGAATACTCATATACTTTTTACTCTGTTTCACAACAACTCTATCTCTGCCCAAAACTCCCTCAAAAGAGAAATCTCCTTGGGAGCTAAGATTAATATCATAGGTATCTGTTAAAAGATGGTGCCTTTTGTAACTGATAATACTCTTTTTTGCTTGAAGAAGTAGATTTGTAGCTTCTTTGGATTTTATTGTATCTCTCTTTTGTTTATTTTGAAGAAACTTTTCTAAATTAAAGTGAAGATTTTTAACTTTTATGGTAGAGGTCTTAGAGTTATAGAAGAGTCGTTTATCAAAAGCATTTAAGTAGAGACCTTCACTAGAGAGTGTTCCTTTTATGGGAAGGACAATAAGGCAAGTACTATTATTTTCATAAAAAAAACACTCTTTATTATTGATAAGTCCACTAAACTGATATTCTAAAAAATCTTTTGTTTTTATTTTTAAGTTTCCACCATCAATATTCATAGGTACATTTGTAAGATAGGGTTTTATTTTGTTTATATCTGCAATATCCATAACTACTGTACTATCTTTGGCAAACATTTTAATACCACTATTGAGTTTTGGAAGTGTAAACTTAATATTATGAGAGTAGTCAATGAGCAGTGGCTGTTTACTATCTTCTATCAATAAGTAGTCTCTCTCTTTTTTTCCAAGTTTAAGAGTTTTAATATCAAGAAGAAGCTCTATTTTCTCTTTTTTTAGATTAATATCTCCATCAAGTGCAATTTTATACCAACTACTATCTACAACAAAATCAGAGAGCTTTACATTTTTTTCTTCTATTTTTACGCTCCCTTTTTCAATAGAAAGAGGCGCACTTCCTATCTTTATTTTTGCTTTATCCAAATCTATAGTGGCATCTACTGTTACCTTTTTTGTCTTTAATACTATATCCATAAAGAGCCTTGCGTAAGCCACTCCATCTGTTTGTATAATAGGAATAGTAATCTTATAGGCTTTTAATATTTTATCTACAGCTTTATCATAAGGTGTTGTAGCATTGAGGTCTAGTTTGATAATTGCTTTTTTTTGGAGTAATCCCTCTATAGAGACTCTACTTCCTTCTAGTGGTCTATCCAAAAAATAGGGTTTAGTAAGATTAAAATCTAAAGTATCATCAAAAGAGATTCTCATAGCTTCTGCTCGTACTGGGTCTAATTTGGGATGAAAGAGGATAGTAACATCTTTGGTAAAGAGTTGTGCCTTAAGAGTACTAGGAATGAGGGTTATACCTCTTTTATTGACAGTGGCGATACCTTTGAGATACTCTATTTTATAACTTTTGGCTTTGAGATACTCTGTAGCCCATTGATTAATCTTGGGTGGAAGAGTAAACTGCTCTACAATAGATTTAAATTGGGTAAACTCTTTGCTTTTGAGTGTATAGTAGAGATGGTTCTCTTTTTTCTTAAGTACAAAAGTGGCAAAAATATCTCTATAGTGAGCCTCTCCTTCTATCAGCACATCTTCTTCTGGGACATTATATATCAACTTCCCACTCAAACGAATATCATACTTTTTAAGATATATAGACTCTATACTCGCATGGAGTCTTGCACCTATATAATCTACATCCATAGCTGCTATTTCAAACTCATTATTTGTCATATAAAAAACTTTATTGCTATAAAAGAGACGGTAGTGATTGTTTTTAAAATGAACCTCTTTGAGTTCTATAGATTGAAAGTATCGAAGAATATTTTTAATTTTGCTTAAAGTCTTTTCCAAGTTTGGTAAGGGGGTATTTTTCTTTTTTTTGGGAATTATCACCTTATCCACACGAATGATAAGCTTTTTATCAAGTTTTAGATATAATTTTTCGACATAAAAAGAGCCTATTTTAAGATTGTCAACCCAAATTCCTCCCTTTAAAAAGAGAAAAAAAGTAGTAATAATGATAAGAAAACTTATAAAAATATTTCGGATTATTGAATGGGTAGCAACCATCATTTTACTCATGCTTATCTCTTTTATTTTCTATACTACCATCCCTATCAAAACTACAAAAACACTTTTTATACCCAAAGGATCAGTTGGAAGTATTATAACACATCTGAGTAAAAAGAGCTATATGCTTAGCCCAATTGATAAATATATTTTGGTTTTATTAGGAAAACCACAATCTGGCTGGATTTCTATGGAAAATAGAACACTCAACCGTATAGATTTTTTGCATAAATTAGTCACAGCAAAAGCACACCTACAACCTATAACCCTTATCCCCGGAGAGACAACGCACATCTTTTTTGAAGAGATTGCAAAAAAACTTCTTATTGATGCTTCCAAACTCCAAGAGAGTATTACTCTCCTCTCTCCCTATAAAGAAGCAGGTATATATGCCAATACCTATAGCGTACCTCTAGGTATTAATGAAAAAAATCTTATTGCATTTTTGGTAAATCAAACAAATAAAAAGTATGAAAAAATTTCTAAAAAAATATATGGAAGCTACAAAATAAAGCAGTGGAATAGAATACTTACTATAGCATCTATTATTCAAAAAGAGGCTGCAAACAATCAAGAGATGCCTTTGGTCTCATCAGTTATTTATAATCGTCTCAAAAAAAATATGAGACTTCAGATGGATGGGACACTCAACTATGGCAAATACTCCCATACCAAAATCACTCCTCATAGAATCAAAAATGATACTAGTCACTTTAATACCTACAAATATAGAGGTCTTCCACCCTACCCTATCTGTGCGGTATCAATTGATGCTATCAAATCTGCTATCAAACCAGCAAAAACAGACTACCTCTACTTTATGAAAAACTCCAAAGGAGTCCATGACTTTAGTACTACATACAAAAAGCATAGAGAGTTTATTAAAGATGCAAAGAGTCTACAAAAATAGACTTCTATGGCACATAAGAGATAACTGGTATACCTAATCCCTCATCATACCCACACATCAAGTTTGCAGCGACAAGTGCTTGTGAACTTGCACCTCTTAAGAGATTATCTATCGCAGAGTTTACAAAGAGTCCATTTCCATTTTTCATAGCAAAAATATCACAAAAGTGTGTTCCTGCTGTACTTTTAATATCAACAGGCTTCGTTCTAATGCGAATAAACTTATCATCTTTATAGTACTCTTGGAGAATTTGGAGAGGGTCTATATCCAAAAACTCCTCTTTGAGTGTACCATATACACTCACCAACTCCCCACGCGTAGCAGGAATAAGATGAGGCACAAAATTAACACTCATCTCTACACCACAAACTTTTTGTATCTTCTCTTTAATCTCTGGGGCATGGCGATGTTTGAGAGGATTATAAGCAAAAATATTATCATTAATAGTCACAAAATGTGCTGTTTGCGAAAGCTTTTTTCCTGCTCCACTTACACCTGATTTTGCATCTACAAAAAGAGGTGAGTTTGGTTGCATATAAGGAATAAAAGGCAAAATTCCCAAAAGTGTAGCCGTAGGATAACACCCTGGCCCTGCAACAAGAGATGCTTTTTTAATCTCCTCTCTATATAACTCAATAAGACCATATACAGCCATATCTAAATGCTCTTTATCTTCATGTTTACAATAGTGTGCTTGATAGGTCTCTAAATCCAAACGATAATCAGCAGAGAGGTCTACTACTTTAATACCTTGTTCTATTAACTCTTTTGCAATTCCCATAGAAGCTTGGTGAGGGAGTGCCAAAAATACCAACTCACAAGCAGAGGCTACTGTGGCTATATCTACTTTTTCAACTTCTGCTGATACTACACCTACAAGTGATGGGTGTAACTCCTCTATCAATGTATCTCCTGAGGTTGTTGCCAAATAGGAGAGTTCAAATCCACTATGGTTTATAAGCATCTTCACAAGCTCCAAACCTGTATATCCACTTGCCCCTACTATACCTACTTTTATCATAGAACTATTTCCTTATAAAAAACCTCTTCAATATCATAAGTCTTTTTCCCTGCAGGGAGTTTAGCCTCGACCAAATCGCCCTCCTCTTTGCCTACTAATACACGAGCTAAGGGAGATTGAATAGAGATAAGCCCTTTGTCAGGGTTAGACTCTTGTCCACCAACTATAGTATAGACCAACTCTTCATCTGTAGCAATATCTGTAAGGGTTACAGTAGAACCAAAACTCACTCTTTGGTGTGCCAATTTAGATGGGTCTACAACCTGAGCTCTTCCCACCAAATCACCCACTTCATTAATCCGTGCTTCCATAAGTCCTTGTTTGTCTTTGGCTGCGTGATACTCTGCATTCTCTTTGAGGTCACCTAACTCTCTAGCCTCATCAATCACTTTGGCAATAATGGCTCTTTCTTTATTTTTGAGATAATCTAACTCTTGTGATAGCTTCTCATAAGTTACCCGTAGCATTGGTTCAGTTTGCATAATACAGCTCCTTAAATTTTTGAATATATTTATTATTAAAGTATTATACTCCTCTTTGATAAAAAATCTCTTTTTAAAATCAATTTATACTTTAAGAGTGATATAAAGTTCTTTTTGGCATTATTTACCTACTACAACTTAAAAGTCTTTTCAAATATCAAAAGGAGTATATATAATGAATAATATAGTAATTACGGGGTGTAGTACAGGTATTGGACTTGCTACTGCCAAATATCTCAAAGAGAGAGCCATAACTGTCTATCCCACAGCTAGAAATGCCAAAGATGTACAGATGCTCAAAGAGCTTGGATTTGAAGATGCAATGATACTTGATGTAACAAAAGCCCAAGATATTAGCCAAGTTATAGCTACTGTTATGGAAAAAGAGGGGCATATAGATGTTTGGTTTAATAATGCTGGTTTTGGACAACCAGGAGCCATAGAAGATATTACTACAGATATTCTCAAAGAGCAGTTTGAGACCAATGTATTTGGTCTGCATGAATGCACAAGACAGATACTTCCCATTATGAGAAAACAAGGATATGGAAAAATTATTCAACATAGCTCTGTGCTTGGAATAGTATCACTCTTTAGTAGGGGTGCCTATAATGCAAGTAAATATGCCATAGAGGGGTTAACAGATACCCTAAGATTAGAACTTCAAGAGACCAATATATACCCTATACTCCTCAATACAGGTCCTATCACAAGCCATTTTAGAAAGACAGCCCTAGAGAAGCTACAAAAAAATGTTGCTATTGAATCCTCTATTTTTGCAGACAAATACCAACAGAGTCTCAATGGGACAAGCCGTAGAGTTCCTTTTAATCAAGAGGCTCTCTCTGTAGCTAAAGTAGTCGAGACTATTATCAATAGCAAAAAACCAAAACCAAGATATTATATTACCAAAGCAACTTATCTCTTGGGCTATCTCAAAAGAGTTTTAAGTACCTCTCTTTTGGATAGACTTTTATTAAGAGCAGGATAGAGCCTTTATGCCTCAACAGACAAAAATAAAAGAGACTATTTTACTCTTTAGTACTTTTATTATTGCTATATGTGGATTCGTCTATGAGTTATTAGAGAGTACTATCTCTTCCTATCTTTTGGGTGATTCTATCTATCACTTCTCTTTGATTATAGGTCTTTTTATGAGTTCTATGGGAATTGGGGCGTGGGTATCTCGCTTTATTGATTCACACTTAGAGAGAGCTTTTGTTCTTTTGCAGATGAGTATCTCTCTTCTTGGTGGGTTTTCTGCACTTTTGCTCTTTTATGCTTTTGCCTATATACATAACTACCAGGTATTTTTGTATCTTATCACTATCTCCTTAGGAACTATGCTTGGGATAGAGATACCACTTATTATCCGTATCCTCAAAGAGAGCTTTTCTCTTAGAAGTAATATCTCCAATGTCTTTACACTTGACTATATTGGAGCATTATTTGCAGCACTGCTGTTTCCTCTTATATTAGTTCCACAACTAGGTCTTATGCAGACGAGTTTTCTCTTTGGGCTATTGAATCTTTTTGTTGGAGCGATGGCATGGATGCTATTTCGTGACCTCTTAAATAACAAATATCTTATTGCTATAGTTATTATAGCTATTATGCTTATGAGTGGTCTTGTACAGTCTCATAGCCTTATTACAATGATTGAAAAAAAGCTCTACCAAAACAATATTATCTATAGCCAACAGACCCCTTACCAAAAAATTATTGTTACATCTCAAAAAGGACGCATACAGTTTTATATTAATGGTGCCATACAGTTTGATAGTATAGATGAGTATCGCTACCATGAATCACTCGTACACCCTGTTATGAATATTGCCCAAAAGCATGAAAAGATACTTATAATAGGTGGAGGCGATGGCATGGCACTTCGTGAAGTTTTAAAATATGAGAGTGTACAAGAGGTGATGCTTGTAGACCTTGACCCCTCAATTACACAACTTTTTAGAGACAATCCTCTCTTAAGCCAACTCAACAACTCTGCTTATGAGAATCATAAGGTTACAGTAGTCAATAAAGATGCGTGGAAATTTATGGAACAGAGTGAAGAGCTCTATGATGTTATTATCATAGACCTACCAGACCCAAACAACTTATCACTCAGTAGACTCTACTCACAAACATTCTATCAACTAGTCAAATCCCATCTCTCATATACAGGTGCTATGGTTACACAATCAACTTCACCAATATTCTCCAAAAAAGCCTTTTGGTCTATTAATAAAACTTTGGAGATAAGCAATCTCTACACCCTCCCCTACCACGCATATATCCCTAGTTTTGGGGAGTGGGGCTTTAATATTGCTTCACATATCCCTATCAAGATAAGAGCTATAGACCCCAAGATAGAACTCCATTATCTCAATGATACAATGCTCCAAACTATGCAATATTTTGCTCCTGATATGGCTAAAGTAGCTGTAGATGGAAACCATATTAGTAGACATAAACTGATATATTATTATGAAAAAGGATGGAGTGAGTGGTATGGTAAATAGTATAACTTTGGGCATTATGCTCTTATCAATAGCAGTGATTTTATATCTTTTGACTCTCCTAAAAAAAAGGAAAGAAGAGTACAATAATAGTATTATTAAGATAACCAAAGGCAAAGAGAGGCTTCACCATCGTACAAAAAACAGTATGCAAGTTATGATAGGTTTATTAGATATGCAAGCATTAAAAACTCAAAATCTTCACTACCAAAAAATTTTTAGTTCCAATGTAGACCGCCTAAAAAGTATGAGTATTCTCTATGACCATCTCTATAGTAATTTAGAGCATGATACCCTAGACCTTAAACCTATTCTCCAAGATACTATCAATATACTTCAAAAATCTACAAGCAACTCTCTACAGAGTGATATTGATACTCTTCATCTTAGGATGCGAGAGTGTACAACTATGACACTTATACTCAATGAGTCTCTCTCAAATGCTATTGAGTATGCATATCCAGACAAAGATGGTACCATAGAGATAAGCCTCAAACGCATAGACCAAGAGTTTTATAGGCTTTTAATTATCGACAAAGGGATAGGATTTAACATCACAAATACCCCACAAACATTAGGCTTAAAACTTATAAACTCTCTTGTCAAATCACTTCCGCAAGGAACTATAACAATACAAAGTAAAAAACCAAAAATTGGGACAACAGTAGAAGTTATTTTTAAAGGAGGAGATAAATAATGTTACCAAAAAATATAATAATAGTAGAAGATGAAATTATGACACAACACTTCCTACAAGAGATACTCTCAAACCACTCTATTAATATAACAGCATGTCTTGACAATGCCAAAGATACACTCAAAGTATTTCAAGAACTCCCTTGTGATATGATTTTGATGGATCTTGATATATCAGGCTCTACTGATGGTCTCACTCTTGCGAGAAAGCTCTTAATCAAAAGAAAGATTCCTATAGTTTTTATTACTGCATATAGTGACAATGAGACGCGTCAAGAGGCATTGGATCTCTCTTCGTATGGCTTTATTGCCAAACCATTTACTACAAAAGAACTTTTAAGTACTATCCAAGAGGGGTATAATAGATTTCAAATAACCTACTCAAAAAAGAGTATTCCTACCGAGTTACTCCTAAATAATGAGTATAAATTTTTGTTTACAACAAATATACTCTATCACAAAGACAAAATAGTCCCTTTATCTCAAAAAGAGCAAAAACTCCTCTCTATCCTTGTAAAAAATTACCAAAAAGTTGTCTCTTCAGAGACTATAACCAAAGAGTTATGGGGTGATAAAGAGACCACAAACTCAAACCTAAGAAACTTTATCTATAAACTTCGCAAAAATACTCCTGGTCTCTCAATTAACTCTAGCTATAACAG
>Ga0193954_1001942_pt1 | contig 10147 bp, 6 predicted proteins | sample BB_5_MG_FD_140340 | JGI IMG/M metagenome (GOLD analysis project Ga0193954, IMG submission 140340) | Microbial mat bacterial communities from the Broadkill River, Lewes, Delaware, United States - BB_5_MG | ecosystem: Environmental > Aquatic > Freshwater > River > Microbial mats | place: USA...
CTACAAATCAGCATGTTACAATGCAGGTAGCAACTCTCTGAAGTTTCAACCAACTAAACCGTTAAGTACGTGCCCATATTTTAAGCAGCAAACAGAATTAAATGCTTACTTCTTAGACATGGATTAATTCTCAACGATAAATAAAGCCATATTTTTTGCTAACACAGCAAAAGCACGCCACAGTGGACAACATTAGTCCTTGACCTGCCTTTATACGAAACGTACAACAAGTGCATTACTCTCTAGCCACAAACCACTACGAGAAAGATGTAAAATCTAAATGAGTCGATTCTACACAAAAAACTGGTTTTATTACGTTGCCCCCTTTTTGCTCTTTTTTTCCTTAACAGAGGCTGCCAGCTACTTACCGAACTGGCATTTTCATCTTTATTTGGCAAAAATTGCCTTAACAGGTGGATTGCTATGGGCGTGGCGCAATAAATTCACAACTGAGCTCAGCGAAAAACTTTCACCCACACAGTTCGTAATTGCATTGCTAGCAGCTACACTATGTACGCTTAGTTGGCTTGCGTGCGTAAAGTTTGGCTGGATAAACCTAACCACCCACACCCTTCCCACCCAATGGCCTTTTGCACTCAAGGGTTTAATTGTTGTCATTATATGTCTCGGTGCCACAATACTAACGCCAATTTTGTCAGAATTATTTTGGCGTTCATTCATGCTGCGTTACTTAATTGAACAAGACTTTAAATCAGTGGCCCTCGGCCAATTTCAATTTTTTTCATTTATTGTTGTCGTTGCCCTCACAACGCTGCCCTCACCCTACACTATCCCAATCGCAGTCTCCTGCTGCATACAAAATATATTGATTATATGGCAGAAAAACCTTCGCTGCTGTATAGTTGCTAACATGTTAACCAGCAGCGCGTTGACACTTTACTTTCTTATATATGGTTATCAGATATTATAAATTAAGCAAATTCGCTACAGGACTCATATGAACTACGAACAAGACAAACTATATGAAATACCGTTGGCGCTCTTGCAGCCAGACCCAAATCAACCGCGAAAACACTTTGCTGAAAGTGCCCTAGACGAGCTAAAAGAGACAATTCAATCACACGGAATTTTACAGCCTATCCTGTTCACAAAAACAGCAGAACAACAGTTAATCCTCATTTCAGGTGAACGTCGTTTTCGTGCAGCCAAATTAGCTGGATTAGAAAAAATACCCGCCATTTTCAAACAACACGCAAGTCTTGAAATTGCCATCATTGAGAATATTATTCGTGAGAATCTGTCACCAATTGAAGAATCAGAAGCGATTCAGCGTTTGATCGATGAAAAGATTTGCCGGCAAAAAGACCTACCAAGCAAATTGGGCAAAGCAAAATCAACAATATCTGAAATTCTCTCGCTTAACCGCCTACCTGAAGAGATCAAAAACGAATGCCGCAGTAACAATCTGGTCCCCCGCGGGATATTAGTTGAAGTTGCAAAAAAAAGAAAACAACAGACGATGGTAGCGCTTTACAATAAATATAAAGAGCGCGGACTGACCCGAGGTGAAGTACGCAAAGTTGCACGAAAACCTCGCACCACCGCACCTGGCGTCGCAATTCAATCCGCAATTAAACAACTCACGCGCAAACTTGATCAGATGTACGAACTCGGATTCAATACAGACGAAGAGAAAATTACCGTTGAAGCACAACTTAAAGAGTTAAAAAAACAGATCGAAGCACGCCTAAAAAAACAAGCCCCAGCTCAAAACAAAAAACAAGAGAGCCTTGAATTTAAATTTTAATTTAACAATAAATCTCACATCGATTGGTTGCCTACATGAGAAAACTATTAATCAGCTTACTCCTTCTCCCCCTTTTAACAATTACTGGCTGCAGCACAACAGACCCCGGGGAAGATGAATTCAATAAAGGGATTGAAGCAGAACGTTTCGATAAGCTAGATCTCGCACAACAACTCTTTGAAGAAGCACTGAACAAAAACCCTAAGCTCGCTGAAGCTCATATCAATCTGGGCTTAATCTTTATCAAAAAGAAAAATCCTGATCGCGCTTGGGAAGAGACCACAACAGGTCTTGAGATGATAAAAGAGACTAAAACGACTATCGTCATGGGAGGAACATGGCAAGAACAAGCCTCGCTGGCATACAACAACTTAGCTAAAATTGTTTTCGACAAAGCGATTGCCGCCTACCAAGCCAGCGATAATGAGACAATGCAACACCACAAAGACCATGCACTTTCGCTACTACAACAAGCTGTTGAACTTAATCCCGACAGTGAACTGGCAGTCAATAGCCTGACCTATGTACAACGCTGGCCAAACTAGATGAAATCAAACAAGAGAAATATTCTTATACTCTGCACAGGACTTTACAGCCTCGCCCTTTTGGGCGGGGTGTTCCTGTTAATGGATCAGTTTAACCAAACACGACTTGGTATCTTTTTGATCATCATTATACTAGGCCCAGTGGGGCGTTTTTTCTTACTCCGACACACAAAAGTCAGTGCATGGTTGAATCGTCTTGATCCTTAGTCGCTTCAATTTTTCCAACCCAATACACACTTAAGACAATCGCTGTAAAAGAACCAATACCGATGGTAATACCACCATCTTGAAACAAACGTGTTAAACCTAAAGCAACAACAAAAACAAGACAGCTTATCGCAACACAGCAGATTGCCAACCACTCAACCAACCCCTTAGCTTCCTTTTGCGCGTCTACACCGTTCCGCTCAACAACCGCCTCACACTGCATACACTGCTTTGCTCGACGAGGTAATGGCGTTCCACACTGTTGACAATAAAGCCTAGCCATAAGCCCTCCTGCTCTAAAAACTGCGACAAATAAAAACGGGAGATTGCAATATGCAATCTCCCGTGAATGTTTGGTGGGCGAAACAGGGCTCGAACCTGTGACCCTCGGTGTGTAAGACCGATGCTCTCCCAGCTGAGCTATTCGCCCAAACGTGGAGTGTTTTTACCAAGTTACATTCTTGCTGTCAACATCTAAATGTAGAAAAGATAAAAAACATTCAATTTTTTACAAAAGAGCCTTAACTGCATTCAGTGCAGCATCATAATCTGGCTCTGCTGTTACTTCCGTTACGATTTCACGGTAGGCAACCTTACCTTGTTGATCAATGACATATACAGCACGAGCCAGAAGTTTTAGTTCGTCAATCAGGAGTCCATAAGCTAAACCAAAAGAACGCTCTTGATAATCAGAAAGGGTCTTGACGCGCTCAATTCCTGCATTACCACACCAACGAGACTGAGCAAAAGGCAGATCTACACTAATAGTGTAAACAGCTACATCATCAGGAAGAGCAGCTGCATCTTGGTTAAATTTACGCGTCATGGTATCACATACACCTGTATCAATTGATGGTACAGCAGCAATCAACTGAACCTTTCCTGTTGCGCTCGCTAAGGTTACAGGCTGAAGGCCATTATCTACAACAGTGAAATCAGGAGCAGATGCTCCAACAGCAACATCAGGACCTACAAGAGTTACGCCGTTACCTTTAAATGTGATCACACCAGTTCTTTTTTCAGACATTTTATTTCCCCTTTTAATTTAGTAATTTCGTTAACCGCTATTTACGATAAATTTGGTCATAATTATATCCCAAAAGTTACCTTTGTCAAGTAGCAATCTAAAATCGCTTTAAAAAAAACATCATGTTAAAGTGATAATATTGTTTTACATCTTGCAAGGAGAGCACTCACATATGAAAAACACCAAAAGACACATCTACATAAATCTTATTTTTTTGATTATTGCAATTTTCTTTACAGCATCAATTTATGCTGCACCTAAGAGCATTATTCGTTCTGGTGACAGGTTTCCAGAGATTGTTCTCCCAGCTCCGCAAAACACTTCCGACGCTGCTTACTTAGGCGTTACCAAGGGACAAGGATTCACCCCCAGCCAAATTGATGCTGAAGTCTTACTGATAGAATTTTTCAATGTCCACTGCCCTCACTGTATCGAGCAAGCCCCCAGCTACAATAAGCTTTATAGACACATTCAAAAGCATCTCAATACGAAAGATCACATCAAAATGATCTCCATTGCAGTAGGAAATTTAGCCGCTGAAGTCGAAACGTTTAAAGCAGAACATCAGATCCCCTACCCTGTTTTCGCGGATAGCAACTTCAACATTTGGCGAGCTATCGGTGGCAAGGTATCGCCATTCTCTGTATTTATTAGGCAAAATCATTTTAATTCAGATTCTTATTCAGCAGGAGTTGTCTGTGCAACACATAGCGGCACAAACCACCGCTATCGCAAAATATATTCACAACTTGAAGACCTTTTAGTCATGACAGAAGAAGAACTGACTGCCTTTGTCGACAATAAAATAGCCGACCGACCTGCTGAACCAGCACCAGATTCTGAGGAGGCCTTAGCTGACCACTGTTACCATGCGCTACGTCAGCTTGGCCGCGTTACGAGTTTTACCAAAATTGACCTTGCGCAGTTCAATTCAGTTTATAAAGCTCGTGTCCATAAGAACAGAAAATCAACCGTTCTTTACGCTAAGCTTGTTAACCGACCAACAGCTTGTGATGTCTGTCACGGTATTAAACTCATCTACATCTTCAATAGTGCAGGTGAAATCATCGATATTGCTCCAATAAGCCTCAGCAAGTCGGGTAATGGATCATGGGACCTTGATGACATTAAAAAGTTAAAACAACGCCTAATTGGTCGCAATCTAAAAGATCCAAAGCCTTTTCAGCCTGATGTTGATGCGATCACGTCAGCGACAATATCGACCTCAATTATTTTTGATAGTATTTCGCAAGGGCAACTGCTGCTCGAAGCGCTGGAACAACACAATCACCTCAAATAGATTGAGTGGTTTTATTCAACGCTTTTTTGTAGTATAAAGTTGGGTTTGCAACGTTATTTTCCCTACTTAAATCATCGGCTTTTTTTGGATTCTCATGTACAAACAAAATAAAACAGCTCCCGCTATTTCAATTGTTGGCATTGGTGGTATTTTTCCCCAAGCTGCCAATGTAAAAGAGTTCTGGAACATCATTCAATCAGCACAGTGTACGTCAAGCACTCCACCCGCTGGACGTTGGCGACTCCCTGTCGAAGATGTTTATGATCGCTCAGAAGGTAAGATCGATAGCGTCTACTCAAAACGGGGCTGTTTTGTTGATAATGCTGCGATTAGCTTGCCGTATCATTCGTTAAATATTGACGAAAAAACCGTCGCAACACTTGACCCAATTTTCCAACTATTACTTCACGCTGGCTCGCAAGCTTACGCCGACGCTAAACTTTCCGCGACCAATCACGAGCGGATGGGAGTGATCATTGGCAACTTGGCCTTGCCAAGTGAAACAACGTCACAACTGGCGCAAGAGTATCTTGGCCGAACCTTTGAAGAACACGTTTCTGACATCGATCTAACCTGCGCTAAAACGGCTCCCATCAACCGCTTCATGACAGGGTTACCTGCTGCCGTTCTGGCAAAAGCACTTGGCCTTGGTGGTCGCTGTTTTACTCTTGATGCAGCCTGTGCGTCCTCCCTATATGCCATCAAGCTCGCTGTTGATGAGTTACAGTCTGGCCGTGCTGATGCCATGCTAACTGGCGGTGTTGCTCGCCCTGATTCTCAATACACACAAATGGGATTTTCACAGTTACACGCCCTATCACCATCGGGTGTTTGCTCCCCATTTGATCACAATGGCAACGGTCTGGTCGTTGGTGAGGGTTCAGGAATCATCTTATTGAAGCGTACCGAAGATGCTCTGCGTGATGGCGACCATATCTATGCTCAAATTGCAGGGATCGGTCTCTCGAATGATATTGGTGGAAGCCTATTAGCCCCCATGTCTGAAGGACAACTCCGCGCAATGCGTGCAGCGTATCAACAGGCAGGTTGGAGCCCTGAACAGATTGACCATATTGAGTGTCATGCAACAGGTACCCCTGTTGGTGATGCTGTTGAGTTTGATAGTTTGAAACAACTTTGGGCAGAGTCAACCACACAAAACTCCTGCATATTAGGTTCAGTAAAGTCGAATATTGGCCACCTGCTTACCGCTGCTGGATCCGCTGCAGTGATCAAAACAGTTTTAGCTTTAAAAAACCAAACATTACCCCCGACTGCCGGCTATGATCACTCAAGTCCTCAGTTGGGTATGGAGAGCAGTCCCTTTACGGTGCTTAACGAGGCACAACCATGGTTAAAACCACAGGATCGACCACGTCGTGCCGCAGTCAGCGCTTTTGGTTTTGGTGGCATTAATGCCCATCTACTTGTTGAAGAGTATGTGCCTCAACCAACTAGCGAACCATTAAACAATCAAGTTGAGTTGCCTTTTACCACCACAAAAAAACATGACGAAGCGATTGCAATTATCGGCATGGATATACAACTTGCTGAATGGACAAACTTAGAAAAATTTCGTCAACACGTTTTAGGTACCGCTGCTCCTACTGCTTTTAGTCAGCCGATAAATTGGCACGATGCTCAAAAAAGCCGTTGGTTTAAAAAAGAGTTCAATTTAGCTTCGTTTCATGGACACTATCTCAACCAAGTTGAAATTACGCCTGGCACATTTAGGATTCCACCGACAGAATTAAATGAGATGCTACCTCGCCAAGCGCTGATGCTACAAAGTGCCGCCGCAGCCCTCAATGATGCAGGTTTAGCACAAGCCGACCACACCCGGTGTGGTGTTTTTATTGGTAATGGACTCGATCTTGATGCAACAAGTTTTAGTCTGCGTTGGGATCTACCAAACAAAGTAAAACATTGGGCCAAAGCGCAAAGCCTTGATGTTGATAACCAACAACTCGAACAGTGGCAACAGCAATTACAGGACGCCATCAGTACTCCTCTTACTGCGAACCGAACCATGGGCGCGCTCGGTAGCGTTGTTGCAAGTCGTATTGCGCGAGAATTCAAAATTGGTGGCCCTAGCTACACTCTATCCAGCGAAGAGAACTCTGGCATGCAAGCGCTGCACACAGCTGTTGAGGCACTGCGACAAGGTGAAATAGACCACGCACTTGTCGGTGCTGTTGATATGCCCGGAGATCTACGCGCTCAACTAAGCCAACACCGACTTGGTCGCCATGACTGTATTGCCGAGGGGGCTTGTGCCTTAATTCTTAAGCCTCTTTCTGAAGCTGAGAAAGATGGCGACACGATTTATGCGCTCATCGAAGCAACCAGCAGCACAACACAATCGAGCGACAATTTTCTCGATGTTGGTGAAAACGCCATCGAACGAGGAATTGCTCAGCTTTCGGCCCAAGCAACAGTAGCCCCTGAAAGTATTGGATATCTCGACATCACCGCACCTCAATGTCAGGTTCAATCACATCAACAAACATTGCAGAATTATGTTGCAACGGATTGTCATGTTGCCAACAGCAGTGGTTTTTTAGGCCATAGTGGTGAAGCCAGCAGTCTGGTTTCTATCGTTCAAGCCGCACTAGCCTTGCATCACTGCGTTTTACCAAACACCTCAACAAAGGCTCAAAGTGACCAAGCAACCAGTCAATATTGGTTGCATAATCGTGATTTAGGGCCGCGCCGTGCCTTAGTCGGTAGCTTCGCCACAGGAGGCTGTTATAACCAAACGTTATTAAGCGGATGGCAATCAGACCAACAACCTCTACCCTCTGCCTACCCTGCACACGAACAGCGTAGCCAATTAATAAGCTGCTTTGGCCAAAACATTGAGCAACTCCTTACCCATCTTCAATCATTACAAATTTTTATCGACAAGGAGCAAGCCAACACCATTGACCAACTGGCAGCACGCTGGGCGAAAAAGAATCAACGCCCAACAACATCTGGTCTTGCTGTATCACTGGTTTGTGATCACCTTCAAGAGCTGCAACAACAGATCACCTTTGCGCTACAACACCTAAGACAGAACCCACAGCAGCGCTTAGATGGGCGTGGCGGTGCAACGTTACCTGCTTGCGCTCGCGATAAAGTTTACTACACACCTCACCCCATTGGTAACGATGCCAACCAGCCTGCGGAGACAGCTTTCGTGTTTTCTGGATCTGGCAACCATTTTCCAGCGATGGGGCAACAGCTTGCGCGACAATGGCCAGCTATTTTTGAGGCCCAACACCGGCAAAACTTACGCTTAAAAGATCAATACCAGCCGCACATGTTCTGGTCAAACATGGATAGAGAACAAATTGAAGATGACCACAATGCGATGATTATCGCCCATGTTGCGCTCTGCACCGCCCTTAGTGACACAACACGCAGCCTTGGCATTGAACCACAGGTTGCTATTGGCTACAGTTTAGGTGAATCATCAAGCTTATTTTCACTCAAGGCATGGACTCAACGCGATGCCATGTTAGAACGGATTGAAGCGTCATCTTTGTTCACTACTGACCTCGCTGGCCCGTGCCATGCAGCACGAAAATTGTGGGGATTTAGTGACGAGATGCCAATTGATTGGTGTTTGGGAATTGTTCCACTCAGCGCTGACACCGTTAAGCAAGCCCTTGCAGGCAAAGAACACGTTTACCTTCTGATTATCAACACTCCAGAAGAGTGCATTATCGGGGGTAATCGTTCAGCGGTGATGGCTGTGGTTACCCAACTCAGCTGCCCATTTATTGAGCTTCATGGTGTAACAACGGTGCACTGCCCTGTCCCCACCATGGTCGCTAAAGCGTATCGAGACCTTCACCTTTTCCCAACCACTCAACCTAAAGGAATCCGTTTTTACAGTTGCGCTTCGGGTCAGGTTTACTCCCCTAGCACCGACAGTTGCGCCGATGCCATTCTCTCTCAAGCAACGGATACCATCGATTTCACCCGTGTGATCAATAATGCTTACAACGATGGCGTGCGTATTTTCGTCGAAACAGGCAGTGGTAATTCATGTAGCCGTATGATCACTCGTATTCTCGGTGACCGTCCGCATGTTGTTCGTCCTACATGCATTGAAGGTCAAGCAACACTGACCACCTTAGCGCGACTCGTTGGGCAGTTGATTGCTGAAGGGATCGATTGCGATGCAACACCTCTTTTTGTTGATACCGTAGCCCAACCAACACCGAGCACGAATTTCAAACCAATTTGTCTACACAATGGGCAACGGAAATTTATTCTGCCTACAGCTCCGAAACCAAGCCCCAACTCATTTGATATTCCAGACGCTCCCACAACAAAAGCGCACGAAGTTGCCGCTACGACATCGCAATCGTTGACGGACCCACTGATGCAAACCATGCACGCCACACAACAACAACACAGTGCAGCACACAACCAATTCTTGCAGTTATCGGATAATATCAGACAGTTGATGGAGCGAAATGTCGCACTACAAAAAGAACTACTCGCTCACCTCCCTGTCTCAAGTCAACCCGTTTCAGCACCAACAGCATTACCTGAGGTAGCACCTTTGCCTCCCGTAACAACGGAACCTGTGGCATTCGACCGTGAACTGTGTATGGAATTTGCGATTGGCTCAATCGCTAAAGTATTAGGCCCTAAATTTGCCGAAATAGATCAACACCCAACCCGTGTTCGACTACCAGATGAGCCGTTAATGCTCGTTGATCGAATTATGAGTGTTGAGGGAGAGCCCTGCTCAATGAACCATGGTCGGGTGATCACAGAGCACGACGTCACAGCTGATCGTTGGTATCTTGATGGTAATCGTATACCCACCTGTGTTGCCGTTGAAGCGGGACAAGCCGATCTTTTTCTATCTGGTTACCTTGGCATTGATTTCCATAGTAAAGGGCTGGCTGTTTATCGTTTGCTTGATGCGGTGGTTCAATTCCACAGTGCTCTGCCGCAACCAGGGGATGTTATTCGCTACGATATCCGCATTGAGCGTTTTTTCCGCCAAGGTGATACATGGCTGTTCCGTTTTCAATTTGACAGTACTGTTAATGGTGTTCCGTTGATGACCATGAGAAAGGGTTGTGCTGGATTCTTCAGCCAAGAGGAGCTAGATGCGGGTAAAGGGATTATTCACACTAAATTTGACTTGATGCCACAGCAAGGAAAACGACCCAGCGATTGGATCGATTTCGTACCAATGGTGCAAGAAAGCTATACAGCTGAGCAAGTCAGCGCACTACGTCAAGGCAATCTGGTTCACTGTTTCGGGCCATCCTTCTCCTCACTACAGGTGC
>Ga0193954_1001943_pt1 | contig 10147 bp, 7 predicted proteins | sample BB_5_MG_FD_140340 | JGI IMG/M metagenome (GOLD analysis project Ga0193954, IMG submission 140340) | Microbial mat bacterial communities from the Broadkill River, Lewes, Delaware, United States - BB_5_MG | ecosystem: Environmental > Aquatic > Freshwater > River > Microbial mats | place: USA...
CGAATGATGCAAATTCTGATTAGAAAAACAAAGAATAATCCTATCTTATTAGGAGAACCTGGAACAGGTAAAACTGCAATTGCAGAGGGACTTGCTCAAAGAATTGTGAACAAAGATGTTCCAACATCATTATTGAATAAAAAAGTAATATCTCTTGATATGTCTGCTTTAATTGCAGGTGCTAAATATAGAGGTGAGTTTGAAGATAGACTCAAAGCTGTAATAAAAGAGGTACAAAAAGTAGGAAATATTATTTTATTTATTGATGAAATCCATACTATTATAGGTGCAGGGGCAAGTGAAGGAAGTATGGATGCTGCAAATATTCTTAAACCAGCATTAGCAAGAGGTGAGTTGCATACAATTGGAGCAACTACATTAAAAGAGTATAGAAAGTATTTTGAAAAAGATACAGCTATGCAAAGAAGGTTTCAACCTGTAAATGTTGATGAACCAAGTGTGAATGAAGCATTACAAATATTGCGTGGTATTAAAGAAAAACTTGAAACTTTTCACAATGTAACTATAAAAGATAGTGCATTGGTAAGTGCTGCAAAATTAAGTCATAGATATATTACAGATAGATTTTTACCAGATAAAGCGATTGATTTGATAGATGAGGCAGCAGCTGAATTAAAAATGCAAATTGAATCTGAACCAACAATTTTATCCATTACAAAAAGAGAGATTGGTACTTTAGCAGTTGAAAAAGAAGCCTTAAAAATGGAAAAAAGTGATAAAAATACAAATAGATTAAAAGAGATAGAAGAGGAGTTGTCAAATTTAAAAGAGAAGCAAAGAAATTTGGAAACACAATTTACAAATGAAAAAGAGACTTTTAATGCTATTTCTACAATCAAAACACAAATAGATGAATTAAGAAGTAAAGCAGAGAGAGCAAAAAGAGAGAGCAAATTTGAAGAAGCTGCCTCAATTGAATATGGACAAATTCCAGAGCTTGAGTCACAAATAAAAGAAAATGAAGAAAAATGGGCAAAAATGCAAGCATCAGGAACACTTTTAAGAAATTTTGTTGATGAAGATGCTATTGCAAGTATTGTATCACGATGGACTGGTATACCTATTAACAAAATGATATCAAGTGAAAAAGAAAGAGTTTTACAAATAGAAAATGTTTTAAAAGCTGATGTTATTGGTCAAGATGAAGCTTTAAAAGCAATAAGTCGTGCGATAAAAAGAAATAAAGCAGGACTGAGTGATGATAGTCGTCCTATTGGGAGTTTTATGTTTTTAGGACCAACAGGTGTCGGTAAAACTGAGTCAGCAAAAACTTTAGCAAAATTTTTATTTGATGATGCAAAATCCTTAGTACGATTTGATATGTCAGAGTATATGGAAAAACATAGTGCAAGTAGATTAGTGGGTGCTGCACCTGGATATGTAGGATATGAGGAGGGTGGACAATTAACAGAAGCTGTAAGAAGAAAACCGTATAGTGTTCTTTTATTTGATGAGATAGAAAAGGCACATCCTGATGTATTTAATATATTGTTGCAAGTTTTAGATGATGGAAGATTAACTGATAATAAGGGGGTTACTGTTGATTTTAAAAATACAATTATTATTTTAACTTCTAACATAGGAAGTGATAAAATTATCAGTATAACTAACAAACATGAAAGAAAAGAGTCTGTTTTAAATGACTTAAAATCATACTTTAGACCAGAGTTTTTGAATAGACTTGATGATATTGTAATATTTGAACAACTAAGCTTAGATGCAATTACAAATATAGTAGATATTATGTTTGCGTCAATTGCATCACGACTTACAGAACGAGATATTCATATTACTATGAGTCCTGATGCTAAATCATATATTGCAGAAGCTGGCTTTGATCCTATTTATGGTGCACGACCACTTAAAAGAGCATTATATGAAATTGTAGAAGATAAGTTATCAGATCTGATACTTGAAGATAAAATAACCGAAGGAAGTAATGTACAATTTGATATTAAAGAAGGAGAAGTCGTTGTTAATATTTCTTAAAAGATAAATATTAGGTAAATTGTTATGATCTGCCTTTATAGATAGTAATCTTATTCTTTAAAATATAAACTAATATTAAGTAAGTTTTAAATATAATCGCAGACATAATTTAGAAAAAAGGAAAAAAGTATGAAAAGAACATACCAACCGCACAACACACCAAGAAAAAGAACACACGGTTTTAGAACAAGAATGGCTACAAAAAATGGTAGAAAAGTTATCAAAGCTCGAAGAGCTAAAGGTAGAAAAAGATTAGCTGTTTAAGCAAATCTCACCGTATAAATACTCAAAAAGAGTTTAGTCAAATATATAAAAGCAACAAAAAATGGCATACTCATGCTTTTGTTGTTTTTTTTCTTGAAAGTGATAGTTTTAATATCGCTTTTGTATCATCAAAAAAAGTTGGAAATGCTGTTCAAAGAAATAGAGCAAGAAGAGTTCTTCGTGCAATAATTTTAGAAAAAGAAAATCAGCTTAGAACTGGAAAATATGTATTGGTCGCTAAAAATAATATATTTGAAAGAAAACATAAAGTACTAAAAAATGATTTTAATTATGTTATGAAAAAACTAAATCTTTTTAAATGAAAAAACTTATTCTTTATTTTATTAAATTTTATCAAAAATATTTAACTATTTTATCTTTTGGAAGTTGTAGATATCATCCAACTTGTTCATCCTATGCAAAAATGCAATTTGAAAATAATAATATATTGTATGCATTGTTTTATTCTACAATAAGAATATTAAAATGTAATCCATTATTTGATGGAGGATTTGATTATGTAAAAGTAAAATGTCCTGAAAAAAAACAAATAAATCTAAAATTTAAAAAAATTAAGGTAAAATACTGGAAAGTACCAGTAAAAAATAATTACTGCTTAATACTTCAACACAATACAAAATGGGACACATAAATGGCACTACCGAATGACACAATGAACAAACAGCAAACTCAAAAAAGAATTCTTATTGCAACGGTTTTATCGTTTGCTTTTTTTATCGCATATGATTTTTTATACTTACAGCCAAAACAGGCTATGGTAAACGAAGCTAATGCTAAAAATGCAGTAGCATTAGAAAAGAAAAGTTCTGTAAATACAACAGAACCTTCAACTCAAGCAGCACCAGTTATACAATCACAAAGTGGTGCAAATAATGCTCCGATATCAGTTTTGACTGAAAATAATATCATCGCAACTATAACGACACAAAATAATGTTATTGAGATTGACAATTTAGGGAGAATTCACCAAGTAACACTAAGTGGTAATCAATATATTGATGATGATGCAAAACATATCAAACTTTTTGAAGCTAATCAATTAAAACCTTTGGAAGTTAGATTCTCTAATAGAGAAATTAATGAAGAAGCTTTTAAAACTAATGTAACAGCATCACAAGAAAAAATTGATGCAACTACAAACAGTACAGAACTAATTTTAACTCAAAGATTAACAGATACAACACTTACAAAAGTTTTAAAATTTTATCCTGATGGGCATTATGACATCACTGCATCTGCTACAAATAATGCAAAGTTTTTTATAACAACAGGATTTAGACCAAATGTACTTGTTGATATGTACGCAGATCATGGAGCACTGTTAGCTTTAAATGATGGTACATTAAATATTATTGAAGATGGTGACATGGATAAAAATGAAGAGTTAATTGGTATCAATGCAGCATCTGCTTTTGATAGATATTATGCTACTGCACTTTATAATTATGATATTAGTATGGCAATTAGTATTATGAAAGATGCAAATGATTCTCCTCAAATTTTTATTCACGCTAATGATAAAATATCTTTACATGGGTATATGGGACCAAAAGAATATAGAACTTTAAGTGCACTTGATCCTAGACTTACAACAATTATTGAATATGGTTGGTTTACATTTATTGCTAAACCAATGTTTATTTTATTGCAATATATTCATGATTATGTAGGTAACTGGGGTTGGACAATTGTTTTTGTAACTATTTTAATCAAACTTATTCTTTTCCCATTATCTCATAAAGGTATGGTTTCTATGAATAGACTTAAAGAGTTAGCTCCTAAAGTAAAAGCGATTCAGGAAAAATATAAAAGTGATAAACAAAAAGCATCTATGCATATGATGGAACTTTATAAAAAAGAGGGTGCTAACCCAATGGGAGGGTGTCTTCCAATCATCTTACAAATTCCTGTGTTTTTTGCTATTTATAGAGTACTTTTAAACTCAATAGAATTAAAAGGTGCAGAATGGATGTTATGGATTGATGATTTAGGTGCTATGGATCCATATTTCGTATTACCAATTTTAATGGGTGCTACAATGTATTTTCAACAAAAAATCACACCAAATACTATGGCAGATCCTATGCAACAAAAAATGTTTCAGTTATTACCTGTAGTATTTACATTTTTCTTTTTATGGTTCCCTGCTGGACTTACATTATATTGGTTTGTGAATAATCTATTTACCATTGGACAACAATATTATGTAAATACAATATTTAAAAATGCTAGAATTGAAAGACATGAGAAACATGTTGAAGAGAAGACGCATAATAAAAAAGACTAAAAGGACATAGAATGTTAAAAGGAGCTACTAATGAAATTGTCATATTTGAAGCTAAAACTTTAGAAGCTGTTTATGAAAAAGCTTCAAAGACTTTACAATGTTCTATTACAAACTTGGAGATTGAAATTAAACAAGCTCCAAGTAAAGGTTTTTTTGGATTTTTTTCTAAAAATGCAATTATCTCTGCACAAATAAAAAATCTAGATAACACGGCAATAACAAAATCAACAAAAAATACAAATACAACAGTAGAAACTCTTTCTTCAAGATTAGATACTTTAAATAAAGAATCAAAAAATAAAAAGAATGAAGTACCAAAAATGGTACAACAAATTAAATCTGAAACTCTTTTTGATGATTTTTACACTGCAGAAAAAACGGATTTGCATGAAACTCCTACTGTGAAGTCATCTCAAAGTGAATTGTCTAAAGAAATTGAAATAGAGATAAATAGTTTATTTTCAAACCTTTGTTATGATATAGATAAGATTGAAGTTTCTATCATTGATGATGAAAAGACTGTTTATGTAGAATTTTCAGGAGCTGATAGTGCTTTACTTATTGGTAAAGAAGGGTACAGATATAAGGCATTGTCTTATATCTTATTTAACTGGATAAATGAGAAGTATGGGTTGATGTTACGACTTGAAGTTGCTCACTTTTTAGCAAATCAAGAAACAGCAATTTATGCTTATTTAGATCCCGTGATTGAAACAATTAAGAGTGAAGGTTTTTTTAAAACTAAAGTTCTTGATGGTATTTTGGTGCATATTGCACTTACAAAACTAAGAGATGAGTTTCCCGATAAGTATGTTGCTGTAAAAACAACACAAAAAGGTGAAAAATATATTTTAGTAAATGAATATAGAAATTAACAAAATATGTATACAGAAGACACAATAGTTGCTATTGCAACTGCAAATGGTATTGGCTCAATTTCAATCGTTAGACTTAGTGGAAATGATGCTTTGAAAATATCACAGAAATTGACAAATAATAAGAACCTAGAGCCAAGAATGGCTACTTTGAGTAAATTATATGATTCAAAAGATGAATTAATCGATGAAGGATTAGTACTCTATTTTCAAAATCCATATTCATTTACAGGGGAAGATGTTGTTGAGTTTCAATGTCACGGAGGGATTGCCATTACTAACCTCGTGCTATCATCTTGTATACAAGCTGGAGCAAGAGCTGCAAATCCTGGCGAATTTTCAAAAAGAGCTTTTTTAAATGGAAAGATAGATTTATCTCAAGCTCAAGCGATCAGTAAAATGATTGAAGCTAGAAGTGAAGATGCTGTCAAAATACTTGCAAAACAACTCAAAGGTGAACTAAAAGAATTTGTTGAAGAGATACGAAAAGATTTGATTTTTATGCTAGCTTATACTGAGGTGAGTATTGACTATGCAGAGGAGGATCTCCCTACTAATATTTATCAACAGATTGATTCCAAACTTCAAAAAATTGTAATTAGACTTAAAGAAACATTAGCAGCAAGCAAAAGAAGAGAAGGTTTGATTGATGGCTTTAAAGTTGCTATTATTGGAAAACCAAATGTTGGGAAATCGAGTCTTTTAAATAAACTACTTAATTTTAATAGAGCTATTGTAAGTGACATAGCTGGGACTACTAGAGATACGATTGAAGAGAGTGTTAAAATAGGTTCGCATATTATAAAAATAGTTGATACAGCAGGTATAAGAGAAGCTAGTGATGAGATAGAAAAAATTGGAATAGAAAAATCTATTGAGGCTATTAATGAAGCTGATATTGTTATTGCACTTTTTGATGGGAGTAGAATATTTGATGAAGAAGATGCACAAATCGTGAAACTACTCCATAACACTAATAAAGAAAAGTTAGTAGTACTGAATAAATCTGATTTAGATAGAAATTTGGATACTAAAGAAATTGGAGAGACTTTTATTTGTCTTAATGCAAAAGAAAATATTAATGAATTACTTTCCCAAATTGAGTTGATACTCAATCATAACTCAAACGCTGATGATATTACACTTATCTCTCAACAACAAGTAAACGAAGTATCATCAACACTTAAAAATATAGAAGAATCGTTTGTTCCACTACAGACAGGAGAATTAGAATTTTTTTCACATCATATAAATGTTGCCTTAGAACATATTTCAAATATCACTAGACCCTATGAACACAGTCAAATGTTAGATGTTATGTTTGGTGAATTTTGTTTAGGTAAATAGATGTTTAGAAATGCACAAGTTTTTGAGTTTGTTGAAGAAACAAAAGAGTGTTCTTATTTTAAAGATAAAATTTGTGATATAAGATATAAATATATGGAACACTGTACTTCTGAAGAACAGTTGAAAATGTTAGAACGAGGGTGGCGAAGATTTGGAAATATGCATTTTGTTCCAGAATGCAAAGAGTGTAAGGAATGTAAAACGATTAGAATCGATGTGAATAAATTTACTTTTTCTAAGAGTCAAAAAAGAGTTTTTAATAAAAATAAAGAAACTGAAGTATACATACAAAAACCAACTGTAACTTATGAACATATAGATTTATTTAATAAGTATCATGAAGAGATGTCATTAAAAAAAAATTGGGCAGAAAATATTATTGATGTGGAAGAATATAATAACTCGTATGTCAATGGTGCTCATAATTATGGTAAAGAGATTCTTTACTTTAGAGACAATAAACTTGTAGGTGTTGCATTATGTGATATTTTACCTGATGCAATGTCTGCTATTTATTGTTATTATGATCATGATTATGAAAATTTATCTCTAGGTCAGTTTTCGATTTTAGCACAAATTAGTATTGCAAAACAAAATAATATACCATATCTTTATTTGGGATATTGGATAAAAGACCATTTTAGTATGGGATATAAAGAACGATATAAGCCATTTGAGGTATTGCAAAATAGACCCAAATTAGATGAAGATACAATTTGGAGAACTCATGAGTAAGAGAAGTGAAATTTTTGATTCTGAGTTAATAAAGGTGATTTGTGAAAAATAGATATATTTCAAATAAAACACTTATTATTAGGATAGTTCTCTCTGTATTGTTAATAAGTGTAGTTGTACTTTTTATTTCATCTGAATATCTTAAAAAAACTGCAGTTGATAATCTTGCCCTAGATGATGCAAAAAAAACAGCTAAACTAGTTTTTGAAACAATGAATACCCGAATGCAAGAGGGGTGGGAAAAAGATGATTTAAACGAAATTATTCAAAGGCTAGAGATTATTAGAAGTGGGATGAAAATCAACTCATACAGAAGTCCTTTAGTTGAAGAATTATTTGGTGTGGTTCCCGAAGATAAAAAGATATCTCAATCTGATCCTTTGATCATTCAAGCGATGAATGGTGAAGAAGTTTTCAAAATAAATAAAGAAACGGGTGCAATTCGTTTTTTATATCCAATGAAAGTCTCAAGTGACTGTACAAGTTGTCATGTAAATGCTTCGATTGGTTCTGTTAATGGTGTGTTGGATATCACTTTTCCTCAAAGTGAAATAAAAATATCTCTTGATATGATTTTTTCTTATATTATTGGCTTTTTTGTTCTTTTTTTACTTGTTATATCTTATGTTTTTTTTATGGTTATTAATAAAAAAATGGTGGAGCCAGTTGTTTTATTAACAGATAAAATTTTGGAAATTCAATCAAGTAAAAATCTAACAAAAAGAGTAAATATTAAAAGCAATATTAAAGAAGTAGGACTGCTTCAATTACATTTTAATAATTTATTGATAACAATTAAATATTATTATGATAGATTAATTGCATCAATTTACACGGATGATTTAACTTCTATTAATAACCTTAGCAAATTACAATATGATTTAGAAACAAAAAATAGCAATTTGTCTATAATGGTTTTAGATATTAAGTCATTTGGAAGACTAAATCAGGTGTATGGTAAAAAAGTTTCAGAATTTATATTAAAAGAGTTTACTAAAAATATTAATACTGTATTAAAAAACAATGGTGTTCTGTATAGGCTTTATGCAGATGAGTTGGCAGTTGTATATAACAGTAAATTAACACATAAAGAGGTTGTTGAATTTTCCGAAATAATTAAAGAGTTTAGCTATACTTATAAAAAAAGTAGTTTTATGTTAGATACAACTATTGGGTATGCTTATGGAAATAATAAAGATGTATTTTCTAATGCTACTCTTGCATTAAAAGAAGCAAAAAAAAGAAAATGTGCTATTTTTGAATTCAATGAAACAATTGCAATTGAAGATGAAAATAATCATCATATGAATTGGCTGAATAAACTTGATGATGCAATTGAACATGATCAAATTGTTCCATATTTTATGCCAATAAAAAATACGAAAACTGGTTTGATAGATAAATATGAAACTTTAGTAAGAATTGTTGAAAATGGAAATATACACACACCTGACAAGTTTTTAGATATTGCAATTTCAAGTGGAAAATATCATATCATTACTCAAATAATGATAAAAAAAGTATTTGAATATTTTAAAGATATTGATGATGTAAAGTTTTCTATCAATATTGGCATTAGTGATATCACAAATGCAACAACCATGCAAATTCTTTTTGATAATCTTGAAAACTATAATTATAGTTCAAATGTTATTATAGAACTATTGGAAACGGAAGAGATTTCAGATTTTGAACTTTTACATAGTTTTATAAAAAAAGTTAAAAACTACAATGCCCGAATTGCTATTGATGATTTTGGAAGTGGATATTCGAACTTTAATTATATTATCAACCTTGATATCGACATCGTAAAATTAGATAGTTCTCTCATTGAAAATATGTACACAGATCAACATTCTGTTGTAGTTGTTTCTAATATTGTAAAAACAATTAAAGAGTTAGGCTTAGAAGTAGTTGCAGAGAAAGTTTTTTCTCCAGAAATAGAACAAATTTTGACTATTCATGAAGTTGATTATTTGCAAGGTTATGAAATAGGAAAAGCCCAAAGGGAGATTAATAAATAGATGAAATTTTCTTTTATAACATTATTTCCAAATCTTATAGAACCTTATTTTCAAGACTCTATTTTGAAAAAAGCAGTTGATAAGGAACTCATCAAGTATGAGTTTTACAACCCTAGAGATTGGACAACAAATAAACATAAAAAAGTTGATAGTACTTTATGTGGTGGTGGTGCGGGACAATTAATTTTTCCGCAACCTTTATTTGATTTATTAGATGAAATCAAACAAAAGAATAAAGATGCTTATATTATTTTTCCTTTGGCAGCAGCAAAACCTTTTACCCAAAATGATGCAAAAAGATTAGCTAAAAAAAAGAATATCGTTATGGTAAGTGGAAGATACGAAGGAATTGATGAGCGTGTGATTGAAAAGTATGCACATGAAGTATTTAGTGTTGGGGAATATATCTTAACAGGAGGGGAACTGCCTTCTCTTATTATGTCTGATGCTATTAGTAGAAATGTTGAGGGGGTTTTAGGTAATATGGACTCTTTAACAGATGAAAGCTACAATCAAAATGAAGAAGATCTAGTTTTATTAGAAGCACCCTCTTTTACAAAACCAGTAGAATTTAGAGGTTTAAG
>Ga0193954_1001944_pt1 | contig 10145 bp, 6 predicted proteins | sample BB_5_MG_FD_140340 | JGI IMG/M metagenome (GOLD analysis project Ga0193954, IMG submission 140340) | Microbial mat bacterial communities from the Broadkill River, Lewes, Delaware, United States - BB_5_MG | ecosystem: Environmental > Aquatic > Freshwater > River > Microbial mats | place: USA...
AGATAAAAAAAACTGATGAGCTAGAAGGTGGATCTGCCAAAGACATTTTAAACTTTTGTGGAGATGAAGTTGTATTAGATTAAAGATCTGTTTAAATACAAAACGGAATACACATTTAAACTAAAAAAAAGGATCATTAATAACCAAAGTCATCATTAGCATAAATAATTTAAGCCTCATAAGCCCTTCCTCATTACACTTTTTTATAAGATATTTTATACAATCTGATTAATTACTTATTTTATTTGTCTTTTATGATAGGACAGCGTCTGTTACCTTAGATTTAGTGGGCTATTTATGTATTTTTGAGAGGAGTCGAAATTTATTATACACGTATAAATCGACACTTTTTTAATATATAAAACCCACTAACATGTCAATAAAAAATTACCGTTATGTAGATTATCTATGGGACGACACTAAAGTAGAAAAGATTAAAAATGATGAAGTCGCACTATTCTTATATCGCTCTAACATCTTAGGTCGTGATCTAAGAATTACCAATTACGGAGGAGGAAATACAAGCTGCAAAACTATTGAGAAAGACCCTTTAACAAATAAAGATGTTGAAGTTATGTGGGTAAAAGGATCTGGAGGAGATATTGGCACTCTGACAAGAAGCGGAATCGCAGGCTTGTACACCGATCGCTTAAGAGATTTAAAAAAAGTATACAGAGGTGTTGCCTATGAAGATGAAATGGTGGCGCTTTTCAATCACTGTATTTTTGATCTAGATAGTAAAGCACCATCAATAGATACTCCGCTTCATGGATTACTACCGTTTAAGCATATTGACCATTTACATCCTAATGCTTTAATTGCCGTAGCTGCTGCAAAAGACAGTGAAAAAGTAACCAAAGAAATTTGGGGAGACACCATGGGTTGGGTGCCTTGGAAAAAACCAGGTTTTGAATTGGGTTTAATGCTTGAACAATGTTTAGCTGATAATCTAGGAATTCGCGGAATTGTATTAGGCTCTCATGGTTTATTCACTTAGGGAGATACCTCATACGAATGCTATATCAACAGTTTAGAAGTCATAGAGATGGCATCTGCTTATATCGAAAATAAAATTTCTGAAAATGGAGAGGTTTTTGGCGGCCAAACAGTTGAAAGTCTTCCAAAAGAAGAACGGCTAGAAAAAGCTGCGATTTTAGCACCGATACTAATAGGTTTAAATACTTCTGTTAATCAAGATGTTGTTAGAAAGCGAAAAAAAATATAATTAAATATTTAACAACAATATGTTACATATGTCATACTATTTGAAACATATGTTAGACACATTCACGAATAAAAAATAGAATTTTGAAACTAATTAATAAAATGTTTCAATATGACAAGATCTTTTACAATTTTAATGCTTTTATTAGCATTACCAATAGCGTCACAATCCATAAAGAAATCCAGTATTGATTCAGGAGGAGCTTCTACTGTTGTAAATAATATTCAAATATTATACACTATCGGAGAAGTTGTTGTTCGAGAAACAAGCACACCTACAATTTCGGTTTCAGAAGGCTTTATTAACCCTGAGTTTAATTCCACTTTAAGCACTTATGATCATCAAATCTCACATTTGAATATATCTATATACCCTAATCCTACAAATCAATTTATCAATATTGCTACAGACAGACCCCTTACTAAAGTAGAGCTTTATGATGTTTTGGGAAGAAGCATATTTCAATCTACAACTATTGGTGATCCCATTGAAGTTTCAACATTAAAAGCAGGCGTTTATCTGCTAAGGCTTTATGAGAATGCTAAATCCATAACCAAACAGGTTGTTATTGAGTAAATTACATAAATTTATAACAATTAATTAAAAGCATTCTATAACTTTACTACAAAAGCAATATTAAATTAAACACTTCATAATCTGTATTTGTTTTAATTATATTGAAATGTGTATCCAAATCATGTTCAAAAGAGCCTTAGTGTTTTCTTTCCTTTTAAATTTAGCACATTTATTTGCTCAAGAAAACACGCAATCAAACCCGTTAAAATTTAATGACATAAAATTAATTCTTGAAGATCAATGGATTTCTAATATCACACAAGACAAAAATGGCTTTATTTGGGTCGCAACACAAGATGGTTTATATAAATATAATGGTAAGAATTTTAAAACTTACAGATACAATCCGTTAGAAAAAAGTAGCCTTCCTGGTGGTTGGGTTAGAGATATAAAACAAGACCAAGACGATATCTTTTGGATTGGCACTTATGGTGCTGGCTTGGTAAAATTTGATGAAAAAAAAGGCGTGTTTGAAAAAGTTCAAATCAATACCAACAACACAGGCCTTAATCCACTAGTAGTCTATAGAATATTCGTTAGTTCTTCATCTGCAGTTTGGGTAGCAACTGATGATGGGCTATACCGAAAATCTAAATCGAGCCCAGATTTTGTAAAAATAAAAGAATCCTTTACTTCTATAAAAATTTTAGAAATTGAGAATGGTACGGAACTCATCTCATCAAACCATACTTTATTTAAATATAGTAACAAGGCCGAACGGTTTGAACCAATGCTTCATCACACTGCTATAGATGAAATAGAAAGCATAGGCAACAATAAAATAATATATAAATCCGACGGTAAATTGTACCATTATGATTTTATTAATGATCCTGAGAAAATAGATTTACCCAATGACGATGCTGCCCTTTTTATATCTAATGTAAAAGACCATAAATGCATTATAATTGGATCTAGCGGAAATTATTTCTTCAATACAAAAACCAAAAAATTTCAACCTTACAATTATAATTTAGATAAATTTAAAAAAATAGGCATCAGCAAACTCTTAATAGATAAACAAAATCTATTATGGGTAGGTACACACAAAGGTTTGTTTAAGGAAAGTGCTCTAAAGAAAGTATTTACAGGACACTTCAGTACACATGCCAGACGGATTTTTGTAGATGCAACTGATATATACATTGTTGGAGACCAAGGCTTTTTTAAAGTTTCAAAAACTAACCATTCTAATTATAAACAATTCTTAAAAAGAACAAGGATTACTTCAATATGTAAGACAGAAAACGGATTCTGGTTGGGGGATATGACCGGAAATATTTTTTTCATTGATAATGATTTCAATATTAATAAGATAGAACTAAATCAAGATAAAAGCGAAACCTTAAAAGTTTTTGGAATTGTTGAAGATTTAAACGGTTTTTTATGGGTTAGTACATGGCAAGGAATTTACGTGTTAGATAAAAAAGGTAACATTATAAACACCTACCAACTAGACGAAGTCAAAGAGATTAAGATAATGGAGTTAATTATTGACCAGCAGGACAATCTATGGGTAATAACGGTTGGAGAAGGCGTATATAAAATACCTAACATATCGAAGATCGATAAAAATAAAAAACATATTAACTTCAAAAAATATGTGCATATTAAAGACAATTTAAATTCATTAAATTCTGATGTTGTCATAGATATTCATAAAAGTCAAAATGGAATGATTTCGATTGGGTCAGATTTTGGCTTGAATTTTTATGACAAGGAAAAGGATCTTTTCTACCCTCTTGAAATCAATGGTGATTTTTTTGATAAAAAGGTAATGGCTATTGAAACCGACGAAAATAATCTCTGGTGGATTAGCACAATAAATAATGGTATTTATGTATATAACAACGAAAACAAAACACTTTTTAATCTAAAAGAAGAAGATGGTTTGATTTCTAATGCATGTTTATATACCTCTAGTGCAATCTATAAGGACGAACTTTACTTTGGCACAGATGAAGGGGTTCAAGTTATAAATACTTCTAAGTTTACCTATCCCAATATTACTAAAGCTCCCAGTATTTCAAAAATAACAATTCAGGGAAAAAACGCTACAACTTTTCAAGATGTAGTGAATTTAAAAAAGCCCATTAAGCTTCATCATCATCAGAATAATTTTAAAATAAATTTAGAAATTGCAGATTATAGGTTTCCAGAAAAGATAGCTTATTATTATAAGCTAGGAGAAGCCACAATTTTTTGGACCAAAGCAGAAGGAAACACCATTTTCTTCAACAACCTAAATTATGGTGAATATAAACTTTTGGCAAAAGCAGCATATCAGGCAAATGACAACGCACCAATTACCACATTAACTTTAAAAATAAGCCCCCCTTGGTACAAATCTATTTTGGCTTATACGTTACTTTTTATAGGTTTGGCGGTAGCACTTTTTTCATTTTTTCAATTACGCTACAAACAAAAATTGGCATCTAACAAGTTAAAGGCCATCAAGGAATTAGACCTTATAAAATCAAATCTATTTACCAATATATCTCACGAACTCAGAACACCATTGACTTTAATTTCTGGTCCCGTAGAAAATCAATTATCTAAAGATAATTTAAAAACAGAAGTTAAGGAAGACCTCAACTTAATAAAGCAAAACGCCGATAGACTTCTCAATTTAGTAAATCAACTTACAGATTTATCCTTAATCGATGCAGGACAAATAAAGCTAAACATAGAACAAGGCAACTTAGCAATTATACTTAAGCAGCTCATATCGGCATTTCAATTTAAAGCGAATGATAAAAGTATAGACATTCAATCTACCATTACCCAATTAGACAACTGTTGGTTCGACAGAGATATTATTGAAAAAATAGGCTCTAACCTACTCTCTAATGCTATAAAATATTCGCCTCAAGAATCCATAATCTATTTTACCGCTCAGCAACAAAATGAACAACTTCAACTATCTATTATTAATAAAAACAATCAAATTAGAGCCGAAAAACTAGGCCATATATTTCAACGATTTTATCAAAATAATGAAGCTTCAGAAGGCATTGGTGTTGGCTTAGCGTTGGTTAAGGAATTAGTCTCATTATCAAAAGGCACTATTTTAGCAAATACCTTAGATAATGATAACATACAATTTAGTGTCACATTACCTATCACAAAAGATGCCTTTGAGAAATTTGAAATTATAGAGCATCCTAAAATAATTATTGAATCAGAAATCAGCACAGAGATTAAAAAAAACCAAGCTACTATTGTTATTATTGATGACGAAATAGATATTCTAAACTTTGTAACTTCAATTTTTAAAGAGAATTACAATGTTATAAAAACAACCAACTCCAATAATGGACTAGAACTCATTAGAAAGCAACTGCCAGATTTAGTCATTAGTGATATAATGATGCCAGAACTGAATGGTATTGAATTATGTAATAAACTCAAAAACGACCAACTAACAAGTCATATTCCTATTATTTTGTTAACAGCAAAAGTCACTCAAAACCAAAAACAAGAAGGTTTTGAAACAGGTGCAGACGCCTATGTTACAAAACCTTTTAATACTGAAACATTAAAAATCCGAGTCTCCAAACTCATTGAAACCAGAGCAAAACTAAAACAACGTTTTAATGAACAACCTATTCTTACAAAAACACTCGAAGTTACATCTGTTGAAGCAGAATTCATGCAGCGCTTAAAAAATGTCTTAGACACACATTTAGTAGATCCAGAGTTCACTACAGATGCCTTTGGTAAATACATGCATATGAGCAGAACGCAATTACATAGAAAATTGAAAGCCATAGTTGGTATGACCACTTCCGAATTTATGCGATCACAACGTATCCTTTTAGCTAGAAATATTTTAAAAAACCAAGACATGAGTGTTTCTGAAGCCGCTTACATGGTTGGCTTTAATTCTGTAAGTTACTTCATCAAGTGTTTCAAAAAAATTTATAGTGAAACACCATCTCAATATATAGAAAAGCATAAGCCTTAATGTCCTTCCATCTATTTACGCATTGCTTATTAGTTTCCGTTAAGATTCATTATATATTTGGTACTACCGCACTTCGATAACAACTTCAATTGAAATAACCCTCAGTTTTAAAGGCTTTTCCAATGATGTAACATATCTGTTACATCTTGAAACATATGTAATATTTTTTTTAATACATCTCAGATAGCTTTGTAAATGCAAGATCTTTAATTGCTAACAAATGACAAAATTTAAAACACGGGATGAGAAAGAAAACGCATTACCATCTCAACTTTACATTGCTATAGATCATCTTAAAAAAGGTAGATACCAATTAAATATTATAAATGAGAATAAAATTGTCTCTTTTATAGAATTTAAAAAATAAAATGCTATGAAAACATTACACACACTTTTAGCACTAATTATGCCAATAGTATTATTTTCTCAAAATGGCATTAATTATAAAGCACTTATAAAGGATAACTCAGGCAACATAATTGCAGATAATGTCATTCAAGTTAAATTCAAAATTTTAGAAAGCGACTTACAAACTAGTCTTTACGAAGAAAGCCATACAACGACTACTGATAGTAACGGTATAATAGTTTTAAATATTGGTGAAGGCACCGTTTTAAATGGAAATTTCAATACAATTAATTGGGGTGAAAATGAGCATTTTTTAAATGTAAAAATAGATCTAGGAACAGAGTTTATAGATATGGGAAGCACTCAATTTTCTGCTGTGCCTTATGCTTATCATGCTAAAAAAGCAACAAATGTATCTGGTTTAGAATCTATTGACGAAGGTAATGGAATTGGCTGGAGATTAATTGGTCGTGATCCAACTATGCACAGTACTTTAGGCTTTAATGCTATTGATTTGAGTTATTCTAATTTTTCGCCAATAAACAATGGTGAAATGGGAAGTTATTCTACAACAATAGGTTATGGAACTGCGGCTGAATCTTATGCGTCTACAGCCATTGGAAGCTTTAATGTTGGTGGTGGTGACCCAAATACCTGGGTTGATAATAGTCCCTTGTTTGAAATCGGAAATGGTACTTCAGATTTAAATAGAAGAAATGCATTGACTGTTTTAAAGACTGGTGAGCATATTATTAACAGTCAAAGTAATGGTTTGCGTATTACAGGTGCAAACAATGCTATAAACATCTCCAATTCTCTCGCAAATTCAATCAATATTACAGATGCAGGCTTTACAGGCATCTATATTGCTGATCCTCAAAATTATGGTCTTTATATTTCAAATGCTCTTAACGACGGAGTTTTTGCATCATCTTTAGATAGAGGTGCATCCTTTATTGGTGGTACAACTGGGATATATACACAAAGTTCAAACAGTAATAATCCAGATATTATTTTAGGAGGTAACTCTGGTACTAATAGTGAAGATGACGGTATCATTGCATCAGACCCTTTTTATTCAGGAAGCGACATTTATTTAAGAAGTAATGATGCTGTTGTTATACAATTGGATCATGATGATAATGGAGCCGGTAATTTTATGGTTCATAACAGTGACGGAAATATTGTTTTTTCCATTACTGAAGCAGGAACTATTAGCCAAAATGGTTCTACAATCCATGCCTCAGACAGACGCTTAAAACGGGACATTACCGATTTACCTTATGGTCTAAAAGAAATTTTACAATTACAACCAAAAGCATACTTCTGGAAAAAAAACACACAAAACAAAAAGTCTTTGGGGCTTATCGCTCAAGATGTTCAACCAATTATAAACGAAGTTGTCAATACTCAGAATAATGAGTTAAAAACGTTAGGAATAAACTATACAGAATTGATTCCTGTACTTATAAAAGCAATACAAGAACAGCAAAAAATTATTATCAATCAACACGCAGACTACACAAATCTATTAGAACGTGTTGAAACTTTAGAGGCAAATACATCAATTAAAAACAAATAAAATGAAAACGAAACTTTTTCTGATAGCACTTTTAATTTCAATTATTTCCGTAGCTCAAAACGGCATTAATTACAAAGCACTTATAAAAGATGCTAATAATAACGTTGTAAACAATCAAATTATTGATATGGTGTTTAACATTGAATTAGAAAACACAACTATTTACAGCGAATCACAACAAATTACTACCGACGATAACGGAATTGCTATTGCAGTCATTGGATCTGGCACAATAATCAGTGGAGATTTCAATACTATTGATTGGAAAGGTGGTAATGCAGAACTCAATGTACAAATTGATTTAGGAGATGGTTTTATAGATTTTGGAAACTCAGATTTTAATGCCGTGCCTTATGCAATACAAGCATTAAATATGGAAGGTCTAGAAACTCTTGATGAAGGAAATGGCTTAGGATGGAGATTGGCTGGTAGCAATCCATATCATTATGGTGACATAGGGTTAAACGCCGTTGATTTAAGTTATAGTTTTACACCTTCATCTGTAAGAGGTGCAACCGGAGCATATTCCATTGCATTAGGAAGTTTAACAGAAGCTTCAGGAACGTATTCCACAGCACTAGGACGGAACACCATAGCATCAGAATCCTCTTCTACAGCAATGGGAAATAACACAACAGCATCTGGTATTTCTTCCTTGGCATCAGGAAATTTTAGTGAAGCAACTGGAAATTTTTCCACAGCAATGGGGGGTCAGACCACAGCAATAGGGGATTATACTGTCGCCATGGGAAGTCAAACAACAGCAGTAGGAGATTTTTCCGTAGCGCTAGGTAAAAGTACAATAGCACATAATAATGGCACGGCAATGGGAAATGGAACCGAAGCCTCAGGATCATATTCTACAGCTATGGGGATTGATACCGAAGCCTCGGGAATTAGATCTACTGCAATGGGAAATGCAACCGAAGCTTCAGGAGGTTCTTCTACTGCAATGGGAAATAACACCATAGCTTCTGGGAGTTTTTCCTTAGCCACTGGAAGCTATACATCTGCAACAGGTTTAAACTCTACTGCTATGGGAAATGGAACAACAGCCTATTCATATTTAGAAACAGTAATTGGGAGGTATAATACATCTTATACGCCCAATAGTGTTAACGGATGGAATAACAATGATCGCTTATTTGTAATTGGAAATGGCGAAAGTGGTGCACCATCTAACGCTATGGTAGTTTTAAAAAACGGAAATACAGGTGTTGGTACAGATACCCCTCAAGAACTATTTCATATTTCTGGTGGCCGTTTACGCATTGGATCAGAGATTATTGAAGATGGAGGAAGTGATATTTTAGCGTTTAGTTCTAGTTTAGTTCCTACAGAAGATGAAGCAGATCGTCTTGGGGGCCCAAACAGAAAGTGGTTAGATGTTTATGCTGCAAATGGAACTATCCAAACCTCAGATAGACGCAGTAAAACTAACATCATTGAATTAAAATATGGATTAGAAGAAGTTCTAAAAATGCAACCTGTAAGCTTTAATTGGAAAAACAAAAACAATCCAGACACTAAATTAGGACTTATTGCACAAGACCTCCAAATTTTAATCCCTGAAGTGATCCATTCTCATATCTGGGAAAAAGATAAAGCATCTGGAGTATTAACTAAAAAAGAGTTAGACCGCTTAGGGGTTTATTATTCCGATTTAGTACCTGTTTTAATCAAAGCCATTCAAGAGCAGAACAAAATAATTGAAACTCAAGGTGCGGAAATAAAAGCTTCAAAAACGGATTATGAAGCCTTGTTATCTCGTATCGAAATTATTGAATCTAAATCCTCAAATTAAAAGATAATGAACTATTTAAACAAAACCCGTGGCTTGTCTCGAGAATTCAGAAAACAGCTTTCAACCCTAAAAATAATAGTGAATAAATCAACATTTGTATTTTTAATTTTAACATGCTGTCCATTACTTTTATTAGCCCAATGGACGCAAATCGGTGACGATATTGATGGTGAATCTGCAAACGAACAATCGGGTTACGCTACATGTTTAAGTGCAGATGGAAATACGATTATTATTGGAGCGCCTTTTAATGCAGATAATGGTTCTGCTTCAGGACAAGTTAGAGTCTATGAAAACGTTGCAAATACATGGCTACAAAAAGGAACAGCTATTAATGGCATTGCGATAAGCGATAAATTCGGTTTTTCTGTGAATATAAGTGGAGATGGTAATATCATAGCTGTTGGTGCGCCAGACAGTAATGCCAATGGATTTGAATCTGGAGAAGTTCGTGTTTTTCAGTTTCAAGGTGCTAATTGGGTTCTACTAGGCGCAAGTATTATTGGAGATGCATGGGGAGATCATTCTGGGTATGCTATTAGTCTTAGCAAGGATGGAAATCGACTTGCTATTGGAGCGCCAGATAACCATGTAGTAGAAGGTGAAGGTAGTAATCATGGTCAAGTACGTATTTATGAAAATC
>Ga0193954_1001945_pt1 | contig 10135 bp, 4 predicted proteins | sample BB_5_MG_FD_140340 | JGI IMG/M metagenome (GOLD analysis project Ga0193954, IMG submission 140340) | Microbial mat bacterial communities from the Broadkill River, Lewes, Delaware, United States - BB_5_MG | ecosystem: Environmental > Aquatic > Freshwater > River > Microbial mats | place: USA...
AGCAGAACTCCACCTACGCCGAGGTGGTCGAGATCGCGCAGAAGCTGGAGAACCTCTACCGGCAGGCCGGCATGCACGCCGCCGGTATTGTCATTGGTAATGACGATCTGTGGAACATCGTGCCCGTCTTCAAGGGCAATGATGATGAGTTGGTCACTCAGTTCTCGATGGTCGACGTTGAGGACGCCGGCCTCGTTAAGTTCGACTTTCTCGGGCTCAAGACCCTCGATGTTATCTATCACGCGGAGCGGCATACCAATGTGCGCCTAGAGCGAGAGCTTGGCAACAAAGACCTCAAGGCCCTTTGGTATCATCCGCACGTTCAGGCGCGGGCCGGCTCCAAAGAGGCGCTCAAGGCGGCTGTAGAGTCCGGTGAGGCCTATGTGGACCGCCTCAAGGTCCGAGACAAGGGCCTGGACCTCACCCTGCGCTGCAACCTGCTGCCCCTGGACGACCCGAAGGTGTATAAGCTCGTAGGCCGCGGGGAGACCTTGGGCGTCTTTCAGTTGGAGTCCACGGGCTTTCAGGAACTGCTCAAAAAGCTCAAGCCGGACTGCTTCGAGGATATTGTAGCAGCTGTAGCCTTGTATCGCCCCGGTCCTCTACAGACGGGCATGGTCGATGACTTCATCGACTGCAAGCATGGCCGAAAGCAGATCAGCTACCCACACCCAACCCTAGAGGCCACGCTCAAGCCGACCTACGGTGGCTTCGTCTACCAGGAGCAGGTGATGCAGGCCGCCCAGGTGATGGCTGGCTACTCCCTCGGTGGCGCGGACTTGCTGCGCCGCGCCATGGGCAAGAAGAAGGTCGAGGTGATGGCCAAGGAGCGGGTCAAGTTCGTCGAGGGGTGTAAGGAGAATGATATTCCCAAGGCGGAGGCGACATCCGTCTTCGACCTGATGGAGAAGTTCGCCGGCTACGGGTTTAATAAGTCCCACTCCGCAGCCTACGCCCTGGTGACTTACCATACGGCCTACCTCAAGGCGTACTATCCCGTAGAGTTCATGGCCGCGCTGTTGTCCACCGAGGTGAACAATACCGATAACATCGTCAAGTACATCGCAGAGGCCAGGGCGATGGGCATCGAGGTGCTGCCTCCGACGGTGAACGAGTCTGAAAAGTCCTTCACCGTGCCGGATGGCAAGATCAGGTTCGGGTTGTCGGCCATCAAGGGGCTGGGCGGGGCCGCGCTGGATGCCATCCTCAGTAGTCGGGACGAGCGGGCCGATTTTCACTCCCTCTACGATTTTTGTGAGCGCGTGCCGCTCAAGCAGCTCAATAAGAAGACCTTGGAGACCCTCGTGCGCTCCGGGGCCTTCGATTGTTTTGGTCGTCCCAGGGCGCAGCTGCTGGACGCGCTGGAGCGGGCCATTGACGCGGCAAAGAGCGTGCAGAAGGCGGCCGCCCAGGGGCAGGTGAGCCTGTTCGGTACGCCGGAGTTAGCCCGCGAGGTGAAGGCGCTGGAGCGATACGATGAGGAGCTGTTTGAGTGGCCCGAGCTCAAGCGCCTCAAGCTCGAAAAAGAGGCGATCGGCTTTTACATCACCGGGCACCCGCTCGATCGTTATGAGGAGGACCTCAAGCGGCTCGCCAGCGGTACGATCGCCCAACTCGAAAAGAAGGGACACCGCAGCGAGGTCACGGTCGGCTGCGTGGTGAGTATTCTGCGGGAGCGCCCACTGCGGGATGGCTCGGGCCGCATGGCCTTTGTGACGGTCGAAGATCTGACGGGCCAGGTAGAGATGATGGTCTCGGCGCGGGCCTTCGCTAAGTATGAGGACGTACTGAAGTCGGATGCGCCCCTGGTCGTGAAGATGGCGGTCTCGGTGGACCGCGACGATGAGGGCAATCAGCGGCTGCGTGTGCGCTGTCAGGAGGTGCACTCGATCTCCGAGGCCCGCAAGGCCCGCACCCGGGGCGTCTTGCTCAATGTGAAGTCAGACCTGGTGGACGAGCGCCGACTCACCGCGCTGAAGGGGGTGATCAAGGAGTTCCCAGGCCGCTGCGCGGTGCGGGTGGTGGTGCACATCGACAAGACCGCCGATGTGGACATCGACCTGCCGGCCTCGGTACGCCTGGATCCCTGCGATGATGTTGTTGATCGCGTGGAGCAACTCTTCGGCGACGGCGCGGTCAAGTTCCTCTGATTATGGTAAACGGGCGGGGTGTTTCGCCTCGTACTATGCCTCGGCCTTCTGCTAAGCACGCCCGCCCTCGCCCAGCTGGGGCCCGGGCTGGGCAACCGTAGCTACCCCTCTAGCCAGGTCTTCACGCCCATCGGCTTCATCGACAGCCCGCATGGCCACGGCAATGTGGCCATGGTGCAGGGCTATCTGATGGTCATCTATTCAAGCGATGGCGGAGGCAACGGTAGCAATGGCGGCATAGAGTTCTGGGACGTCTCGGACCCCACGGCCCCGTCCCGGGTCGCCCAATACGATAACGCCGACACCCACGGACTGAGGGAGGCCCACGGCTTTTCGCTGGCCTGGTACCAAGATCGCTTGCTCTTGGCGGCCCAGGCGGTGGTGGGCATCCAGATCTGGGATGTGACCAACCCCCTCGCGATTCAACTGCTTCACCACCTAGATATTCCAGGCATCGACCGGGGCGATTACAGCGGCGACTGGTGGACTTTCTGGCAGGCGCCGTACCTGTACGTAGCGGGTGTGGATAGCGGGCTGTACGTTGTGGATGCGACGGTGCCGACCGCGCCCACCGTGGTCGCGCAGGTGCCCACCGGTGATATCGGTGGCGTCAGCGTGGCTCAGGTATTCGCGCTGGGCAACCTGGCGGTGGTCATGGAGGCCCAGGGCAGCGGCTTTGCGACCCTCGATATCTCGACCCCTGAGCAACCTCGCTTGCTCAGGCCGTTCACGGGGCGCGCCGGTTATAGTCACCTGTTCGCGGGGGATGGCAAGATCCTGACCTCGGGCAATATCCCGCCCCGCGCGCACTTCTTCCAGGTCACCCATGATGGGGACATCAGCTACCTCGATACCGCTGGCTTCTTCTTCGACTCCGGCGGCTACGGCTCGTACCAAGATGGCGTCTTTCACTCCGGCTTTTCTGACGACTATCGAAAGTTCACGATCTCTCCGCCCGCCGTGGTCGGCAGCGCGAGCTCCGGGCGTGCCGACCGAGACGAGGACTTTTCGACTGTGCTGGGCAACCTGGTCTTCGTGGGGGACGACCACGGGGTTGGCAGCGCTTTGGTCGCGCACCAGGCGGCCGCCGATACGAACCCGCCGGTGGTGGAGTGGATGCACCCGCCGGCCGATGCCTCTGGGATCGCGCTGACGAGCCGTATCGGCCTGTCGTTTTCGGACCACATCGACGCCTCGAGCCTAAGCTCCGCGACCATTCGCCTCGAGGATGATTCAGGGACCGAGGTGCCGACGGTGCGCTCCGCGCAGCTCAGCCTGGTCAACTTGGCACCGCAGACCCCGCTCGACATACTTCGGACCTATACGGTGATCGTCGATGGGGTCCGGGATGTGGCCGGTAACGCCGCACCGCTCTTCGAGGCTGAAGTGACCACCGGCGATGGCTCCATCGCCCAGTCGCCCACCGCGGCGGTGAATAACGTAGATGTGAACATTGGCTTTGGGGGCTACGCTTTGGGGCTCTTTGATGAGGGCAAGCGCGTCTATAGTGACCGAACCTATACCTTTACGAATAACTATCCTGCGCGCTTTCGCCGCCAGGCCTATATCCAAACCGGAAATATCGACAAGAATAACATCCTGACGAACTTCTTGTCGTTTGACCTCCTGGCGCCCGCGGAGGTGCTGTTTTTGTATGACCAGCGCGCCGGCTCATTGCCGGGCTGGCTGAATGGATTTACGGCGACGGGGGAGACAGTGCAGACCACGGACACCGTCTTTACCGTGCACTCTCGGCGCTATGCGCCAGGCACGGTGCAGCTGGGCGGCAATGCCGGGCGCTCAACGGGCGCCGATAGTATGTACTCCGTGGTCATCATCCCCGACCCTGTGCCCTGCGAGGTGGACCTCAGCCCGGTCGTGACCGGCACCGTGACGCTCAGCGCTCAGGGACCCGCGATGGGCGGGTACTCGTGGCGCATTGGCGCGCGCAGCTACAGCGGCCCCAATCCGCAAGTGTACTTGCCGCCGGGTCGTCACAGCGTCGCGCTCACGGTCACGGATGGACCCCTTCAGGCGACCTGTGCGGGCATTAAGATTGCGCACCATGCCTTGGTCTCGCAGCCCGCCCGGGTGGCTCGCCGCCTCGCGTGGGTCGAGGGCCATACCATCAACGTGAACCCGGATAACGGCAGCGTGACTCGGGTCGACCCGGCCTCGGGCGCCGTGACGTGGCGTCAAGAGGGCTTGCTTCGCCCGGAGAGCCTCGCGGTCATTGGCGCCGACATCTGGGTGGCGGATAAGGACGCAGCCCAGGTGGTGGTCCTGGACGCTGGCAGCGGTCAGGTGAAGGCCCAATACGCACTGCCTCACGCCAGCGCGCCCCAGAGCATCGTGCAGGCGCCGGATGGAGCGGTCTTCGTGAGCCTGTCCTCGACAGGTGAGGTGGTACGTTTGGGCACGGACGGGCAAATTCAGGCGCGGGCCGAGGCGGTGCCTCATGCCTATGGCCTGACGTGGTTCGACGACGCCCTGTATGTCACCCGCTTTATCTCTGGCCCCGACCACGGCGAGGTGGCGGTCCTAGACCCACAATCCCTGGCTACTCGGAATATCATCGAGTTGGCCTTTGATCCGGGGCCCGACACGGAGGCCGCCGGTCGCGGGGTACCCAACTATGTCGCTCAGGTCGAGATCTCCCCGGATGGGCGCTCGGCCTATGTCGCGAGTAAGAAAGACAATGTGGCCCGTGGCTTGTTTCGGGATGGACAGGCGCTGACCTTTGAAAGCCGGGTGCGGACCATTGTCTCGAAGATCGATCTGACGACGGGCCAAGAAGACTTACAGGCCCGAATGGATATCAATGACCGCGACCTGGTGCAGTCCACCCTCGTGAGTCCGCTCGGGGACCTGCTCTTCGTACTATCCTCGGGCGGCAACTTCATTGATGTCTTTGACCTTGCCCGTAGTCAGCGCCTGGCCCAGTTCGAGGTGGGAAGGGCCCCCCGAGACCTGGCGTTGCACGCCGAGTCAGGCACCCTCGCGGTCTACAACTATCTGGACCGAAGTGTTGGCTATTATGATGTGTCGGCGATGCTGCAGGGCACGCGCAACGCCGCCCAGAGCCAGGGCGCGGTGACCGTCGTTGAGGTGGAGCGGCTCGACGCGTTGGTGCTGCAGGGCAAGCGCATCTTTCATGCGGCCTTGGATGAGCGCATGAGCCGAGATGGGTATATCTCCTGCGCGAGTTGCCACTTCGATGGCGGACAGGATGGGCAGGTCTGGGACTTCACGCAGGCGGGGGAGGGGCTGCGTAATACGATTAGCCTCTTGGGACGCGCCGGAGTGGGGCACGGCAAGGTGCACTGGACCGCGAACTTTGATGAGATCCAGGACTTTGAAAATGACATCCGCGGGGCATTTGGCGGGCGTGGATTTTTGAGTGACGAGGACTTCATGCGTACTTCGGACCCGCTGGGCATGCCGAAGGCGGGGCTATCGCCGGAATTGGACGCGCTGGCTGCCTACGTGGGCACCCTACAGATTGCGCCGCCCAGCCCCTACCGGCGCCCGGACGGCACCCTCGATGTACCCGCCCGCCGAGGGCGTGAGGTCTTTGTGCAAGCTGACTGTCACTCTTGTCACGGCGGAGCCAACTTCAGCGACGGTCAGCGGCACGACGTAGGGACCATCTCCATGTCGAGCGGGCAGGGTATCGGGGCGCCGCTCGTCGGGGTGGGCTTCGACAGCCCGACCCTGCTCGGGGTCTGGCGGGGCGCACCCTATCTGCACGATGGAAGCGCCGCCACGCTGGAGCAGGCTATGGACCGACATGGCGAGGTGCCGCCCCTGCAGGCTGAGCAGATGGCAGACCTGCTCGCCTATCTCCGGGCCCTGGATAGCACCTCGCTGGCACCTGAGGCGGACTGCGCCGAGGGCCTCAATGAATGCGTGGATGAGACGCCTCCGCCGGGTCCGGACGCGGGCCTGCCGGATGCGCAGGGGGCGGACGCGCAGGTTCTGGGCGACGCGGGCGCAGGGCCGTACTCTGACGGGGGGATCAGCGTAGGGCCGGGCCCCGATGACGTGCAGCAGGTGGGCGATGAGGGCTGTCGCTGCGTTCAAGGCGCAAGTCAGCCTGCGGTGGCCTGGGCGCTCTCAGGCCTTGTGTTGTTGTGGGCACGCCGACGGCGGCATTGAAGGCCGGTGCTTCGATGAGGCTCTACACGCCAAACAGGCGCCGGCAGTTGTCCCGGATGGCCTCGGCCATCGCCTCGACGGTGATGCCGCGGGCCTCGGCCATCGCGGCCACGCCTCGGGGCACAAAGCTGGGCTCGTTGCGCAGCTCTTTCTCCGGACTCATGTAGGGGCAGTCCGTCTCGGTCAGCAGGCTCTGTAGGGGCAGGCCTCGTGTGAGGCGCTGAAAGCTATCGCTGCGCACCACGACGGGGGGCACGCTGAAGTAATAGCCCGCCTCCGCGATACGCTGAGCCAGCTTGAGCTTGCCGCCATAACAGTGCAAGTCCGCCTTCTTTACCTGCATCTCCTGCAGAATCTCGAAGGTGCGCCGCTCCGCCTTGCGGGTGTGCAGGATGACTGGCAGGTCGTGCTTGATCGCGACCTCACACAGCCGGCGCAGCACTCGCTCCTGCTCTTGGGCCTGGTCCTTGACCCAGTATTGGTCCAGCCCGCACTCGCCCACCGCGACGAGCTCGTCCGCGTGCGCGTCGATCCAGTCGATCTCCGCGTCGACGTCAAAGGCGGTCGGCGGCTCAAAGTCGTAGGTCCAGTTGGCGTCGGTGATGTGTCCCGCAATCGCATCCACCGGATAGATCCCGCACGCTGCCTTCACGTGTGGGTAGGTGCGTGCCATCTTGAGCACCTGCCGATTCGAGACCGGCTCGAGGCCGTTGACGATGACCACATCCAGTCCAGCGTCGGCGGCGCGCTGCGTGGTTTCGTGGCGGTCCGCCTCAAAGGCCTCATGGGTGAGGTGGGCGTGTACATCCACGTAACGGCTCATCGCGACGATGCTACACCAGGAGGGCCTCCGGCCACGCGAGATCCGCCCGGTGTCGATTGTGCGCGTCCGCTCAAACCATTAGATCAACAGGGGTGAAGCGCTGCGCCTTGGCCCTGTCTCTGCTCGTACTGGCCGGCTGTCCCCAGGATGTCAGCCCCTTGTCCGGCAATAAGGATGGGGGCGGCGATACAGACGCGCAGGTCAGCGAGGATGGCGGGGCGGCGGACTCGGGCGGCGCGGACAGCGGCACATCGACGGACTCCGGGGTGCCAGACGGCGGCGCCTGCACTCCAGATTGTTCGGGCCGCTCGTGCGGCCCCGACCCCGTATGCAGCCTGTCTTGCGGGCAATGCCCAGTAGACACTCAATGCGGGCCCCAAGGGATCTGCCTGGGCACTTGCGCTCCGGGCGCCTATGAGTGCACGTCGGATGATACGGGCTTTACGGCCTGCGGTCCCAACGATGCACTGGGCATCCCAGATTTCGGCCCGCGTATCGCATGCGCCAACGGCGCTCAGTGCGCTCCGGGGGCCAGCCAGCCCTGCGTACGCACCGAGTGTGCGCCACTGGACATGATGGTTGTCGTCGACCGATCGTCCCGTATTGCCAGCAACTCCGCCTGGAGTTGGATGAAGGAGGCGCTCGTAGAGCGTCTGCTTGAGCACGACCACGAGGCCCGCTTTGGTCTGAGGCAGTACCCCGACGCCGCGTGCACGCCGGGGCCCATCCGACCGCTGGCCGAGGACGCGGCCCACGCCGTTTCGCTGAACATGCAGGCGCCGGGCCCTGAGGCTTCGAATCCGATCGGCGGAGCCTTGATGGGCCTATCTTCTCAGTTCGTTTCGGGGATCGATACGCAGGCTGTCCTGCTCGTCTCCGCGGGTGATGAGAGCTGTGCGGCTCCCGAGGTGGCCGTCATGGAGGCGGGGCGCCTTTTTCGCAGGGGCGTGCGAGTCTATGTGGTGGGCATCACTGCCCAGGCCAACCTGGCCTACCTTAACGAGATCGCGGTCGCTGGTGGCACGGGGCAGGCCTACGCTGCGAGCACCCAGGTCGAACTCACCGGCCACCTCGACAGCATCTTCGCCGAGCTGGGCGTGTGCAGAAACCGTTACACTCAGCTCGCGACGGGCTGGTACCACGCGTGTCGGTTGAGGCCGAGCGGCACCATTGATTGTTGGGGCCGCAACCAGGACGACCGCCTGCGACCGCCGCTGGGCGCGCACCTACAGATCGCGGGTGGCACAGATAACGCCTGCGCGGTGGGTGAGGATAACGTTGTGCGCTGTTGGGGGCGCAACCAGCGTGGCCAGTCCGAGTCACCGTCGGGGGCCTTTGTGCAGGTCGCAGGCGGTGACGCCCACTTCTGTGGGCTCAAACTAGATGGCAGCCTAGCTTGCTGGGGCTACGATGATGCAGGGCAGGCCAGCCCGCCGATGGGCACCTTCAAGCAGGTGACCGCGGGCGGGTTTCACGGCTGCGCCATTGCTGCGGACGACACCGTGCAGTGCTGGGGCGGGGCGGTGGCGCCGTCTGGCCACTACAAGCAGATCGACGCGGGCGGCAACGTGACCTGCGGACTGCACCTCGATGACACCCTGGAGTGCAGCCATGGTGATGCGCCGCCCACCGGCACCTTCGTGCAGCTCAGCCGCGGGCCCTACCATGGGTGCGCGGTGCGTACGGATGGCACTGTCGCATGCTGGGGCCAAAACCACGTTCTGCAGTCAGAGCCACCCTCTGGCACCTTCGTGAGCGTGAGTGTCAATTATGAGTACTCCTGCGGAGTGCGCCCGGATGACAGCGTCGAGTGCTGGGGCAGTGGCAGTAATGGGCAGACGATGCCTCCGAACTAACCCCAGGGTCGACACAAACTCCCGCCCAAGCCAAGCTGAGCGCGTGATTGGCCCAGCTGCCTTGAATGATCGTCGATTGCTCGCGGCGCGGCGCGCGGTGCTCAGCGCTTCGCGGGTAACCCGGGCTGTGCAGGCAGACCTGCAAACGTCGGGAGTGATGACCAAGGATGACCGCTCCCCTGTTACGGTTGCCGACTATGCGGCCCAGGCCATTGTCGCGCACGTGCTCCAGCAGGACCTCGGCCCCGTGCGACTTGTGGGCGAGGAGCGCGCGGACGCCCTGCGCCTGCGGGAGAACTCCGCCTTGCTTGCGCGCACGGTTGAGCAGGCGCAGCGTGTTTGGCCGGGTGCGGACGCCGAGTCGCTGATGAGGGCCATTGATGTCGGCGCGGCGGAGCCAGACCTTGGCGGCTTTTGGACGCTCGACCCTGTGGATGGCACCAAGGGCTTTCTGAGGAATCAGCACTACGCGGTGAGCCTTGCTTATATCGAAGCCGGTGCACCGGTGCTCGCCGCCTTGGCCTGTCCGAACTTTGAGATGGATATTAACCATGCCCTTGATCGGCCGGGGCGGGGTGTCCTGTGCGTGGCCGCACTAGGGCAGGGCGCGTGGCAATCTGCGTTGCACGATGGAGCGCTGATGCACCGCATGCCGGCCGCGAGTCGAAGACAGGACCTGGTACGCACCTGTGAGTCCGTCGAGGCGGGCCATTCCAATCATGGGGCCCACGCCAAGATTCTGAGGCAGGCCGGCCTGAGCGCGAGCTCCGTACGACTGGATAGCCAGGCCAAGTATGCGGTGGTTGCCCGCGACCAAGCGGATGTTTACCTGCGGCTGCCTTCTCACCGGGGTTATGTCGAGAAGATCTGGGATCACGCCGCAGGGCAGCTGGTTGCCCAAGAAGCGGGCCTGATGGTGAGCGACTTCAAGGGTCGCGCGCTCGACTATTCACACGGTCGGCGGCTGGAGAAGAACCGTGGAATCATCGTCGCGGCGCCCCATCATCACACCCGCTTGGTGGCTGCGATCAGACGTCTGGGGTTTTAGACGTCCAACGCAGCAGGACCTCGCGGAACTGCTCTAAAGACAGTGGTTTGGTGACGTAATCATCCATGCCACTTTGCAAGCACCATTGACGGTCGCCGGA
>Ga0193954_1001946_pt1 | contig 10135 bp, 4 predicted proteins | sample BB_5_MG_FD_140340 | JGI IMG/M metagenome (GOLD analysis project Ga0193954, IMG submission 140340) | Microbial mat bacterial communities from the Broadkill River, Lewes, Delaware, United States - BB_5_MG | ecosystem: Environmental > Aquatic > Freshwater > River > Microbial mats | place: USA...
CTCGGGTGGCCCAGATCCTCGGCAGCCCCGAGCGCGAGGCAAATCAGAAGCGCCGCGTGTACCGCAAATTCCTTGACGAGGGCGACCTCGCGCGGGCCCCGAACATCCAAGACCGGTCCCCCGAGGACGCGCTCAAACTCAGCAGTTTCCTGTCCCCAGGACAGCAGGACATGATGGGCCGGGCCCGCAAGACAGCCGCGAAGCGAGAGTCGATGGCGGCGAAGGCTAACGTGCGCCGGACACGCCTCGTGCCCGAGGCTGAGCCCGCAGAAGAAAAGACACCGAAGAAGCCATCAGGTAGGCGTTTGCCGCCTGGTGCACGAAAAGTATGACAGCACGGCGGCACGCCTACGTGAGCGCGAGTCGAACCCCGCTGTAGTTTTTAGTCACACGCCAGGCATTCACTGCACACAAAGGACGACCTATGAATCAACCAAGCTGGAGCCGAGTCACCGCGGGCGACGTCAACGCGTCCTACACCAAGAACTTCATCAGCGATCACGCGACTCACAACCGGAACTTCGACCCCAACAGCGCGACCTCGGCGGACCACGCCGGCGCGATCAAGCAGCTCGACCAGCTCTATGGGCTTGCGATGGCGGACGGCGCCCTGTCTGGGGAAGAGCGTACCTCGCTCTCCAAGCTGATGACGGGCACCAACGCCGCGATGCTCGACGCCTACTACGGGGACAAGTCCCTGAAGGCGATGAATACCGAGCTCGACGCCGGCTATTACAACCCGAGCGACGCCGACGCTGCGGCCCAGACCATCGCCGACTTCGAAGCGGCCCAGCCCGCAGTCACGACGGGTGGCGCAAATCCTTCGGCTCAGGTCACGACGGGCGGCGCAAATCCCTCGGCTCAGGTGACGACGGGCGGCGCGAACCCTTCGGCTCAGGTCACGACGGGCGGCGCAAACCCCTCGGCTCAAGTCACGACGGGCGGCGCAAATCCTTCGGCTCAGGTGACGACGGGCGGCGCGAATCCCTCCGCGCAGGTCGCTGATGTGGGACAGGCCGACGCAGCCGGGCCTCAGCGGGCCGCGGACGGCCGAATCATCTACGAGGCCGCCCCGAGCTTTGAGGCGGTGCGCAGCGGGGACGCGACGCTTGGCCTGGGCCAAAAGAGCGCTGAGATCCGCGACGCCCAGCAGGCGCTCTTCGATGGCGGCTTCTACGAGGGGCTGTACGACAAGGGTACTGAGGCTGGCGGCGTGGCCGACACCTTCTACGGGCCCAAGACCGAGCAGGCGGTGAAGGCTTGGCAGACCGCAAACGGCATGGAGGCGACCGGTCGCCTCGACGGTGCAGCCCTCGACAAACTGCTGAACAAGCAGAGCCCGGCGGTGACGACGGGCGGCGCAAACCCTTCGGCTCAGGTGACAACGGGCGGCGCAAACCCGTCGGCGCAAGTGACGACGGGCGGCGCAAACCCTTCGGCTCAGGTGACGACGGGCGGCGCGAACCCCTCGGCACAGGTGACGACGGGCGGCGCAAACCCGTCGGCGCAAGTGACGACGGGCGGCGCAAACCCGTCGGCGCAGACGTACTCGGTGCCGCCGCAATTGCAGGCGGAGTACGAGGGCGTGAAGGCCCAGGTCGCCGCGCTCAACGGGCGCTCCGGCGGTCACAACGGCCGCAACCTGCGTAACCGCCTCGCGAGCCTCGAGCAGCGGGTCAGCCAGGGCGGGCTGGGCGAGGCCTACGATCAGCTTCAGGCCGAGCGGGCCGACGTCGCGGCGCGCCTCGAGCGCAACGGCAGCGGGCACACCGGCCGCAACCTGCGGAACCGTCTGAAGAGCCTCGACGCCCAGCTCGCCGAGTTCAACAAGCAGTAGCCACGACGGCCTCGGCGAGGCCGAATTGCAGGTTCGGTTGACTTCAGACTGGGGTCCCAGTGAGACCAAAATACGGTCGCAGGCGGTGCCCCACCAGACCATGCAAGCGCAGCGCGCAGTGGGCCGCAGGCGAACGTAGACGGGTGGGGGCGGCTTCGCCGCGCCCGGGACCCGAGTATTAGCCCCAGACTTCCCCCGGACATGACGAGATCTTGAACCTCCTAGGCTCCAGGGCCGCCCAGGACGGAATGGGGCCCGGCGCCGCTCCGAAGAGCGCGCCGTGCTGCACCAGCCGCAAGCCGTCCTGCCCTCTGGCGCTCGCGCCACAGAACCCAGCCGCCCCGGTCCCGCCTGTGGACGGGCTGATCTAGTGGACCAGCGGGTCGTGGATACGGTCCGGCTCGCCCATGCGGGTCAGGGCGCGATCCACCAGGGAGAGCGCGCGCATCGCCCGGTGAATGCTGCGCGCGTACTTCCAGTTCATGTAGGCGCGGGCCCCGCGCTGGTGGGCGGTCACTGCTCGGCTCAGCAGGCGGTCTACGACCGCGTCCGTGGGGCGGCTCGTCGCAAGCTGAATGGCGTAGGCGAGGTGGCCTTCCGCGGCCGCCATCTCCTCGCGGGCGTGGGAGCGGTGCAGGCTCGCCTGCATCCCAGCGTGCGGGGCGACCCCGTTCCACTCGCTGATGTTCTGCCCCCAGACCGTGGTCAGGCCCACCGTCGTGTACTGGTTGACCATCGAGTGCAACAGCTGGCCAGCCACGTCGCTCGGGTCCGCGAGCAGTTCGTAGGCGCGGCCCACCGAGGACAGGTCCCCGTCGAAGTGGAAGCGCTCGCGCGGCTCGGACGTGTGCACGAAGCCGAGGCCGTGCTGCAGGGTCTCGATGGACTGCAGGGTGGTGGTCGTCTTCACGAAGGCTCGGCAAGCTTCGCGCTGGGCTGCGTTGGTCGAGTCGAACTCGTTGCACCAGTGGGGGGCGCCGACGTCGATGGCGTGCGAGACGCGGGGGCCGGCTCCGGGCACCGGGGCTACGCTTCCGTCGGGGAAGACACCGACGGGCACGGCTTCGCCGTTACCCTTGTGCGGACCCAGGAAGTACTGCGGCACGATGTTGGTGAAGTCACGGCGCACCTGACCGCCGCCATCCTCGGTGCCCGCGACCGAAGACCAGAACGAGCCCCCGCCAAAGTCGCTGATCACGCCGGTGGTGAGGCTCGCGGTGAGGTTCACGGGGAAGGTGCCCCAACGCTCGCCGAGCGGCCCGCCGGGCGCGGGGGTGAGCACGAGGGCGTGGGCCTTTACAGTGGCCCGGCCCGTGTCGCGGAAGGGGGGCGCGTCCTTGACCTGCACGTCGGACCACACGAGGTCGTAGATACCGAGCCCGCCCTGGCTGGTCGGGGTCGTCATCGCGCCCGTGGTGAAGAAGAAGTCGAGGCCGCGCTCCCACGAGCACGAGATGTCGACGAGCTGCCCGGACGCGGTCGGGACCTGGAGGTCTCGGTACAGGGGCGGGTGCGTGAGGCGCACGAGGGCCCCCGTCCGCGGGTCCAAGACCTGCGGCTCGTTGAGGAAGTCGCGCAGGTAGGCGCGAGTCTGGACGGAGGCCACCGCATCGACGCTGCCATCGGGCCGAAGGCCGAAGGGCATGGGCACGAAGTTCACCTGCCACTCCGCGGGCGATAGGCTCGACAAGCTGGCCTTCGCGAGGTCGACGTCGAAGACATCCTGCACGGTGTAGGTCTTCTCGGTCGGGTACAGGACCTGCTCGACCTGACACTCCGCGACCGCGGCGGTGGTGGCGGTGCCGATCTGGAGCTTGCCGAGCAAGCACAGGTCGAAGCCGTCGTAGCGAAGGTCGACGACCAGGCTCCTCAGCTCGTACTTCTCCGAGAACGTGTTGTTGGCCTTGATGTTGGGCGCGAGCAGCCCGTAGCGGTACATCTCGAAGAGGTCATCGCCGATGCCGTCGAGCAAACCGGATTGCGTCACCGTGCCGGCGGCCAAACCCGCGAGCAGGTCCGTGGCGTCGGAGGCGAAGATGTACGAGCCGGCGGGGCCAGCCAGGTTGCGGATGGGCTCGAGGCGCCACTGGGCGCACAAGCGCTGGTCGGGGCGCGCCCCGGGCAGGCCGATGCCGGAGGCGCCGACCGTGGTCTGGCCCGCGCACACCGTCTCCAGGGCCGCGAACATCTTGGCCTGGTGCAGACCGCCCCCGAGCATGTTGGAGTACAGGTCGAGCGCTGCCTGGTCGGTGGGGTTGGTGGCGACCGCGGGCGGGTACTGGACCTCGGGGGTGGCCACCCCGAGGGTCGGCACGAGGTCCCGGCCCGGCTCGGCGTAGAACGAGCGCGCGCCCGGCTCGAGCGCGGCGAGGTTCATGAAGACCAGCGCCGCGCCCCCGGCCGGCGCCCGCACCACGCCCGCGTCGCGCAGCCAGTCGAAGAGCGTGTTGTATGAAAACAGCTCGAAGCTCTGCGCCGGGTTGCTCGGCGCATAGGTCCGTCGCGAGGTCTCGAGCACCTGCACGAGGCTCTGCATGTCGGCGGGCGAGATCACGCGAACCCGGAGGCGGTCCACCACGAAGGGCAGGTTGCGCATCGAGCCGTCGTGCTCGACGAGGTTGATGGCCTCCTGAGTCGCGTGCAGCTCTGCCACGCCTTCGGCGAGCTCGCGCTGCGGCAGCCAGACCGTCTGCCCCGTGAGCGGGTTCGGCAGCCCCGTCATCGAGAGCGGGTCGTAGCGCACCATCCCGTCCGGCGGCGTCAGCTCGGGTGGCAGCCAGCTCGGGGCCGGGGCCAGCGCCAGGCTCTGAGCCCCGAACTTCGGAATGTTCGGCTCCCACCACGGCCGAGCGTCGACCACCGGCGTCGCGTTGAGTCGCGCCTGCACAGCCGCGCGCAGCTGCGGCGCCATGCTCGCGGGGAAGCCGAGGAAATAGACGTTAAGCTTGATCGACTCCTGGCCGCCGATCTGTTGCTCGAGCGGGGTGAACGTCAGCGGAGCGGCCGGCGTCGAGCCGGCCGCGGGGGCGGCCAGCGCAAGGGTGAGTAAAGCTGCGGTTTTGTTTAGGTACATCGTGTCCCTCCTGATGGGGGGACGGGGCTCGGCGAGAATGTGAGGATCAGGCGTGGCGCTGGCGTCTGCTCAGAGCAGGCCGGCGTCCTTGGCCAGAGCCCTCAGCTTCGTTTTCACGGCCTGAAAGCGCTGCCTCAGCCGCGCGGACTCTCGCTTCAGCTCCGCATCGTCGAGGGGGCGCTCGGCCATGATCTGGGCGAGCTCGGCCCAGGGGAGCTGGCGGTCGACGCGCAGGATGAGCAGAGTCTGGTCGTCGCCCGGCAGCTGCTCGCGGAGTTTTTGCATCCGGTTCTTGGTCTCCGTCTTTCGGTAGCGGGCGGTCTCGGTGCGCACGCGCTCGACGACCGCGGAGGCCTCGCCGAGCTGGGACAGGGACTGCTTGCGCTCCGGGCGCTCGTGGGGGCTGCGAAAGTGGTCGGTGAGCACGTTCTTGGCCACCGCGTAGGCCCAGCCGCGCGCGCTCGAGCGCCACGAAAAGCCTGCGATGCCGCGCCACAGCTTCTCGCAGGTGGCCGCGAACAGCTCGCCGCCGAGGTCATCGGATTGGGCTCGCGCGCACAAGAAGCTCAGCAGCTCGCGCCCATAGCCCTCGACGAGCACGGTGAGCGCGCGGTCGAAGTCGCCCATCGCGTGGGCGTCGCGGATGCTGCTCTCGATAGCGTTCATGAGGCCCGTGGCGGTGAGTCTACCGACTCAAGCGGGCAAATCCGCGACTCGAGCATGAAGAGCGCGGGTAAGCCCAGGGCGGCGAATCGCATAGGGTGCACCGCGCCGCGCGTGATCGGGTCTTCGGGCACCTCGTGCAGGGGCGCGCCATCGAGCCAGCCCAGCACCCACCGACCGATCACGTTCGCCATGTCGCCCTCGAGCGTAGCGAGCCCCTCCAGATACGACCGCGCCTCGGCTTCGTCCCCAACGATCAGGGCGCGGTGAGCCTGCGCGCGGCTGATCATCTTGGCGTAGGAGCCGGACACGTCCATCGACACGGCGCGGTCGAGGTAGCCGTCGGCCTTGGTCATGAAGCCCGTATCGGGCTCGCACGCTGCCGCGAGCTGATAGACGAGCGCCCCGTAGTAGTCGCGCAGAGCGCGTACGAAGAAGAGGCGCTCGGCCTGCGCGGGGGTGGCCTCGCAAGCGCGCTCGAAGACCTCGACGATCTCGGAGGCGGGCGCGCCTCGGTACAACATGGCATTGATTCGGCTCCACGCGCACATCGCGGGGATGAAAGACGAGTTGCGACGACCCAGCTCACTCGCCAGCAGAGTATCGAGCAGCGCCTCGAAGTCGTGCACGGTGTCGGTGTAGGCGGCGACGAAGCCGTAGTTGGTGGCGACAAACCTCGATTGCGCAGCCCAGTCCCCCTGGCGCTTCGCCTCTTCGACCCAGGCGGTGGCGGGAGCCACGACCTCGTCGAACCGGCCCGCAAGAACCATCGCGCTCATCCAGCACGCCCGGACCAAGACCTGCCGCGTCGGACGCGGTCGCGTGTGGACCTGTTCGAGCGCCATCGCCGCGTCGAGGTCCGGCTGGGCCGCGACCCAGTCCATCAGCACCACGAGGGTGGTGCCTCGGTGGGCGTGCCGGACGTATCGGCGGGCCGCGTCCATCGCCTCGGGGGGGTCGATCTTTTCCGCGTAGTCGAGCAGGGCCATCGTGCGTGGGCGGTCCCCCGTCGACGCAACCGCCATTGCGATCGTCCTTATCGCGTGGCCACAGCGCCCCGGGTCCCGGGAGGCGAGGGCGACCTGCATGCTCATCAGGTGCAGCAGGGTCGCGCGCGAGGGCTGCCAGTTGTACAGGCCGAGCGCGCTCTGGTCGATGATGTCGAAGCGCCGACAATGCTCGGGGTCCGGGGGGCCGAAGCCGGGCGCCGCGAGCATCGCTTTCTTCATCCCGAGCCGCGTCCAGAGCATCTTCGCGAGCACCCCGAAGGTCGACCGAGGCAGCCGGATGCCGATGCCGGCGAGCATCGCCTCTACCGCTTCGACGCCCGCCAGGTTGCCGCCGCGCAGCCGCAACCACGCCGCCTCGGCCGCGATTTCGTCGGCCTGCGCCCCAGTGCTCAGCGCTCGCGCCTCGTCGAGAGCCGCGATCGCTCCGTCGATCTCCCTCGCCCCCCGGGTCAGCGCCCGGCCCAGCTTTATGAGCACGTCGCGGCGGCCGTCACCGCGCAGGGCCTGCAGCGCCTGACGATACCAACGGGCGGCGCCCGCCCAGGCCAAGCCATCGGCGGCGCGGTCACCGGCGCGCTCGGCATGACTCGCCGCTCGCTCGAGATCGCCCGCGCCGGCATAGCAGCGAGCGAGCAGCTCCGGCCACGGCCGTGGATCGGCGTCGAGCGCCGTCGCCACCGCCGCGAAGATGCGGCGGGTCTCCGCCGGTGGCGAGCTCGAGCGCAGCCGCTCGCCCACGCTGTCGTGCTGGGTCGCTATCAGGCCGGCCGCGGTTCGAGTCAGGCTCGCGCCTTCTAGCGCAATCCATGTTGCGTCCGGCGACTCTAGCTCGGCCGCGCGGGAGAGGATCTCGAGGGGGAGGGGCCCTGCGACCATGGCCAGGGTCGTGAGGGCGCGCTTGGCGTCCGCAGGCAGGTCTGCGACCTGGCGATCGATGAGGGTGTTGAGGCTCGCCGGCCCCTCGGACCGCACCAGGGCGGTCGCGAGCAGCGGGCTGCCGCTGGACTCTTCAGCGATCCGGACCGCCGCGTCACCGCGCCCGAGGGCGCGCGCGAGCGCCTCGAGGTCCTCGCGCGGCATGAGCCCGAGCTCAAGGCGTGTCTCCGGAGCCTCGCGGCGTGACTCGATGTCCATCGTGGTTAGCGCCTCGAAGAAGGCGCCCTGCTCCTCGCTGCGGGCCGACCCGACCAGGAGCAGCTTGGGTTGCGCGGGCCCCGACGTGATCGCCCGCCAGAGCCGCGCCGAGTCCCCGTCCGCCCATTGCAGGTCGTCGACCACCACCACGAGCGGACGACGCTCGGCCAGCCCGGCGAGCAGCTCGCCGAAGGCGTCGATGCCGCGTCGCAGGACCTCGGACTGCTCCGACAGCGGCGCGCCGCGGGGTGCCTGCTCGAGCGCCTCCACCCGCTCCAAGACCGGGAACATGCGCGCGAGCTGGCGTACGTTGCGCGGGAGCAGCGCCGCGCAGGCCACGGGGTCGAGGCCGCGAAGCAGCGAGCTGAGGCCATCCACGACCACGTCGAAGGCGTTGAAGGGTACGAACTCGCGCGGGTAGCAGCGGCCGCGCAGCACGTCCGCCTCGTCAGCGATTTCGGCGATGAACGCGTCGAGCAAGCACGTCTTTCCGTGGCCACTGGGCCCCTCGAGGAGCAACGCCTTCGAATGACCCCGCCGGACCTGTGACCAGGCCTCGCGGAGGGCCTGCAACTCAACCTGCCGCCCGATGAAGAGCGCCGGGAGCGCCGGTGCTGAAGCGGACGTCGGCGCCGCGGTGCCGAGCGCGGCCAGCACCTCATCGGGCGGCGGCCGAGCGGAAACCGCCTCCGCGGTGAGCCGATCCGCGAGTTCGGCGAAGGCCTCACCCCCGAGTTCTCGGAGCATGACCCCGAAGGCGAACCAGTCTGTGGCCGAGGTCAGCGGATCGCCGCGCTGCGCCTCCGGCGACATGTAGCGAGGGGTGCCCGCGAGGTGCACGGATCGCGTGTCGCCGGCCGCAGGTCGATCGAGGGCGGCCACCAGCCCGAAGTCGAGGATCTTAGCCCGGCCCTCGGCCGTCACGAGCACATTGGAGGGTTTGAGGTCACGGTGCACGAGGCCTCGGGCGTGCAGCGCGGCGAGCCCGGCCGCGAGCTGACGAAAGAGACTGCCCAGCGCGACCGCTCGGTCGGGTTGCCTATTGAGCCAGACCGCGGGCGCGACCCCGTGCACACGCTCCATCGTGATGAACCAATCGCCGCCCTCGGACGCGAGCCCGTACAGCGTCACGAGGTGCGGGTGGTGCAGGTCCGCGAGGGCGCGGAACTCGTTCTTGAATCGGTACACTGCGTCGCCGCTGAGGTGCCGCAAGGTCTTGAGGGCGACGTATCGGTCCCGGACACGGTCGTGGACCTCGTAGACCTTGCCCATGCCGCCTTCCCCCAGGAGGCGGACGACCTGGTAGCGGTCTCCGAAGCGCGCGCGCTCGGGGGTGACCACCTGGCGCGATGGAGTGGCCGCGGCCTGCTGGAGGAGCGCCTCGAAGGCGGCGTCCGTGCTGTCCCCCTCGCTCATACGGCGACCCTAAGGTCCACCGTTGCCCCCAGGCAAGGTGGGCGCCCAGCCCGAGTGACGGGGCTGCGCAGGGACCGGCCTCTATCGGCAAGGCATCCTGCAGGACGGATGCCCCCGTCACGTGGATTGAGGCGGCAGAGGCCATCCACGGGCTCGCTTCGTCAGGACCGAAAGGGCGGGCCAGAAAGCACAACGACGCCTCACGGGCGGCGGTTGTGACTCCAGCCGGCAAGGGGCGTTGCCAATGAACTGGTCCGCCGAGCGACCGCCCGAGCACCAGCTCAAGCGCAGCGCAGGGTGTCGCGCGGACGGGGAAGTCTGGGGCGGCAACTCGGTGCTGTCGCAGATCGGCGGGCCTTCGCCCCAGCCTAGGCGTCTCGTTCGTCTCTCGGCGCGCTCCGGTACCTGCCACCGGTCCCCGGAAGCGTGGCGCGCTCGGGCGCCCGAAAGCGCAGCGGCTCGTGCGCACAGCCCAGCGGCCCCTCAGCTCGCGAAAGCGCAGCGATTCTAAAGCACGGCCCAGCGGCCTCTCGGCGCCCGAAAGCCTAGCGCCAAGCCCTGCAGGTCAACTTGCGTCGCCACAGCACCCGAACGAAGCTCCGACCTCTAGATATCCGAAGTCATGACCCACATCGGCTGCCCATCGAAGGCACGGTACTGAGGCCGGTAGCGGTTGACGTCGTAGTACTTGTGCACGTCGAGCACCTTCTTCGTCTCGGTGACCACGCTGACCGGCACGCTGTCGTAGCGGCCTTGGCGCAGGCTGACGAGGCGGCCGGACTTGCCGGCGACGACCAGGTCCAGCGCGAGGTTGCCGAAGGCCATGGGCACGATGGAGTCGATGGCGTCCGGGTCGCCGCAGCGCACCAGGTAGCCGAGGCGCTGGTTCACGATGTTGACGCGTCGGCCGTTATTGTACTTGGGGCTCAACTCCTTGAGCATGGCCGAGACCTTGTCGCCGATGCCGCCGAGCTTTTTGTGCCCGTACTGGTCCATTTCGCC
>Ga0193954_1001949_pt1 | contig 10127 bp, 6 predicted proteins | sample BB_5_MG_FD_140340 | JGI IMG/M metagenome (GOLD analysis project Ga0193954, IMG submission 140340) | Microbial mat bacterial communities from the Broadkill River, Lewes, Delaware, United States - BB_5_MG | ecosystem: Environmental > Aquatic > Freshwater > River > Microbial mats | place: USA...
GAGTAAAAGTTGTAAGTTTTCAGTACATATTGGGAAAAAGAAAGCACCTGGTGTTGCCATTGGGGCAAAAGATGGCTATTTAAAAGTTGAATACATTCCCAAATGGTCTAAAATCAAAGAGGGTGATATTGTCGAGACAAGTGGATCGGATAAGATCTTTTTTGCCAATGTCCCTGTTGGGAAGGTCGAGAGTATCAAAATCAAAAGCTCTTATAAAACAGCAGTGATTAAACCTTATTCAGATTATTTACATATTGACTATCTCTTTTTAATCAAAGATGCTTCACCTACATTGGTCTCTAAGTATGACTCCATCAATACAAAGCTCTACCCTTACCGCAATAATGAGTTTGTCTCATGGGATAAGAAAGTCATTAATACAAAGAGTAGTAGTGCAAAAGATACGAATAAAACCAATGGTGATATGGTACAAACAACCATGCCTGAAGTAGATCCAAAAGAGCATGAAACCCCTAATGAAGAGCTAAAAAATAAAGTCAAAAAACGTATCTATAAAAAAAGAGTCACCAAACCTTCCAAACCAAAATTACCGCAAGGTGGAGCAGATATGTTCTAATATCTTTTGGATATTAGAACATAGTTAATCCCTTTATGGTATTGTAATCTTATGATGAAATTTTTGTTAAATATGAATATAAAAACACTTTTTGTATTTGTTGCTATTTTTAGTATTACGCTTATCTCCATGGTTGCACACTACACCTTAGAACTCAACACTGCATTTGATGCTCTTTATCGTGTTAATAATATGCAGATTAGCATTGAAGTATACGAAACAATTATTGAAAGTACTTTTGAAAAAATATTTTCTTTATTAAGTATTATGGTAATTGCCTCTTTGTTGGTTATGTTTATTATGCGTCAGAAAATTTTAGTACCCATTGATTATCATCTTAATGTCATCAAAAGTTTTATTAATAACAGCAGTGATATACAAGAGAAAAAACTCCACTATCATGATGAGATTGGTCAAATGACACAAGAGTTTTTTACCATGAAAGAGAAACTTGACAATGATATGGAAGTAATCCGTCAATTAGCAGAGAAAGATTCATTAACGGGTATCTACAATCGTCGTACGTTTTTTAAAGAGGCTCAAAAAGCTCTTGGAGAGCAGGCAAAGGAGCAAGACTCCTCTCTTATGATCTTAGATATTGATTTTTTTAAAAATATCAACGATACTTATGGACATATTATTGGTGATAAAATACTCTCTCACGTTGTGCATCTTATTGAGGCACAGCTAGGAAGTGAAGATATTTTTGCACGTTATGGAGGGGAGGAGTTTATTATTTTACTTCCCCATAGAGAGCTAAAAGATAGTACCTATCTAGCAGAAGAGATTTGCAAAAAAGTAGCATTAACACCTTATATTGGGAGTAATCAGTTGCTTCGAATCACTGTGACATTGAGTATTGGTGTGGCACTCTATAATCAAGATACGGTATTAGAAGATACCATTAAAATTGCAGATGAAGCATTATACAAAGCCAAAGAGAGCGGAAGGAATAGGGTAGAAGTAGCATGATAAGTTTTGAAGAGGCATTGCAAAGCAGTGACATTAATTTAAAGTCTCAATTTGTTGAGGAGTATTTATCTCTTTTGCAAAGAGAGCAAGATTTGGAGATGGAGTATACTCCCAAAGTTTTTAACACTCCTTCTTATAGTAGCTTATGCACGATTGTTGATCCCAAGGAGTTGCCTGCACGCAAACACCTTCATACCCCTGAGGGACTTGCCATTTTACTCCACTCCATTACCCATATTGAGTACAGTGCTATTGATTTGGCTCTTGATGCCGTTTACCGCTTTAAAGAGATGCCATTGGAGTATAAAATAGATTGGATCGTTGTAGCCCAAGATGAGATACGTCACTACTTTATGCTTGAAAAGTTATTAAATGAGTTAGGCTATGTTTATGGTGATTTTGATGTGCATTGTGGACTCTTTGACGCAGCCACACATACCCAAGGGGATATTTTAGAACGCATGGCAATTATACCAAGATATTATGAGGCAAGTGGTTTGGATGTCAATCCTCAAATCATCAAAAAGCTTGAAAATCGACGTAAAGACCCTTTGGTATCCAAAGTAATCAATGCACTTAATGTGATCTATGAAGAGGAGATTGATCATGTCTACAAAGGGGATAAGTGGTTTAAATACATTGCCCATAAGCGAGGTTTAGAGACTCAGCAAGCCTATATGGATATTTTGGATAAGTATGAACTCCTTAAAAAATATCGCCCTCATATTAACGTAGAGGCTCGAAAAGAGGCAGGGTTTTCTTGTGAAGAGATACTTAATTTGGGTGCAAAAGAGTGCCATTAGGGCTTAAAAAAACACTTTTTCGAGAAGAGGAACAATTTTTTGAAATAGTATTCATTTTTAGGGATAGGTTTTATCCTTGTTTTATTAAAAAGCATGTATAATATTATTTTAAGAATAACTGTCAACGATTTAACGATAAAATTATGTGAAGGTAAAAGAGATTATGTTTAAAGATATACCATTTTTTGTTCAACCAATTGCTAAAGAGAACTTTAGAGATATAAGTGATATTCTTACTCAAGAGCGATCAAGTGTCGAGCTACTAGAGGATAACTTTAGAGACTATTTGGGTGTAGAGTATGCGATGGGTGTAGTCAATGCATCGTCTGCGATACATTTAGCTATGTGTGCTTTAGATTTAAAAAGAGGGGATAAAATTATCTGTAGTGTTAATTCGTTCGTCTCTATTCCTGAAGCTGTACGCCACTTTGATTCTGAGCCAATTTTTGTGGATTGTGTAGGGAGTAACTATAGCATTGATTTAGACAAGCTTGAAGTAGCCATTAGCCTTAATAAGAGTAAAAAGCTCAAAGCCATTGTTGTCAATCACCTTTCAGGAGATACGACAGATTTGGAAAAACTCTATGAGATTGCCAAAGCCAATGATCTAAAAGTCATCGAAGACGCAACCGATGCAATGGGTGCTACTTATAATGGTCAATTGATTGGTAACAGTGGGGCAGATATGACAATCTTTAGTTTTGCTCCTTATCTTACCAATCCTATTGTCAAAGGAGCAATGCTTGTTACCAATGATGAGACGCTTTTCCAACGGGCAAAACTCATATCACGACATGGAATATTAAGTGATGAGTGGGACAGTTATGGAAATGTTGATTATCTCTACGATATTATTGATATTGGTTGGGATTATACCTTGGGTGAAGTCGATGCCTTTATGGCACTTTCGATTTTTAAAGAGTTGCAAAAACAGATTGATCGAAGACGAGAGATCGCTTCTATCTACAACAAACACCTTAGTAATGTTAAACATCTTAGAATCCCTACTTTTGATGAAGAGAAAATATTTAGTCAATACATTATTGAAATTAATAAAAACAGAGACCATTTTGCCAAAGAACTCAAAGCTAAAGGTGTAAATGTTGGACTTCACTACATCCCCTTGCATCTTTTGGATTATTACAAAAAGAAATATGCACTTAAGGTATTTGATTTCCCAACGGCTCTAAGTGTCTATCAAAAAGTGATGTCGCTTCCTATCTATCCATCGATGAGCAATAGTGAAGTCGAAGGGGTTTGTGAAGCGATCAAAGAGGTAGCTAGTAAACACATATAGATGCAACAATCTCTTAATACCTTTTTTGAGGAGCTACTCTTTGCTCCTCGAATCTATCATTATCCTTTTATTTTATTATTGCTCCCTCTCTCTTTGATCTATGCTAGCGTGATGCTATTGCGTAGAGTATTAAGCATCAAAAAAACTTTTGATATACCCATTGTAAGTGTGGGCAATCTCATTATGGGAGGAAGTGGTAAAACTCCTTTTATTATTAAAGTTGCATCAATGTATGATCATGCGTTTATCATCTCACGAGGTTATGGACGCCAAAGCAAAGGTCTGGTAGAAGTGAGCATTGGCGGTCATATTGGCGTTGATGTGAGCCAAAGTGGGGATGAAGCGATGCTCATGGCACAATCCTTGCCCAAAGCATCGATCATTGTGAGTGAAAATCGTGAAGTGGCAATTTTAAGAGCAAAAGAGCTGGGGGCAAAAGTCATCTTTTTAGATGATGGATTTAATCGTGTTGAGATTAAGAAGTTTGAAATTTTATTAGAGCCTCAAAAGATTCATAACTTTTTACCTCTTCCTTCAGGAGCCTTTAGAGAGTTTTATTTTAGTAAATATTTTGCTCATTTACGACTCAAAGAAAATCGTGAGTTTCAACGCATGGTGAGCTTTGAGAATCTTAGTCCTAAAATGTTGCTTGTTACGGCTATCTCCAATCCCTCCCGTCTTGACCTTTATTTACCTACTAATGTGGTTGATCGTTTGATTTTTGCTGATCATGAGTACTTTGATCTTGAAAAGATAAAAAACCGTATGAAGAGCGTAGGGGCGACAAGTATTCTTGTGACTCAAAAAGACTTTGTGAAACTTGGAGGTTTTGAAGCGAGTATATCCCTAATGAAGCTTGATTTAGAAATTGATGCTTCCATCTTAGAATCCATTAAAAACTATATCCAAAGCTTTAAACTTTTAGACCAAAATCATAAACCAAGTTAGTTTTTACCTACACTTTCCTACAATTGCAAGAATAATACGAAGAATCAAAAGGTCAAAAATGAGCATCGAAAATATAGAGGTCTATGGGGCTAAAGAACATAATTTAAAAAACATTGATATTCAAATCCCTAAAAATAAACTCGTCGTCATCACGGGTATTAGTGGAAGTGGTAAAAGCTCTTTGGCATTTTCAACGCTCTACTCTGAGGGGCAACGTCGCTATATCGAATCACTCTCATCGTATGCCAGGCAGTTTTTGGGCAAGGTCGGTAAACCCGATGTCGATAAAATCGAAGGACTCACCCCTGCCATTGCCATTGATCAAAAGACCACTTCCAAAAACCCCCGTTCTACAGTAGGGACGATTACGGAGATTTATGACTATTTGCGTCTGCTCTTTGCTCGAATTGGCACACAACACTGCCATGAGTGTGGCAAACCCATCAGCTCCATGAGTGCCAGTGATATTATCGATGAGGCTCTAAAACTTCCTAATGGGACTAAGCTCGTCATCCTTGCTCCACTAGTAAAAGAGAAAAAAGGAACTTTTAAAGATATGCTTGAATCCCTTGTCGCCAAGGGTTTTGTAAGAGCAGTGATTGATGGCATTATGGTACGTCTTGATGAAGAGATAGAGCTAAGCAAGACCAAAAAACATACGATCAAAGTCGTGATTGACCGAGTGGTGATCAAAGAGGAGAGTCGTGAGCGAATCGCCCAAGATGTGGAAAAAGCTCTTAATTTGAGCTATGGTGAAGTGGAGTTGGAGCTTATCAACAACGAAGAGATGGGCATTGAACAAAAACATATCCACTACTCCGAACACCTTGCCTGTTTTGATTGTAAACTTAGTTTTGAACCCCTCGAACCCGTAAGCTTTTCGTTTAACTCTCCCAAGGGAGCGTGTCCTAAGTGTGATGGACTGGGGATTAGTTACGATATTGACCTACAAAAGATCATCAATGAAGAGGTAAGTATCGATAAAGGGGCGATTAAAACCATGCATGGCTTTAATAAAAGCTACTATACCAAACTGCTCCAAGGCTTTTGTAAACAAAATGTGATTGATACCACTGTTCCCTACGCAGAGCTTCCTGCCAAACACAAAAAAGTACTCCTTGATGGCACCAACGAAGAGGTAAGCTTCACCTGGAAACGCCATAAGCTTAAAAAGAAGTGGGCAGGAGTCAAAGCCTATGCTAGGGAGCTTTTTAGTGATACCAAAGATATGAGTGACTACATGAGCGAAAATCGCTGTTCTGCTTGTGGTGGGCATCGATTGCGACCGCGTACACTAGCGGTGAAGATTGAGGGTAAAAATATGGCAGATGTGATTGATATGCCTATTGAGGAGTCTTTGAGTTATTTTGACAGTGAGGCTAATTTTAGACACCTTAGTGAGCAACAGTCCCAAATCTCAGAGTCGATATTCAAAGAGATCAAAGAGAGGCTGTATTTTCTCTATGACGTAGGGCTTGGGTATATTACATTGAGTCGTGATGCCCGTACTATTTCAGGGGGAGAGTCCCAAAGAATTAGAATTGCATCGCAGATTGGCTCAGGGCTAACGGGAGTGATGTATGTACTCGATGAGCCTAGTATCGGACTGCATGAACGTGATACGATGAAGCTTATCAAAACACTCAAATCCCTGCGTGATAAGGGTAACTCTGTGATTGTCGTAGAGCATGACAAAGAGACCATTGCATCTGCTGACTATATCATTGACATTGGGCCAGGGGCAGGAGAGTACGGAGGTGAGATTGTCTTTGCAGGGACTCCCAAAGAACTCGAATCTGCCAATACCTTGACCGCGGATTATATGTACAACCGTAAAGTGGTCGATTATGAAAACAACCATCCTCAAAAAGAGTGGTTAGAGATCAAAAACGTCACGCTTAACAACATCCACAAACTCTCTACCAAAATCCCACTGCGTAACTTTGTCGCCATTACGGGGGTAAGTGGGAGTGGTAAAAGCTCACTCATACTCCAAACGCTTTTACCTACGGCTCAAAAGATGCTCAATCATGCCAAAAAAGTACACACGCTTGATGGTGTGACCATCAAGGGACTGAGCAAACTCGATAAGGTCATCTACCTTGACCAAAGCCCTATTGGACGAACCCCACGCTCTAACCCTGCAACGTATACGGGAGTGATGGATGAGATACGAAAACTCTTTGCCAAGACCAAAGAGTCGCTTTTACGAGGTTATAAGATTGGTCGATTTAGCTTTAACGTCAAAGGTGGACGCTGTGAGAAGTGTCAAGGTGAAGGGGAGATCAAGATTGAGATGCACTTTTTGCCCGATGTAATGGTAACTTGTGATGGCTGTCAAGGAACTCGCTACAACCCCCAAACGCTCGAAGTGGAGTTTAAGGGCAAACATATCGCAGATGTGTTGGATATGAGTGTGGTGGATGCCTTGGAGTTTTTTAAAGCCATCCCCAATATCTTCAACAAGCTCGCCACACTCAAAGCCGTGGGACTTGACTACCTCAAACTAGGTCAAAATGCCGTCACACTTAGTGGTGGAGAGGCACAACGTATAAAGCTAGCCAAAGAGCTAAGCAAACGCGATACGGGAAATACGCTTTATATACTCGATGAGCCTACTACTGGGTTGCATTTTGCCGATGTGGATCGACTCACGGGGGTATTGCATCATTTGGTAGAATTAGGCAACTCTGTCGTCGTCATTGAGCATAACCTTGATATGGTCAAAAATGCTGACTATATCATCGATATGGGACTTGAAGGGGGTGATAAAGGGGGTGAAATCGTCGCCACAGGAAGCCCCGAAAAACTCGCCCGTGAGTATAAAGAGACTAAGAGTTATACGGGAGAGTATTTGGTCAAGGAGTTGGGGCTAGAATAAAGCCAGTATCTACTTTTTTTGCATGACTTTGATATACTTTGGGCAATAATTTTTGAGGATAGTAATCAATATGGGTGAAGAGCAAAAAAAAGCACTGGAACAGCAACTTTGGAACATAGCCAATACGCTAAGAGGGAAGATGGATGCGGATGAGTTTCGTGATTATATATTGGGGTTTATCTTTTATAAATACCTCTCCGAAAAGATAGAAAACTATGCCAATGACTTACTCAAAGAGGATGGGATTTTGTATGCCTCGCTTGATGAGCGTAGTGATGAGGGGCAAGAGATGCTTGAAGCCATCAAAGAAGATGCCATTGAGTCGCTTGGGTATTTTCTCAAACCCTCTGAGCTTTTTGCTTCGGTGGCAGAGAGAGGGAACTCGGACACCAATAACTTCATATTAGAAGACCTCACAGGGATACTTAGAAGCGTAGAGCAAAGTACCATGGGGCATGAGAGTGAAGATGACTTTGGGCATCTCTTTGAAGACCTTGATTTGACCTCTACCAAACTGGGCAAAACCGAAGAAGCCAAAAACACGCTTATCTCCAAAGTACTTTTTCACCTAGACCAAATCAATTTTGAGCTTAAAAACAATAACAGAGATGTATTGGGGGATGCCTATGAGTATCTTATCGCTCAGTTTGCTTCAGGAGCAGGGAAAAAGGCAGGGGAGTTTTATACCCCACAACAAGTCTCTAAAATACTTGCAAAGATAGTCACCCACAAAAAAACCAAACTCAAATCGGTCTATGACCCTACTTGTGGGAGTGGCTCATTGCTTCTTCGTGTAGCCAAAGAGGTGGAAGATGTGAGTAGTTTCTACGGTCAAGAGCTTAACCGTACGACCTATAACTTAGCTCGAATGAACATGATAATGCACGATGTGCATTACCGAAAGTTTGATATCAAACAAGAAGATACACTCCAAAACCCTCAACACTTAGAAGAGAGGTTTGAAGCCATCGTAGCCAACCCTCCCTTTTCGGCTCATTGGTCGGCTAATCCCCTGCATATGAGTGATGATAGGTTTAGCCAATATGGAAAACTCGCACCCAAATCCAAAGCAGATTTTGCCTTTGTGCAACACATGATTCATCATCTTGATGACAATGGGACAATGGCGGTGGTGCTTCCTCATGGGGTACTCTTTCGTGGGAGCAGTGAGGGGCATATCCGACGCTATTTGATAGAGGATAGAAACTATCTCGACGCAGTGATTGGATTGCCTGCCAATATCTTTTACGGTACGAGTATTCCTACCTGTATCTTGGTATTTAAAAAGTGTCGTGAAGATAGTGAGAATGTGCTTTTTATAGATGCTTCAAACGATTATGAAAAAGTCAAAAACCAAAACTACCTCAGCGATGAGAACATCGAAAAGATTATTGGTACTTATAAAAATAGAACCGATGTAGAAAAATACGCTCACAATGCAAGTCTAGCTGAGATAAAAGAGAATGATTATAACCTCAATATTCCCCGTTATGTCGATACCTTTGAAGAGGAAGAGGCTATTGACTTGGATGTGGTTTCAAATGAGCTTCAAGCCCTAGAGAGCCAGATGGCAAGTACAGATAAAACCATAGCTAAGTTTTGTGATGAGCTTGGCATTGTTAGACCGTTTTAGGAGAGTAAGATGAGAGAGTTTATTTGTAGGTTTGGCACTGCCAAACGTCTAGGGCAAAGTAGGGATTTAAGAGAGAGTTGTTTGAGGTTTAATATCTTTAAGAGCTTTGGGCTTTTGGGTTTATCTGATTTTATTTTGATGTTTGGCAGTGCCAAACCTACGGGAGTAGAGTATGTCTAATACGCCAAAATTACGATTTAAAGAGTTTAGTGGGGAGTGGGAAAAGATTAGAATAGATTCTATTTTAGAAAGATATAATAAGCCTGTAAATGTTGAAAAAAATGTGGATTATCAAGAAATAGGTGTTCGTTCACATGGAAAAGGAATATTTCATAAAGAATTTACTAACTCTGAAAAACTTGGTAATAAAAGAGTTTTTTGGGTACACAATAATGCATTTATTGTGAATATAGTATTTGCATGGGAACAAGCTATTGCTTTAACATCAGATAATGAAAAAGGACTGATAGCATCACATAGATTTCCAATGTATATTCCAAAAGACAATAAACTAGACTTGAAGTATTTATTGTATTACTTTTTAAAACCTTATGGAAAGTATTTATTAGAATTAGCTTCGCCAGGTGGTGCAGGAAGAAATAAAACTTTGGGTCAAAGTAATTTCAATGAATTAAAGATACATCTTCCTTCAAAACCAGAACAAGAAAAAATAGCCTCTTTTCTAAGCTCAGTGGATAGCAAAATAGAACAACTTAGCAAAAAGAAAACACTTCTTGAAGAGTACAAAAAAGGTGTGATGCAAAAAATCTTCTCTCAAGAGATACGATTTAGAGAGGATGATGGTGGTGAGTTTGAGGATTGGGAAGAGAAGAAGTTAGATGATGTTTTGACAACAGTATCTACTAGACCTTATCAGATTAAAAGTGCTGATGTTCTTGAATACGGAACTTATAAAGTAATTGACCAAGGACAAAAAGCAGTTGCAGGTTACAGTAATGATAAAGATAAAGTTTATACTGATGGTGAAATAATAGTCTATGGAGACCATACAACAA
>Ga0193954_1001951_pt1 | contig 10125 bp, 4 predicted proteins | sample BB_5_MG_FD_140340 | JGI IMG/M metagenome (GOLD analysis project Ga0193954, IMG submission 140340) | Microbial mat bacterial communities from the Broadkill River, Lewes, Delaware, United States - BB_5_MG | ecosystem: Environmental > Aquatic > Freshwater > River > Microbial mats | place: USA...
TTCTGTCCGACCTCATTTTTTGAAAATTTGACATTTTTATAAATTTTATAAAATTTTTTTATAAATTTATAAAATTTTTATAAATGTTTATAAAATTTTTTTATGCGTTTTATAAAATTTTATAAACGGTTTTATAAATTGTTATTATTTACCGGCTGTATCATTGCGTCGTTATAAAAATTTATAAAAAAATAGCCGCTAAGAGTCGTGTTTTGCACCGTGTGTTATTTATCGCACTTAAACGCTTGTTTTTAAATTATCATGAAAACAGCTTGCTACAGCCGGTAATTTATAACTGGTTGTTATAAAAGTTTAACGACGTTATAATTTACGCTACATGTCATGACATTTTATATGTACACATAAAAACAAGGCGCTACGTATGGTGTTTTATCAACGCATTAGCTTTCAGTTATAAACATGTTATGTTTCAACTTAAAATCGTGTATTTTATACATGATCATCAAAACAAGTCGCTAGGTACGGTAAATTATAACCTGTATTATGGGTGTTATAAAATTTTATAAATTACGTTTTATAATTTTTATAAATTTATATAAACGTTATTATACACTATTAATGTTTGTATTATGGTTATAATAACAACTATAAATTGTTACAGTTAATACCTTACAAGAAATGACTAAAAAAATGATTTATATATACAGACACTTATACAGGTACCTTTCCTAAAAGACATGTACTGCTATACATATTACCAATCAAAACAAAACAACATTACATAAGTAAACACGTTGTACTGGCACGGTATACTTTCTGTTAATTCATTTCCGTTACATATTTGTGTATATAATCTATATGAAACCTTTCCATATATACGTATACAAATAGTCGTGTATGGTAACATACACGGGCTTAAACAAAAATATTATAATACGTACTTTTGATATTATAAAGCACCCCGTAAAAAAAAAAATGATATTTATTTTTATACATTTATATTATTTTTATATGTAACATTATCGTTGTTGTTTACAACAACGGTCAATAATAAATTACATGTAGGAAAGGTAGTATGTATACAACACATGCCACATGTTAAAAACATTTTCGTATTTACATTAATTCAAAAACTAGTAGTAGTATTTATATTAAACGTATCTTAAAAAATTTTAATGTAACGTATACGTTGCTAGTATATTATACTTACACAAACTATGTATACGTTAATATAGTTAATACGTATTTAAAAATATAATGTCTATATTATAATAATAGCTTAGAGATGATTACATTGCTACGTATTGTAAGGTTTGTTCATTGTCGTAGTATTTGTATTCAACATAAGTACACGTAAACGGAAAGGTATTATAACGTAGTGGTTTAATCTATTATTTATATAAGTTTACGTGTAAAAGTTATTATATTGTTTACCGGTTTGAAATACATGTTTTGTACGTGTATAGTGCATAACATAAATATGTATAAGTTAATAACTCGTGTACACTTATAATTTATTCTATACACATACAATACACTTTATGTATACTTTTACTAGTACAATAATAATAAGTACCTTCATGTAACGTCGTTGTTTTACTCTATATACGGTGTATTACAATAATAACATACTAGGAAAGATACACGGTAACAAGGAATACGTACACACAAGGTAACAACGCAGTATGCTGTTATTACTTTAAGTTATCCGTAGACTGTTGTTACCAGGGCACTTACTTTTTACGTATTATGTAATATATACATTGTATACTAATATGTCCATAACACGTATGCATTCTCAATGATTATGGTTATCGCGTACAATAAAATAACATATGTTTATTTATTTTATGTATTAATTGTACGTACCCCTCGTGATGTATGTGTGTGCACGTGTTTATTGAAATTGTGTATTTTGTTGCATGCAAGATATTAAATACTTATTCTATACGGAAAGGTTTCACCCACAGGGTGTGTTATAAAATGTTAAATATAATTTAGCATTATTGCACTGTAAGTACAGGTTGTGTAAAAATTATATTCATGTACAATTATTTATACGCAGTACGTATTATATTTAATAAATATTGCATTGTAATTAATATATTTATTTTATGTTTTGCTTTGTAAGTGATCCTTTAATCACGCATATATGTATATAATACAAAATAGGAAAGGTATAACCTATTTAAAAAAAGTATAAACACACTTTCTTTACCAATAAGTATGTCTACAATTGTTTATTTTAATATTTGTTAACTTGTAATACGTAAACCGTATACACTTCATGCGTACTGGATATTAATATACGCGTAAGGAATTGCCAACAATACTTACATACCGTGTTTAGTATTACAGTTTTTAAACGGAACACCTTTCCTAATTTAACACGGATATAGTATTGCTAGTATACAACAATAAAATAAGAGGGAACAAAAACAATAATATACTTTTTTATGCCTGTAACCTATTATAACATGCATACATGTTATAAGTATGAACGTTGTGTATAATTATCATGTAATGGTTATACATCCTTATTTGTTTGTGTAACAAACATATATTATTACATGTATGCATTGGAAAGATTCACACATATCAAGTACATACATAAATATGATGTACGTAATTTGATATCACCATTATGTTTTGTATAGATCCAATTTAGTAAAAGATACATACATTATAATACAAATTTATATGTATAAGTTTATATTAATTATAAATGTACTATAATAAAAACCTTTCCTGTGTATACTGTAAAAACGTTTAAGCATCAAACAAACAAAACAATAAGGTATTACACGAAAGTGTACTTCCCCAAAATATTGTGGACATGAACGTAATCAAACACTGTTTGCGTAGCATATATTTAACCACCTTTCCTAATGTAAGTTATAACAACTTAAAAAACGCAATGTAATAATAAACAAAATTACATTGTTAAAGTACATAATAATCGTGAATTTAATAAAAATGACATTGTAATACCACGTAGGTTATACGTGGAATGTTATACTTTACAGACTTACGGTGTTTTAAAATTATTAATATTTGCATGTAGAAAACTTGTAAACCTTTCCACAATTATATTATACATAATATAGTGTAACATTACACAAATTGTACTAAACAAAAGTTTAATGCAATGCGTAGTTACTCTGTAATATTAATTATTATTACGTACAACCAGTTAAACAAAGTATGTGTGATAACATATTCACTAAGTTTTTAACGTATACAATATGCTTTATACATATTAACGTTCCTTATTGTATGTAATTGAGTGTTTAATAACATACAAAGCGTTGTGTGTTGTTTAAAACATTTTGTTATTACAATTATTAGGAAAGGTGATTGTAATACACCACATTTGTTACGTCATTTCATACATGGTTTTTTATTGTTTGTATATTAATCGGTATATTTATATTTGGAAAGGTATATTTATACTCGTTGACTTATTTTATTACGTTGACTTACAACTACAATATTCTTCTTATTAACATACACGAAATAAACGTTAAGCTTTTAATATTTTTTTAATGGTATGCATATCATCAAGTACTTACATTATTGTTACCGTGTATACGTAACATGTAAGATGCTGGTACCAATCACGTGGAAAGGCAATAACATATTAACATGGTTGAAAAAAAAGTATGCATCGGAATTTACCCCAAACTTATGTTTTGTTTGTTTGATTGTTTATTAATATGTTTACATATATGTTATTAATGGAAAGGTTAATACAATGCTGTATGACGAAGTTTTAAAAGTAGTTACACATAAAAAGTGTGTACATATATCATGCAGTACATAACTTTATACAGGTTGTTCGTGTATTGTCGTAGTTTAATTTACTATGTTAAACTTATTTTAAAAGGAAAGGTATTACACTCTACATAATACGTGTGTGATTATCCTATAATGAACTATAATGCAATGTATACATAATATTAATATTTAAAACAACGTATTAAACATTTACTTTTTGTGAGAACATACCGCTGAAAAATTTTTTAATACGTTACATAACCTGTATAGTTGTCATGACATCACCGATGTAGTAAGACGCGCTACAGATCATATACATATGAAATACACTACGTAACCATTGTTTACAAAATGTATAACGTATAGCAATTATATTACACAACATTATTGTAAACCTTTCCTAAAATGTACCAGGTGTAGTGTAATCCTACCGGCAAACATAAACGTAAATGAAAGAACTGCAAACGTTAATTACGTAAAACAGGCATGCATGGAGAAAGTATGTACTAACATTTTTATAACAATTCATTGTATATAACATTACCCTTCATTAACTATTATTAATTGTTTATGTTATGTGCATTGTTTATGTACGACATTAACTAAAATTTTGTAGAAAAATAAAAGTCCACGAGGTGTATAAACTTATACCTTTCCGTTTAAAAGGACAACGTACTTATCAAAATCACGTGAAGTACAAAAATAAATTTATTACATATTACGTGATGGTTTTTATACTATACATAATAATTTAAATATTATTGTAAACCTTTCCAGAAATAACATTTTATAGCCTGTAATAATCATACATGTATGAAGATATATTCCTGACACGTTGTTAAAGTTATAATGATTATGTTTGATACTATTATAAATATTTCTACACATTTTTGTATACTATAACCTTTCCCCGGTATTAATATTGTCATGTATATATGTTACATACATACAAAATAGATAATACCGTACTGCACATAATAAACTAAATTTAATAAAATAAAATGTATACATTAATATATGTTAGATGTATACTACAGTACATAATACTTTTATAGTTGTCTAACATTTTTTATTGGTGTTGTATACATGTTTATATGTATAACACTTATAGGAAAGGTTTTATAACAGACATACATTAGTTGTTACATGTACGTACAAACACATATAGTATATACATGTATAGTTGTAAAATATAATACTACATATACTTTTATGAAGAATAACTTCTATTTGCGTAAGCATAATTTGATTTACGGGGTTTCGTTTTTTGTTGTTGTTTTTGTGTAAGGCAAGTAGAGTATACTACATGGAAAGGTATAAACGACATAACGAGTTACTTACAGATATTATGTATATCCCTTATAGGTTTTACATACTATGTTTAGTATACATATACATAGTATGTAAACAAATAGTAATTAATATAATTCATACGTAATGTAGTTGCTTACAGGTTGTGTGATTATGTAATGTTATTAAACCTGTTCATAAAGGAAAGGTCCTACATAAAAAAAATGTAGTTGTGTTTTAATATATAAGATAATTATAACCCATTTTTTATTGTATGTACATGTAGTACGTATTAGACGTACACATTAAACGTTACGTGTATGCGATTACGTGTAATGTATACCGGCTATGCGTACAGGGCATATACGTGAATGCATAGTATATATATATATATATTATAAATAATACAATACAATTTTATTTACACATAAACCAGTATTTATAAATTAAAGGTATCCGTCACATAGTATTACAATGTATATTATAATATATAATAATATGTTTATATACCTTCATTTGTGTTGTAGATGATATACGTAATATGCATTCCGATTTTATATAGGAAAGGTTCATACAAGGTGTAAACATTATCATTTCTATTTTTGTGGAGGTAACAACTATCCCGATGTATGTTACTTAGGAAAGGTAGCATTAATAAAAAACGTAAAACAATAAAATACAGGTATATAAATTGTGTTCATATAATTTTATATAACCGCAAGTACGCATCAACGTAATGTGTATAATATTGTAAGTTATATATATATATATTACACGAAAAGGCCTGTCGTACATATATTACCTTTCCTAGCAGATATTCTACACATAACAGAACTTGTCTACGACAATACACATAGATAAGAACATTAGGATAAAAATTTTTTAAATATAATAACACGTACTCGACATACCTATAAAAAATATTAATGTATGTTCTACCATTTATGTAAGCATACCACGTGTACATTATAAAAACAGATTGCTATACCATATATACTTTAAAAATAAGTTAACAACACTTATTATTATATGTTATTAAATTTATATCTTGTATAAGTTGGTACGCGTTATCGTGTAATGTATAATTAATACCATTACATACAAGACGTTTTTATTACATCATAACACACTATATGTAGTACCTTTCCTAAAATAGATTTACAGTAATCTTATGTCAATAACACAATACCAAACAAAGATACATAACGTAATATGTGTTATTAACAAGGGTACGGTTATCATAAATTAAACATATATTACGACATATTTATTAACATAATATGTATATGTACATATATTACGTATAATAAATATCTGTACTACATTACTGTTATAATAGCACACTATTCTTAAAGGCCGTATATGTTACATATAACATAAATTTTATAATAATAACGTATAGGGACGTAATACATCAACTAGTATACTATAATTAAGCCTTGTTACAAGTTAAGTTATAATATCATAGTTCATGTATAACATACAAATGTATAAATCAGCGTATCTGTATAGATATACACGTTATTATTAACATAACAACATCACGTATTACATGATGGTATAATTAACGTTTATTTACTTTGGGTTTACGTTCTAAGCAAACACATGTAATTTTAAATATAACCTTATTACGGTCTGTGGTATTATGTGCTTACGTATAATGTTGTAAGTGTTACGTGTAACCTTTCCAATAAATAAAAAGTACAGACAGTATGTAAACAAACATCTCATAATAACAAACATGAATCTTCCAATATGGTATTTACTTATATGGTTATGCTTAATAACATACCTAATATTATCATAGATAGTGTTATGTACTTTGTTTTTTATAAATATACATAACAGGTTAAGTATTACTACAACCTTTCCATGAAAACATAGTACACATGTATGTAATTATATTTCTATAAAAAAAAATTATATAAACTTTTATAATTACGTTAACTATATATTGTTAACTACATGATAAGCGATATGCATTATACATACATATACATTTAAAACACTTTTTATTAAAGACAATCACGTAAATAACCTTTCCTACAAAGTATATATCTTACCTTACTTACAACAACCAAACGTAACTCAAACTATGATAATTGTATCAGGCACACAAATATTTTTAATATTATTACAACATGTGTTTATTCTATGTTATAAAACTAAACATATTATACGTATGCGATGTCATATATTTTATGTATGCTAATGTACGTATACGTATATGTATACGTTTTTTTAAAAAAGTTAGGAACATTACAATAATAAAAGTTTATATAATACCTTTCCTATTAGTGTACAATGTTAATACATGCAGTCCTATCGGACAAAATTAAAGTTAAGTTAAGTTAAGTGTAACATTAAGTATACCGTAACTATAAATAATTTATTTTAATAAACGTAGTACTGTTAGTAGTATGTAAGTTACAGTTTTTAGTAAGTACATTTAATGTGTAACATACTTTTATACATGTGTATTATTATTTAATGTGAATATGTTATTAATACATATCGTACATATCAAGACAAGCTCATGTAAAGTATGTATAATTTTAAAAAGCATGTATTGTAACATATAGTGTTACAATGAATTGTAATACAGTGATGATATTAATAAAGACTGTCCTATATTAGTATTATATGTATACATGTATTATATAACCGCGTTATGTTGTAGCTATACACCTTTCCTATTACATAACGTTATGTAGTAGCATACACCACAAAAAACCACCACACGTAAATAAAATATTATATATGACACGTTATATGATACTGTACTTTGTTGATGTTAAATGTAGATGGAACACATTTATAATTGAAAGTATACCTGTTATGTGTTTATAAGTATTAAAATAACCCACAGTAACATATGTGTACGCGATGAAATAAAATGTAATAACCCTACGTTTTTTAGTATGTAAGTACGTTACAATTATATGTGGTAGCAGTGTAATACCATTAAGCTGTATGTGTATATGTTATACATACTTACTGTATAATAACTACATTTGGAAAAGTTACAACAATAAGGTTTAAAGTATAATATAACATAACAGCAGATAACCTTTCCTATTGTATGTAAATCGTATTACTCACATATATCACATAAATGAGGTATGACAGTATTTAAAATATACACTACGTTATACAAATATGCATGTACATATATAAACTTCTACGATAGTATACGGTAGTTGTTTACATGTTTTTTTGAAGGATTTTTCATGTTTAATATTAATAAACGTATATACAGGAAAGGTTCTACGATTAAGTATAATCTATTTGTAAACACATAAAAATTAATGTAACACACCGTATGTACTATTGTGTTTAAAATGTAAAACTACAATCTACAAAAAATATAAAACATAGTTTATCATAATATGTTTTATATTATTATGTGTCATACAAACTAATTTTTATTTTTATTATATGCGTTGCTTGTTTGTTGTGTACCACTATATACGTAGGCTATTACTTTTAGGAAAGGTTATACCCGAACTAACACAACGTATCCTTGTAGTACACTTTTAGTAACAACCTTTATATAGACAGTTATTTACATATTCACTTATAAAAAGTTACTATGAGTTTATATCATACACTACGACATTAAATGATTTACTTAGTGCAGTAAAGTATGCTATGAATGTCCGTTTATTCGTTTTTTATTATAGGCAACATGTCGGTCTTATACAGGAAAGGTAAAGATAAAATGATGATCATGTTTAACGTACAAGTTAATAAAGCGTGCATATTGTAAACTGTTATTGCACAATGTATATACCTAGTTTACTAACTAATATATTATGTTTATAGCTTTCCTAAAATGTTCTGATACTGCATGTATGTAAACAACACAACAACAAAGTTCAAGTTACATATAAACATGTATAACTTACGTTTGTTATTAACACGTTAATTTAATATATTATATATTATTACATAGTAAAAATTATATACAAACAATATATTAATTACTACATGTTTTATAGAATTTTGTATTCTGTTGCAGGTAAGTGTTTTACATACTTACCACGTACAGGAAAGGTAATATACACAAGCTTTACATAGAAGGACGTAGCATTTATACAAATTGATGTTTACACATAAAACCTTTCCTATAAATACACATGGGTTAATATATGTAAAAAAAAATACATAATTTAAACGTAGTATAATAACAGTAGTGTATGCTTTATACAACGGTTTGTTTTGTATAATCTGTGTGTGTTTAACGGAAAACGTAACATGTTTATGCATGAAACGTAACTGCCAGGTATAGTACCATACGTAACGACTTTTTTTTATAAGTATACATAAAATAGCGTAACACGTAACGTAAATCATAATGTCATTAAAATTTTATAAATAATAATTATAACTTACTGGCTGTAACAAGTTGTTTTAAGGATAATTTAAAAGTAAGTGTTTAAGTGCGATAAATTAATCACGGTGTAAACATGACTCTTAACGATTACTTTTTTATAAAGTTTACTAACGATGCAATGATACAGCCGGTAAATCATAACGGTTTATTATAACATTTATAAAATTTTATAGAAATTATAAAACGTAATTTATAAAAATTTATAACGACTGTAATAACGGTTATAATTTACCGTACCTAGCGACTTGTTCTTATGGTCATGTATAAAATACACGATTTTAAGTTGAAACTTAGTACGTTTATAAATGTAAGTTACAGCCTTAATAAAACGCCATACGTAGCGACGTGTTTTTATAATTATGCATAAAATGTGCTGCTACGTAGCGTAAAGTATAACGGCGTTAAACTTTTATAAATAGCAGTTATAAATTACCGGCTGTAGCAAGCTGTTTTAAGGCTAATTTGAAAATAAGCGTTTAAGTGCGATAAATAACACACGGTGTAAAACATGACTCTTAGCGGCTGTTTTTTTATAAATTTTTATAACAACGCAATGGTACAGCCGGTAAATTATATCAATCTATAAAAACGTTTATAAAATTTTATAAAACGCATAAAAAAATTTTATAAACATTTATAAAAATTTTATAAAATTATAAAAAAAATTTATAAAATTTATAAAAATGTCGAATTTTCAAAAA
>Ga0193954_1001952_pt1 | contig 10119 bp, 7 predicted proteins | sample BB_5_MG_FD_140340 | JGI IMG/M metagenome (GOLD analysis project Ga0193954, IMG submission 140340) | Microbial mat bacterial communities from the Broadkill River, Lewes, Delaware, United States - BB_5_MG | ecosystem: Environmental > Aquatic > Freshwater > River > Microbial mats | place: USA...
CTGCTCCAACCAATGATCCAAAGATACCAAACTGTGCCGCCCCTCCAAGAAGGGCTGTTTTAGGGTTGGAGAGCAGTGGACCAAAGTCGGTCATCGCCCCAACTCCCATAAAGATCAGCAGTGGGAAGAACTCATTGGCAATACCCATATTGTAAATAATCCCCAACATTCCATGATCCCCTGCCAAGTTGGCAATAGGTACATTGGCAAGTAATCCACCAAAGGCTATAGGAATTAACAGTAATGGCTCAAACTGTTTGGCAATTGCCAAATAGAAGAGGATAAAGATAATAATAAACATAATGATTCGCCCAAGACTTTGAGCGAAGATAGACATATCTTTACCATCAGCGGTCTTTACACCCTCTTTAGGGCTAATAATTGCATTAAGACCTGTTGTTTCAAAAAATGATACAAGCATCTGAGCAATTGATTTAGGTTCATACGGCGTCTCTTCTACTTCTACAGTAGCCTCTGTAGGTGCAGTATTGCTAGAGGCATTTGCAAAGTTTGTACTCAGTGCAAAGATAAAAAGCAAAGAGAGCATTAGATGTTTTAGTTTCATTACTACTCCATTGTTGCTAAAAGTTGTCCATCTGTCACAGCATCATTGACATTGACATTAATTGAAGATACAACACCTGCAACCTCTGCTACAATATCAATCTCCATCTTCATTGATTCAAGAATCATAATCTTATCACCAGCATTAAGACTATCACCTGGGTTGGCTAAAATCTTCCATACATTACCTGGTGTTTGTGAGTGAATCTCAATTGAACCTGCACCACTTGGTGCAGGTGTTGCTGCTGGTGTCGCCGCAGGAGCTGTTGCCGCTGCTGGAGCCTCTTTTACTTCAATACTACCTTCACCCTCTGCTACTTGAACGCTATACGATTTCCCATCAACCATTACTGTATAATTTCCAGCCATTTCTACATCTCCATTATTATTAGTTTCATCATTTTTTCTTATCATTAAAGGACTTTCACCCTTTAAGAACGCTATACCTTTTTGATCACAAGCTCCTGCGATAAAGATATTCTCTTCTGTTGTTTCCAGTCCTTCATCTTCCAACACTTTTGTCCAGTGCGCAATAGACTTCTTCTCATCTCTATCAGAAATATCCAGTGGGTTTTCACTTGTTGGCTCTAAATCCAATTTCTCAGAAGCAAGCTTGATAATCTCATGATCTGCTTCAATAGGTGTTTTACCAAAATATCCAAGAACCATACGCCCATAACCTGGTGCAATCTGTTTCCATGGACCAAACATCACATTTGCATAGGCTTGTTGCCAATAAAACTGGCTTACAGGTGTCACTGAAGTCCCGTATCCACCACGCTCAACAACCTCTTTCATCGCCCGAATAACTTCATCAAACTTCTCTAAGTTCCCTGCATCTCTCATCATCTGCGTATTGGCAGTTAAAGCACCACCTGGCATTGGAGAGAATGGAATCAATGGTGAAACTTGTGTCGCTTCAGGTGGGATCATGTAATCAGCCAAACACTCTTTAAGCACATCTTCATATTTTAAGATTTTATCAAGCTTAAGATCACCAAGGTTATAATCGGTTCCTTTAGTTGCATGAAGCATTGTAAGGATATCAGGTTGGCTCGTACCACCACTGACAGGGGATGCTGCCATATCGATACCATTTGCCCCTGCATCAAGAGCGGCAAGATAACCTGCAACACTTACCCCTGCTGTTTCATGAGTGTGCAGTCTTAAATGTGTCTCTTCACCTAAGAGTTTTCGAGCCATATCAATGGTTTCATAAATTTTATGTGGGCTAGACGTACCACTCGCATCTTTGAAACAAACACTGTCAAAAGAGATACCACTATCAAGAATATTTCTCAATGTTTTCTCATAAAAAGCAACATCATGTGCACCTTTACACCCTGGTGGTAAATCCATCATAGTGACAACCACTTCGTGATTCATACCGTGTTTTTTAATGCACTGAGAAGAGTACATTAAGTTGTTTACATCATTAAGTGCATCAAAGTTACGTACCGTTGTTGTCCCATGTTTTGCAAACATTTTTGCAAAGAGATCAATCATCTCACGTGAACCTGTATCAAGCATTACTGTATTGATACCACGAGAGAGAATTTGGAGGTTTACTTCAGGCCCCACAATATCTCTAAATTTGTCCATCATCTCAAAAGCATTCTCTTGCAGATAGAAAAATAGACTTTGAAATCTTGCACCACCACCAAATTCGAAGTGGTTTATACCCGCTTTCTTTGCTGCTTCAACTGCTGGAAAGAAATCATCCATAAGAACTCTTCCTCCAAAGACCGATTGAAATCCATCTCTAAAGGTTGTATCCATTACATCAATATACTTTTTTGCCATCTATCTATACCTTGCTTTTTTGATTTTTACGAAACTCTGTAACTGCTGCAATAATTGCAGCAACTCGTTTAGACTCTTCATCACCAGAAGGCTTAGGAGTGGGAACAGCGGGTGCTTTCTCGGGGAAATATTCATTTATAAGCTTGGCTTGCAGTTTCATGAGCTGAACTAGTACTACTAGAAAGACCAAAACAACTGACATACCAAGAACCATAAACTTCAAACCCTCGGTGACTAAATTAACTTCCATATTAACAACCTCTTGTTATTCTTTTGTAATAAAATTTTACAAACTCTTTGGCTTATTTCAACTTAAATTGTCTAATTTATGCTCTTTTTTTTCTACGATTTGGTTTTCTTGTTTCTTTTTTTTCAATTTCAAGCTCATTTAGCATATTTTTGACACTTGAATAGTCATATCCTATGCTTAAACCCGTTGTAGAAACTTCTTGTTCAATGATCATTGAAAGTGCTTTATGGATCAACTCTCTTTGATCCACATCGGATAAATTTTCAAGAAGCTTATCGACACCTTTATCGATACTGTATCCACGAATCTTATCCCCTATCACTTGATAGTGTGACTCTTGCAACTCTCCACCCGTCTCAATGGTCGAAAACTTCATATCTGCACCAACTTCTTTTTTGATACGTTTAAGCTCATTAAACTCTTCCGTAGTCACGAGCGTAATGGCTTGACCACTTTTCCCTGCCCTACCCGTTCGTCCAATACGATGCACATAACTTTGTGGATCAAAAGGGATGTGGTAGTTAAAGACGTGGGTAATGTTCTTAATATCAATGCCTCGTGCAACAATATCGGTTGCAATCATAATTTTAACCTGAGATCGACGATAAGCCCGTACGATTTGTTCTCGCTCAATCTGCTCTACATCACCATGCAGGGCTACGATATTAAAGCCTAGAGCCGTCAGGTACTCACCCAAACGATCCACTTCACGTTTCATGCGACAAAAGATCAGACACTTATCAAAGTCTTCACTCTCAAGTAAATTAACAATTGCATCATCACGTTGAGATTCATTAATTACATAGTAGCGTTGATCAATGATATTATTTGTTGTATCTTCCTCTTCATTAATAACCGAAACATACTCAGGATTGTAAAGAAGTATGGTTGCTAGATCTTTGATCTCATCTGGCATGGTAGCTGAAAAAAGAAGGGTTTGTCTATTTTGTGGGATATAATCAAAGATCTCTTTGATCTCATCCAAAAAGCCCATATCAAGCATCTTATCGGCTTCATCTAAAACGACAACTTCGGGATTAAACGTGTCAATTTTGCCTTTTTGATAGAGATCTTTAAGTCGCCCTGGTGTTGAGACAACGATCTGTACCCCTTTGTGAATTAGAGCAATTTGTCTACCATAACCCACACCTCCATAAACTGCCAATGTTCGTATACCTGCAAATCGTCCTAAATGGTAAAGCTCATCACTAATTTGAGTGGTAAGCTCTCGCGTAGGTGCTAAGATCAAAGCACGTTCGATCTCATCATTTGCTATTTTATTGAGGATAGGCAAACCAAAGGCGGCGGTTTTACCCGTACCTGTATGGGCTTGACCGACCATATCTTGGTTTTGCTCAATAATAGGTATAGACATAGCTTGTATTGGGCTAGGTTCACGAAACCCAGCAATCTTGATACCTTTGGCGATATCCTTGTGAAAATCAAACTCATTAAATGTCATATATTACCTTTAACCGTTAAGGTTTAGACCTTTATATTGCACCTAAACCGTAAGTTTTAGTATACCTAAAATCAAAGGTTGAATTCCTTATAATCGTTTATCTTCAACAAATATTTCCAAAAGCTCCAAAAAGTTGTAAAAAGCATATAAAACTTAAAGTTTTTATGCTATAATTTCAGCCCTATTCACATCTGTGAAAATTAAATTACCAATCAGGAGGTCATTATGGCTTTAGATACGGCGAAAAAGCAAGAGATCATTGCAAAATACGCAAGAGGCGACAAAGATACAGGTTCAACAGAGATTCAAGTAGCGATTTTAACTGAGAGAATCAATTACTTAACTGAGCACTTAAAAATCAATAAAAAAGATCACTCTTCAAGACTTGGTCTTCTTAAGCTTGTTGGTCAAAGAAGACGATTGATGAGATACCTTAAAAACAAAGATCTCAAGCGATACAACACAATCAAAGCAGAGTTAGGTCTTAGAAACTAATTTCTAACTGCTTGCACTGCAATGCTTTTTGCATTGCAGTATTTTCTCCACAATTTACTCCCATCATTTTAAATTTTCAAGTTATTTATAATTAATTTTTAAGTAAAATAGCCTATTAAAATTAATTTAAACTTAAGGCTTTTTTCATAATGATTGTACCTATTCATTTACTTAACAAAACCGACATTAAATATGACATTACGATCGATAATCTTCCCCATTTAGAGATCAACAATAAAGTCGCCATCATCACCAATGAGACCATTGCCCCTTTGCATCTCGATACACTACTTAATCATCTAAAAGCTCCAAGTGTAAGCGTTGTTACCATTAAAGATGGCGAAGAGTATAAAAACATGCAAACCATAGAGTACATACTTGATCATCTATTTCAAGATAGACTTGATCGTAAATCTACACTTATTGCTCTTGGTGGGGGAGTTATTGGTGATATGACAGGATTTTGTGCCTCACTCTACCAAAGAGGCATTGAGTTTATCCAAATCCCTACCACACTGCTTTCACAAGTTGATGCCAGTGTTGGAGGCAAAACGGGAATCAACAACCAATACGGTAAAAATCTTGTAGGAGCTTTTTATCAACCCTCAGCCGTCTACATCGATCCCAAGTTTTTAGAAACACTGCCTCCTAGAGAGTTTGCTGCAGGTGTAGCAGAAGTGATCAAAATGGCAGTGATGTTTGATAAAGAGTTTTTTAATTACATTAAAACCAACGACATTAATGAAGAAGAAGTACTCAAAACAATGATCAAACGCTCTGTTGAACTCAAAGCTGAGGTTGTCAACCAAGATGAAAAAGAGGCAGGGATTCGTGCAGTACTCAATTATGGACACACCTTTGCCCATGTGATTGAAAATGAGACAAAATATACAGACTACCTTCATGGAGAAGCCGTAGCCATTGGTATGGTAATGGCAAATGAACTTGCTGTTGAAATTGGGCTTTTGAGCAAGGCAGAAGCCATAGAAGTCGAGGCACTCTTAGCAAGCTACGATCTCCCTACCCAATATAAGATTAAAGATGTGGATGCTTTTTATGAACACTTCTTTTTAGATAAAAAAAGTGCCAACAACAGCATTAAGTTTATTTTACCAAACAGCACCATTGGAACCCACACCATAGAGTCGAATATTGATGAATCTATTGTCAAAAAAGTTTTAGAGAGGTTTGTATAGATAGATGCGAAAACTACTGCTGATTTTAGGGCTATTGTCCCTCTTTGTTTATGGGGAACAAAAACCCATGGATACCAACAAAACAAGCATGGCACAAGAGATTGCTGCTAAGCGTATGCAAGAGCTTAAAGAGGCTCAAAACATTATTGAGAAGCAAGACCTTCTCAAACGCAAAAATCGCTTGGATGAAGATATCAATGAGAATAATATTTGGCTTAAAATATACAGTAATTACCGTACTTATCAAAAACTCAAAAATAAAAATGCTGATCTTGAAAAAGAGATTAAACGACTCAAAAACCTTAAGTCCCTTACCAAAAAGCAAGAACGCCAACTTGAGCGAGCGACCAATGATCAAAAAACAGTAGTAGGTAAACTGCAACTCCTTAAAGAGTATGAAAAAGACCCTTTTGAGAAGCTCCTCAAACATGATGAGATCGAAGAGCCTCCTGCTATTGGAAACCCTATTGCTGTACTCAATGCTATCTCTTATCAAAAGACACTCAATGGGGATTTGACAAACTACAAAGAACGCTACAATTCACTCAACCAAATCGTGAACAAAATAAAAGAAGAAGAGTCCTTACTCAAACGTATTATTGAGCTTGATGAATCCAATCAAAGTATTAAAAGACACCAAGAGCAGTTAGAGAGCCTTGATCGTAAACTCGATATCTTCACCGATTTGCTTGAAATTTTTGAAACCACCAAAAATGTCTACGATAAAAAGATAGAGGAGATCAACCTTAATCTCAACAAAGAGATCAAGAGAGAAATTGAAAAAACATTGATGATTATCTCCATCATTGTATTTTTTGTAATTATCCTCTTTATATTAAAACTCCTAACCAAACGCTATATGCATGATGATGATCGAACCTATAGAGTCAACAAAGCACTCAATATGATGTTTTTTACCGTACTCATTTTTGTACTGCTCTTTAGCTACATTGAGAATGTCTCTTATTTGGTCACCGTGCTGAGTTTTGCTTCAGCAGGTATCGCCATTGCCATGAAAGATTGGTTTATGAATATGCTTGGATGGTTAGTACTTGTCATTAGTGGAAGTATCCGTATTGGTGATCGGGTGAAGTTTAATAAAGATGGGGTCGAGTATGTCGGAGATATTGTCGATATATCTTTGCTACGAATGACCATGCAAGAGGACATTACCCTTACCACCTATATGATGAATAGAAGGGCAGGACGGTTTATCTTTATCCCCAATAACTTTATCTTTACCGATATGATTGCCAACTATTCGCACTCAGGACTCAAAACCGTTTGGGATGGGATTGATTTTATGATTACTTTTGATTCCGATGAAAAAAAAGCAATGTCCATAGCCAAAGAGGTAACCAAAAAGTACTCCAAAGGATATACCGATATTACGCGTAAACAGCTCAATGCTTTGCGTAGTGAGTACAGTCTTAAAAACACCAATGTTGAACCACGAATCTTTGCTTTTATTGATACTTATGGAATACGTATTAGCTCATGGTATATGACCAACTCTTATGCCACACTAAAACTTCGTAGTACTATTTCCATGGAGATTATGGAACAGCTCAAACGTGAACCCAATATCTCACTTGCCTATCCTGCCCAATCGCTCTTTATGGATAAAAATGTACGTCAAGCCACCTGCGATAGAGTAGGAACCCAAAGAGAACCACAGGAGAACTTAGATGAGCAATAAAAAAGTCTTTTTCAAGACCTTTGGTTGTCGAACCAACCAGTTTGATACCCAAATCATGATCTCCAAACTCAAAGATTTTGAACTTGGTAAAGAGGAGGAGGCCAATACTATTGTCATCAACTCTTGTACTGTCACCAATGGAGCTGATAGCTCCGTACGAGGCTATATTAATTCGGTCAAAAAAAGAAACCCCAATGCCAAGATAATACTTGCAGGCTGTGGAGCCTTTTCAAAAGGTGAAGATTTATTTAACCAAGAAAAGGTATACGGTGTTATGGGACACTCTCAAAAAGAGTCCATCAACGCCGTATTGCAATCAAACCAACCCTTTTATGAGCTTGGAGACATCAACCATATCGATGACTCCATTGTCGCAGAGTTTGTGGGTAAGAGTCGGGCTTTTATCAAGATTCAAGAGGGCTGTGACTTTCGCTGTTCTTATTGTATCATCCCGTTTGTACGGGGTGATGCACGTAGCCACAGTGAAGAGACTATTGTAGAGCAAGTACGCATTCTTGCAGGTAATGGCTTTGGGGAATTTATCCTTACAGGTACTAATGTAGGAAGCTACGGACAAGATAGTGGTAGCTCTATTGCTAAATTGATCAAACGCATTGCGATGATTCGAGGGGTACGACGCATACGGGTAGGATCACTTGAACCCATCCAAATTGATGACGAATTTAAAGAGCTTCTTAGTGAATCTTTTATGGCTCGTCATCTGCATATCGCCCTTCAACACACGAGCGATAAGATGCTTGAGGTGATGAACCGACGTAATAAGTTTACCACAGATATTGAACTACTCAGCGAAATTAGCTCCAAAGGCTACGCCATTGGTACAGACTTTATCGTCGGGCATCCTCATGAGACCCAAGAGCGTTGGGAGGAAGCGATAAGACGGGTTAAAAAGCTCCCGCTTACACATATTCATGCTTTTCGATACTCCAAACGTGATAATACCCCATCCGCGACAATGAAAGAGGTCGTATCAGGAGAGAAGGCCAAAGCCCGTCATAAAGAGCTTGAATCCCTTATTAAAGCCAAAAATCTAGCCTTTAGAAAAGAGCATAACAGAAACTTAGAAGTGTTGATTGAGAGTGGTAAAGAAGGGCTTTATAGCGGATTGGATCAATACTTTAACCGTATAGAGATCAAGAGTGATGAAGATATTGCATCAACTTGGCAATTTTTTGAGGAGGTAACTGTCTTAGATGAAAGAAATTCTGCAAAACTTTAAAATTGAAAAAAACCTTAAAATTGTTTTTGCCTTAGCAGGAGTGCTTGTTATATTGCTTGCCTACTCAGCCCTCCGTGATCGCTCCAAAGTCATCACACTTAAAGAGGCGGATGTTATCATTAAAAAAAACATCGTTGAAAAACTCTTAGAAGATCAACACTACTTCTATTTTCATACCAAAGAGCGTGCTTATAAAATCTCTAAAAATGCTATCAGCAATAATTTTTTATACCGAAAATACAAAGTATACAAACGTTTTGATCGCTCCAACATCTACTATCTGCTTTTTGTAATGGCTCTTCTCTCTTTTATCGTCTATCTCTTGCGACTACGACAAGAACCTATCCAAGACCACGAACACAGAACAAGCAATCAAGAGTACCAAAAAGAAGAGCAAGAGATTGAAAAACCAAAAATTCGATCCATTGAGTCAAATATTACCTTCCAAGACATTGCAGGGATTAGTGAAGCCAAAGAGGAACTCTCTGAAGTTATTGATTTTTTGAAAGCACCCCAAAAGTACAAAAGCCTCAATATCAAACTCCCCAAAGGTGTCTTACTAGTCGGACCCCCAGGCGTAGGAAAAACCTACATCGCCAAAGCCGTCGCAGGTGAAGCCAATGTACCCTTCTTCTATCAAAGTGGGGCATCCTTTGTGCATATCTATGTTGGGGTTGGAGCCTCACGGGTCAAAGAGCTTTTTGCCACAGCCAAACGTCAAGCCCCCAGTATCATCTTTATCGATGAGATTGATTCAGTAGGGAAAAAGCGTGGTGTGCATCGCAATGATGAACGCGAAGCAACACTCAATCAATTGCTTACTGAGATGGATGGTTTTGAAGATAGCTCAGGGGTGATGGTCATTGGTGCTACCAATAATATCGATGCTATCGATGAAGCCCTGCTCCGTTCAGGGAGGTTTGATCGGCGTGTGGAAATATCCTTGCCCGATATGAGTGATCGTCAAAAGGTATTAGAGCTTTATTTAAGCGATAAAAAACACTCTGTTGATATCGAGCAATTAGCTCGTGTCACAGCGGGACTCAGTAACGCTTCACTTGCAACGCTTGTCAATGAAGCAGGACTCTACGCCATCAAACAAGACAAAGAGAGTATCAACGATGATGATTTTGAAGCAATCAAAGAAAAAGTCGTTAACGGTCGCAAAAAAATCCAATCCCTTACCTACAAAGAACGCGAACTCCAAGCCCTCTACCAATCTGCCAAAGCCATCATCGCGACATGGTACGATATAGAGTTTGAAAAAATTGGCATTGTCACCACCAAACTCATCGAACACGATATTCAAATCCTCTCGCGCAATCAGATACTCGACCGAGCCAAAATCTACCTCTCTGGCTCCATCGCCACCCAAAAAATCTACAACGATAAATTCACCAATGCCAAAGA
>Ga0193954_1001956_pt1 | contig 10111 bp, 10 predicted proteins | sample BB_5_MG_FD_140340 | JGI IMG/M metagenome (GOLD analysis project Ga0193954, IMG submission 140340) | Microbial mat bacterial communities from the Broadkill River, Lewes, Delaware, United States - BB_5_MG | ecosystem: Environmental > Aquatic > Freshwater > River > Microbial mats | place: USA...
AATTATAAACTAAGAGATTGGGGTGTTTCAAGACAAAGATATTGGGGTGCACCTATCCCTTTTGTTCATTGTGATGATTGTGGAATTGTTCCTGAAAAAGTAGAGAACTTACCAGTTGCTTTACCTGAAGATGTAGAGATTACTGGTGAAGGAAATCCTTTAGAAAATCATCCTACATGGAAACATACATCTTGTCCTAAGTGTGGAAAAGATGCAACAAGAGAAACCGATACTTTAGATACTTTTGTTCAGTCATCTTGGTATTTTTTACGATATGCAACAAATCCAGAAAAATGGAATGATGTAGGTATCGATAAAGCAAATACAGATTACTGGATGGATGTAGATCAGTATGTTGGTGGAATTGAACATGCTATTTTACACCTTTTATATGCAAGATTTTTTACAAAAGCACTAAATCAACTAGGCTACACAAATAGTGTAGAGCCATTTAAAAATCTTCTTACTCAAGGTATGGTTTTAAAAGATGGTGCTAAGATGTCTAAATCTAAAGGAAATGTAGTAGATCCTGATGCTATCGTTTCTAAATATGGGGCAGATACTGCAAGACTATTTATGATGTTTGCAGCACCTCCTACAAAAGAGTTAGAATGGAATGATAGTGCTGTAGAAGGTGCATATAGATTTATACGAAAATTTTATGAAAATTCTAGTAAATGTGAAGGTGCTAATGCTTCTCAAGTTGAGAAAATTGATCATTCTTCATTAGAAAAAGATGAAAAAGAAGCTAGAAAAAAAGTTTATGAAGCTTTACAAAAATCTCATGAAGTTATGAATAAAACATATGCATTTAATACATTGATTGCATCTTCTATGGAAGCATTAAATGCTTTAAATAAACAAGACAATTCTGTAGTATGGTTAGAAGGATATTATATTTTAACAAATATATTAGAGCCTATTATTCCTCATGCTTCTTGGGAGTTGAGTGAAAAACTATTTGCAAGAGTAAATTTTGAAAATACTCTAGAAGTAAAAGAGGAAGTATTTGTACAAGATACTATTGTTTTAGCTATTACAGTAAATGGGAAAAAAAGAGGTGAAGTTGAAGTCTCACCAAATGCCTCAAAAGAAGAAATTTTAGCTATAGCAAAAGAAAATGAGAATACTAAAAAATGGATTGACGGGAAAGAGATAATTAAAGAGATTGTTGTTCCTAAAAAACTTGTAAATTTAGTGGTTAAAGGTTAATCTTGAAATCGATAATATCTATATGTCTTATATTAGGAGTATTCGCTGGATGTGGGTATAAGCCAGCATCTTATTATGCCCGAGATGCTATTAAAGGTGATGTTTATGTAAAGCTTAATATGGATATCGAGAATTCTGAAAATTCTATTTATATAAAAGATGCAATAAATAAGATAATCATAAATCAGTTTCAAACTCCTTTGACTGATGATAAAACAAAAGCTGAAACTTTTGTTGATATTACTTTAAACAATGTAACTCATAGTGTTATGAGTACTGATAATGATGGGTATGCCAAGAGCTATCGTACACAAGTTACTATATTGTTAACTTATCAAAAAAGAGAACAACGAATAAATACAATTGAGGTAAGTGATTATTATGATTATTCTGTCGACAAAGATTCAGTGATAACAGATGAGAAAAGAAGTGTTGCTGTAAAAGCAGCAGCACAAAAAGCATTAAGCGATATTTTCTCAAAAATTGCTATTCAAAATATGAGGAAGTAGCCATTAAGTCCTCTCTTGAAAATTTTTTAGAAGAAAAAAGTTTGTACTATGATAAGATTGATTATTCTATTGTAAGACTTGCATGGAAGCAATTGTCTAAACATATCACTTTACCTTATGTTATACATATTGTAGGAACAAATGGAAAAGGAACTACTGGACGATTTTTAGCGTCACTTTTAATGCAGCTAAATCAAAAGGTTCTGCATTATAGTTCCCCTCATATTTCTAAGTTTAATGAACGAATATGGATAGATGGAGATGATGTAGATGATGATATTTTAAATAAAGCGCATGAAAAGTTACAAAATATTTTAGAAATAAATTTACTTGAAAAATTAACTTATTTTGAGTATACAACGCTACTTGGACTATTGCTTAGTAATAATTTAGACTATTTAGTACTTGAAGCTGGTCTTGGTGGTGAGTTCGATGCAACAAATGTAGTCAATAATAATTTAAGTATAATTACTACCATTGGACTTGATCATCAAAATTTTTTAGGTGATACAATTGAACTAATAAGTGCAACTAAAATGAGAAGTTGTGATGATAAGTTTATTATCTCAAATCAAGTTTTTAATGAAGTGTATAAAGTAAAGAATACAGTTTTAAAAACTAAAAAAGAGATTGAAAGAAAAACCTACACACTTACTAGTGAGGCAAAATTTTTACCTATCTATTTACAAAACAATTTGCAAACTGCCTTAAGTGTTTTAGATTTTCTTGGATTTCAGAATTTTGATTATCATCTTCCTTTCATATCTGGAAGATTTGAGTATTTTCAAGACAATATTATTATTGATGTTGGTCATAATCCTTTAGCTGCAAATGCCATTGCTAAGGAACTAAAAGAGATAGATAAAAAGTTTATTTTAGTGTATAATAGTTATTCAGATAAAGATTATCATAAAGTTTTAACGATTTTAAAACCTTTCATTAAAGAAGTACAAATAATAGATTGTGATGATGTACGGATTGTAGAAAAAGTAAAACTTATTGAAACTATTCAAAAACTATCTTTAGAAACAAGAGATTTTGATATTCAAAATGTAAATGCAAAAAATAATTATCTTATATTTGGTTCTTTTTTAGTAGTAGAAAATTTTTTGAAAAGGTATAACAAGTAATGAAAAAAGAAAAATTAGTTATAACTATTTCGGATATAAATAGTTCAAAATCTTTTAGTGTAAATAAAATTATTAAAAAAGTGATACTTTGGATTATCGTTGTTGTTCTTTTAGTTGTAACATTAAGTTTTTTTGTTATCTCAAAATTAACAACAAGCGTAAATGAACTTTCTCAAGATAGAGAAAAACTTACAACAGAAAATAACAAATATAGTAAAGAAATAGAAAATAAGAGAGCTCAAATTGAAGAGTTGGGTATGCAACTTGAGGAGATAGAAGAGATTATTGGTATTGAAAAAGAAGATGATGTGTCACTTTTACAAAGAGCTACTTTAGCAAAGTTAACATCATCGGAAAAGATATATATGTTGCAAACCATTCCTAGTGAATGTCCTTTGCCAAAATGTGTTCCTACTTCTAAATTTGGTTGGAGAACACACCCTATAACACAAAAAAAACGTTTTCATAATGGTCTTGATTTAAGAGCAGCTAGACGAACAGATGTTCGAGCAACAGCTGATGGTGTTGTAAGATATATACAAGATAAAAACGAGGGAACTTTAGGAAGAGTTGTTATTATTTCACACAATTTTGGTTTTGAAACAGCTTATGGACATTTACGGTTTGTAGATGTAAAAGCAGGTGATGTTATTCATAAAGGGCAATTAATAGCTCGAAGTGGAAATAGTGGAAGAAGTAGTGGTCCTCATTTACATTATGAGATTCGTTATGCAAATAAAATTTTAAATCCAACATCATTTACAAAATGGAATATGAAAAATTATGACCAAATATTTGAAAAACAAAGGAGAGTGGAATGGGAATCTTTAATAAAACTAATAAAAAGCCAAAAGAACAAATTGGCACAACAGTAATTAGTAATGGTACTACAGTTAAAGGGATGATTGATACGAAAGGCTCAATTTTTATAGATGGTAAATTTGAAGGGATTATTGTAGCTACTGAAGATGTAACCATTGGGAAAAATGGTGAGGTTTTAGGAGAGATCCGTTCAAAAATACTCACTGTAAATGGGATCATAGATGGGTTATTTGATGTTGCTCAAGTAAACATTTTAGGTTCGGGTAGAGTAATTGGAAAAATTCAATATGATGAGCTTATCATTGAACAAAATGGAATATTTGAGGGGGAAGGTAAAAAGAAAAACTCTACAAGATGTAGCCAATACAATAAATTAGAAGTTAATGAAACAGTACAAATCGAATCGTAAATAAATGATAAATATTGATGAGCAATTAGAGGAACTTTATAAACTTAGAGATTCTATTGCTGTACAAATAAAAGATTTAGAAAATCAGAAGCAACTATCAAATAAGAACTTTATAGTTTTAAAAGAGGCTATATATATAAACTCAACATTTCTCTCTACAGAGCTTGTAAAAGATTTAAAAGATCTTGCAAGTTTTGAAAATCCTCAAGTTAAGACTTTACAATCGTTACGAAAACCACTTTATAATATTCCTCGTAAAATTTATGCATATACCCAAAATCATAACGAACTAGTACTACCAAGAGGATTGATGAGAGGTGTAATTGAGATATTTAAAAGAGCTGGTTTAGATAGTAGTTTCTTAGATGAAAGATTATTGATTCATGAAAAATTTCATAAAATCAAATTTACCCTAAGAAAAGAACAACAAGATGCTATTAAACATATAGAAAAAAAAGATTTTTCTATATGTATTGCTCCACCTGGGTTTGGTAAAACATTAATTGGTTCAAAAATGATTGAGTTAAGGCAGTGTAATACTTTGGTTATTGTAAATAAAAATATGCTTTTGGATCAATGGATTGATCGTTTTGTAGATTACTTTGGGTATACAAAAAAAGAGATTGGATTTTTAGGAAAAAGTAAAAACACCCTTAACAATAGACTTGATGTAGCAACTATGCAAAGTTTAAAAAATAATACAGATATTATTAAAAACTATTCTTTTGTTATTGTTGATGAGTGCCATCATATCCCTGCACTTACTTTTGAAAAAATCATTAAACAGTTTTCTGGAAAATATATATTGGGTTTAAGTGCAACACCAAATAGAAAAGATGGAATGGAACCATTATTATTCCAACAATTAGGATCTGTTGCATATGAAGTTAAAAGTAAAAAGAATTTAACAAATAAACTAAAAATAGTGGAAACTACTTTTGAAAGCAGAGTTGATAACTTCTCAGATTTAATCGGTGAAATTATTATGAATGATGAAAGAAATATGCTTATTTATCAGGAGATATTACAATACAAACAACGAAAAATTTTACTTTTAACAGATAGAATTGAACATATTGAAAATTTAGAATTAATTTTAAAAGCAAATAAAATTGAATATGTGTCAGTTCATGGAAGTTTGAAAAAGAATGAGCAAAAAGTAAATATGAACAAAGTTGAAAATAGTTCGTTAGTTCTTGCAACTACTTCATTTTTTGGCGAAGGGATAGATTTCCCACATCTTGACACAATTATATTTGCTACACCAATATCATACTATGGAAGATTAGTACAATATCTAGGACGAATTGGACGAGGAGGTGGAGATTGTTTAGCAATTGATATTTTAGATATTCATAATCCTTTTGCGTTAAGTAGTTATAAAAAAAGACGAGAGGGATATAAGCAACTTCATTATAGAAGAACTAAATAACTTTACGATATAATCGTGAAATATTACAATCATTAGAGGAAATATCTTGACATTTAAAAAAAATAGAAATAGCCCATTGGGTATCATTATAAGTGTAGTAATTATTGCAATTATTATAGGAGTAGCTTACTTATATCTCTCACCTGCTTTTGAGCAAAATAAGCCAACTGTAGAATCAAAAGATAACATTTATTGGAATTTGAAATCTCCTGTAGAGATAAAGTTGAAAGATGATAGTGGGATTAAATATTATAAAGTTACTTTTAAAGATGGAGCAAAAGATATAGTATTAGCTCAAGAAGTGATGAAGAAAACAGAAAAAGAGATTACTCTTAGTATTAAACCACCAAAATTAGATATGTTTTACAAAGGGCAAAATACAACTCTAGAAGTAGAAGTAGTTGATAATAGCAAATGGAACTTTTTAGAGGGTAATAAAGTTATTCAAAACATTGATGTAAGTATTGATACAAAAAAACCGATTGCGAATGTTCTTGGAAATTCTCGATATATACAAAGAGGTGGTAGTGCAGTTGTTGTTGTAAAAGTTCAAGATGAAAATTTAAAAGATGCATATATCTCTTTCAACGATATAAAAAACTTTAAATTGACACCATATCATAAAGAAAACTATTATGTTGCGCTTGTGGCTTGGCCTATGGATATAACATCATTTAACAGAGTAAATTTGATTGTTACAGATAAAGCTGATAATAAGACAATAACTAAAGTCCCTTTTTATATCCAAAGGAAGACAGTTAAAAATGATAATATTACTGTAAGTGAAAAATTTATTAAAAATGTAAGTGCAAGTGTTTTAGAGCAAAGTTTTGAAAAAATACCAGATAATTTAGAAGATATATTTATCTATTCAAATAGAGAATTACGAGAAAAAAATGTTAAAACTATAGAGCAAACTATTGAAAAAAACACTAACAATAGAATGGTTGAAAGTTTTAATATTAAAGCTTTTAAAAGATTGCGAGGTTCTAAAACTGTAGCCGGATATGGAGATAGACGACATTATTATTTAAATGGTGAAAAAATAAATGAAGCGTGGCATTTAGGGATAGATTGGGCAAGTGTAAAAAAAGCACCAGTTCGAGTATCAAACGATGGTATTGTTGTATTTAAAAACTATTTAGGGTTATACGGAAATTCAATTATCATAGATCATGGGATGGGACTGGCAACACTTTATGCACATACAAGTTCTCAACAAGTTGATGTGGGCGAAACAGTTTCCTCAAATCAAAAGATTGCACATACAGGTGCAACAGGTGCTGTTTTTGGAGATCATTTACATTTTGGAGTTTTAATTCAAGGAGTAGAAGTTAACCCAATAGAATGGATGGATAGAAACTGGATAAAAGTTCGAATAACAGATATTCTTAAACAAGCAAAAAAAGATATAGATGGTAAATAATGAAACAAAGAACAATTAATAAAAGTGTAGAAATTGTTGGAATAGGGTTACATAAAGGCGTTCCTGTGAAAATGAGACTAGAGCCTTTAGAAGATGATATGGGTATAGTGTTTTACAGAAATGATGAAGCGATATCTATCCCATTATCACCTGAGTATGTAATAGATACTCAAATGGCAACTGTAATAGGGAAAAATGATGTAGTTGTATCTACAATTGAACATTTACTGTCTGCAATTTATGCCTATGGGATTGATAATTTAAGAGTAGTTTTAGACAATGATGAGATTCCTATTTTAGATGGTAGCAGTAGCGGATTTTGTATGTTATTAGATGAAGTTGGTATTAAAGAACAAACGAAAAGTAAAAAAGCGATTCGTGTTAAAAAAGAAGTTGAAGTTAAAAGTGATGGTAAATTTGCCAAACTTTTACCATCAAATCATATTATTTATGATTTCTCAATCGATTTTGAACATCCTGCAATTGGAGAACAATCATTTCGATTTGATTATTCAATTGAAGAGTATAAAGAAAATATTAGTCGAGCAAGAACATTTGGTTTTTTACATGAAGTACAATATCTTAGAAGTATAGGTTTAGCACAAGGTGGAAGTCTTGACAATGCAATTGTTTTAGATGATCAAAAGATATTAAACCCTGATGGATTAAGATATCATGATGAATTTGTAAGACATAAGATTTTGGACGCAATTGGTGATATGTCTCTTTTAGGATATACAATGATTGGTGAATATAATGCACATGCAGGGAGTCATCATCTAAATCATCTTTTAACAAAAAAGTTACTAGAAGATCCTTCTAACTATGAAGTAGTTGATCTTGAAGAGATTAAAGATGAAGTGGAATCATTAGAGAAAGCATATGCAACAGCCTAAATTTAAAGTACTCGTAATATCTATTTCTAGTCCATTGAAAATAGGTATTTATAAAGATAATGAACATATAGAAACTTTCTCTAAAGATGGTAAAACGAGTGATATTTTACCTTCATTATTTGAGAGTATATTAAATAAATATGATCTCGATGAGATATATTATGTAAATGGTCCAGGAAGTTATATGGCCATTAAAATTGCATATATTTTTTTAAAAACAGTGAGTATTGTTAACAATATTAAATTATATGCAGTAACTGGGTTTGATTTTAATAATAATTCACCAATAAAAGCTTTGGGAAAAAAATATTTTTTTAGGAACAATAATAAGCAGGAAGATGATAAAATTACAATAGAATTTTTGAATGATAGTTCAATTGAAGATTTTAAAATACCTCTAAGTTTTGAACATATTAAATATAGTGAAGATACCCTACCAAAGTATCATTTACCTGCTGTATAAAGAAAATCATAAAATAAGGAAGAGAATGAAAATAAGTGTACCGGCGACAAGCGCAAATCTTGGACCAGGTTTTGATACATTGGGTTTGGCGCTCAATATTAGAAATCATGTAATTATAAAACCTGCTAAATTTCATAGCGTATCGCTAAAAGGGGAAGGTGCTAATAATCCAAAATTAAAAGATAATAATATGTTTATCTCTACATTTAATGATTTTCATCAAAACTTTAGTAACAATAAACAACAGTTTAGATTTGAATTTCAAAATGAAATACCTTTATCTCGTGGTTTAGGAAGTAGTAGTGCTGTTATTATTAGTGCTATAGCGTCTGCATATGCAATAGAAGGTATAGAACTCAATGATAAGAAGTTATTAAACTTAGCATTGAGTTATGAGTCACATCCTGATAATATTACACCAGCTGTTATGGGTGGATTTACGGTGTCGACAATTCACGAAAATGAGGTGTTTTTTTTAAGAAAAGAGATTCCAAAATCATTAAAAGCAATTGTAGTAATTCCAAATAGACCAATCTCAACAAATTTGTCACGAAAAACTTTGCCTTACAAATATACTAAAGAGGATGTGATTTTTAATATTTCTCATAGTTCTTTATTAACAGCTGCATTCATGACAGAAGATTTTAGAATGTTAAAAAGAGCATCCAAAGATAGAATTCATCAATACTATAGAATGAAGCAGATGCCAGAACTTTTTGCAGTTCAAAAAGTAGCTTTAAGAAATGGCGCTTTGATGAGTACTTTATCTGGAAGTGGTTCTACTTTTTTTAATTTAGCCTATGGAAAAGATGCTGTAAGACTTTCGAAAAAGCTTGCAGAAAATTTCCCACATTTTAAAATCATGATTTGTGATTTTGATAATAATGGCGTGATTGTAGAAGATTAAGAGAGTTTTAGATAAAATGTTAAAAATATCGATAAGAACTTGTGTTGTTTGTAGAAAAAAAATGGCACAAAAGTTATTGATTAGATTGCAGTGTAAAGATAAAAAGCTAACTTCTTTTACCGGAAATGGTAGAAGTTTTTACTTATGTAGTGACTGTTTAGAAAATGAATCTAAACTTGAAAAAGCATTATATAGAAACTGTAAAAATAAAGATGAATATATCGTACAACTAAGGGAGATATTAGCGAATGGAAGACAAAGTTAGGGTATTTGAAATAGCGGAAGAAGCTGGTTCTACAAGTGCAGAAGTAATTAAAAAAGCAGCAGATTTAGCAATAGTTTTAAAGTCACCACAAAGTTCAGTTTCTTTTGAAGAAGCAGAAGAGATTGCAGGTTATATAATGACAGGAAAAAGTAAATTGCTTGTTCCTAAAAAAACAAAACCAACAATAAAAAAAGCTGTTTCTGAGAAGGTTGAAGAGAAAAAAGAAGAAGTTGTTCCCACTAAAGCAACAGAAATAGACAAGAAAGTAGAAGTTAAGAAACCAGAAGCTAAAAAAATGACTTTGAAACGAAATGAATTAAAGATTGTTCAAAAGAAAAATGTTCCTGTAGAAGAGAAAAAACCAGAAGAGCCAATTTTAGAAACTAAGGAAGTTGAAGTAACTAAAGAAACTCCAAAAGAGGTTGAAGCAGTACAAGAAGCTCCGAAAGAAGTAAAAGAAACACCAATTGTTCAAGCACCAGAGCCAGAGAAAAAAATCACTCTTAAAAAAAGAGGATTGACAATTGTTAAGAAAAAAAGACCAATCATTGAGAATACACCTGCCGCACCTCAATCCAAAAAACAAAAACTAGCTTCAATGAGTGAATTATTTGGTGGTGGTTCTGACTTAAAAGAGGAA
>Ga0193954_1001959_pt1 | contig 10097 bp, 7 predicted proteins | sample BB_5_MG_FD_140340 | JGI IMG/M metagenome (GOLD analysis project Ga0193954, IMG submission 140340) | Microbial mat bacterial communities from the Broadkill River, Lewes, Delaware, United States - BB_5_MG | ecosystem: Environmental > Aquatic > Freshwater > River > Microbial mats | place: USA...
CGAAAAGATCCTGATGGCAAGTTGATCATAATCTCCGGAGAGCGACGTTTCAGGGCTTCCCAGATCGCTAAACAGGTAACTATCCCGGCTATCTACCATGATGGTGACAATCACGCTGAGATTGCCTTGGTTGAAAATCTTCATAGAGTGGATTTGTCCCCGATAGAAGAAGCTGAGGCTTTGCACAAGGTGAAGGTTGCTAGAGGTTATAAGGATAAAGAGCTCTCTGATGTGATCGGAAAAGCGGCATCAACAATCTCCGAAATTCTTTCGCTGAATAAGCTGCCCGAAGAGATCAAAACTATCTGTAAGAAGGAAAGTCGCTTCTCTCGCCGTGTTCTCATTGAGGTGGTTAAGATCGGAACTGAAGACGGTATGCTCACCGCGTTTGAGAAGTTGAAAAACAAAGGTGTCCAAAGAGATGAGCTACGTGATGAGCGGATGAAACCTTCCCATGCTGAACTGATGCTGAAGAAAGTTAAGACCTTACACAAAGCGGTTAAACGTGCTGATTTCAACAACTTTGGCGTTGAGCTTGAAAAAATTGAGAGTGAACTGACCGAATTGGTAACGCTGATTCAATCGAAGGTTCAAAAAAAATAAAGGGATGAACTTCGGTGCGCCGAAGTTTTTATCTGATGACAATAATCAATAATCACCTCTGGTATTGCACTAGAAGTGGTGCTTCACTTAAATGTTCATGTATGGGTTGCAGAGTGCCGCTTCGGTGGTACTAGTGATTCAAGTCGAATGTTGAGTGAGTTCCAGAGGTGATCTGAAACTACTTACTTAAGGATAAACGAAATGAAAATGGAAACTGAATATTCAACACTTCAAGTATATGCAGCCCCCGACGATAATAAGTCAATGATTATAGTACCGTATAAAAGAGAGAACATTCCTGTTTACTGTGAAAATGTCAGGAAAGTTTTAAATAAACAAAACGAGATAATTCTTACCCATATTCCCTCGAAAAAGGGGCGCGGCGATGGAAAATGTATGTACTTTTATAAGTATCATGATGATATTTTCTTTGAGATATCCACCTTGAGCAATGATAACTACAGACGTTTACAGAAGGAATCATCTAAGAGTGATTTGAGTGATATAAAAATCCCCGTTAAACTAACCTCCAATACTAAACAATTGCGATTTAATGCAGAATATCTAAAGGAAAGGATAATGCTGCTCTACAGTCTTGATGCAACCAATGATAAAAATGGTCAAAATGATAATTGGTAATTTTCTGTATCAATGGTTGATGGCATAATAAACTGACTACATCACATTGATGGAATCATTAACATTTACGATTGTGATCTGATGTAAATTATCTGCTGAAATGAAAAGGACTTCATGGTCAATGATCTTAAAATAGATCAAAGTGACCTGAAGTCCTTTTTTCAATTTGTTGACAATAATTACCCGTTCGTTTTATGCCGTGTGATCAGAGTGTTAATTCCTTCGTTGAGCAGAGCATCAAGTTTTGTTTTTTTGTGACAGCTCATGCAGGAAGTTAAATGATAGAGATTAAGTTCTGGCTCTATTCTATCTTCAAAATGATTTTCAATACAGTGATTGGTGGTAAACATTTGATCGCCATCTGGTATGGGTTGTCCACAAATACCGCAGTCATATCTGCTTTCAACCTCTGTGCTGTCTTGAGATTGAGATTGAACCTCGGGTTTCAGCTTGGCAATTAGATGATCCTCCATATCTGTTAATTCAGAACTGATGCTTTTGTCTCTGAGACATTCTCTACAAGATAGAAAGAGGCATTCTGCATTGCCGACCACATCGTACACATCATCTTCACCCTTTTTCTCAACACAGACATTGTAGCTAAAAATTGAATCCCCATAATCAAAAATTTTGCCACAAATCAAACATAGAAGACCTGTGTTGTCCATAACGTTACTTCTCCTCTTGCTGTAGGTTATCAGGTTTCACAAACAAACATTGCAACGATCATATTAAACAATCTACAAGATAGTGTTACTGAGGTCTAGCCTCAAAAATGCATTTGGATCAGTAAATATTATTGTAAACCAGAGTGTGATCACGCATCTTGTTATTTCTTCAATTATAAAATAACAATCGAAAGTCTCCCTCTAAGACAATTAGAATCATTGAACATTCCCGACAAAAGGCGTACCCTCTCATCTTGTCAGTTATTATAATGGGATATCGTTTTGAGTGACTTGTCGTATATTTATTCGAATCAAACCATGAGCCTAAACATGTCCTATTTTTCCATTCATTTACAAATCAAGGGACTACATCATAATGGCTAAAAAGCCCGCCGTACCAAAGAAACGGAAAAGCTTTGAAGAAACACTCTGGGATGCAGCTAATAAGCTGCGTGGTAGTGTTGAGTCATCAGAATATAAACATATCGTACTGAGTCTGATTTTCCTCAAGTTTATCAGTGATACCTTTGAAAAACGCAAGCAAGACCTAATTGATGCAGGGCAAGAAAAGTATGTAGATTTGGTACAGGCATACACTAAAGAAAACGTCTTTTACCTGCCAGAAGAGAGCCGTTGGAGCTTTGTTCAGAAAAATGCTAAACAAGAGGACATTGCACTTAAAATTGATACCGCTTTAAGCACTATCGAGAAAACCAATAAAGCACTACGAGGTGCACTACCTGATAACTATTTCTCTCGTTTGGGATTAGATGTTAGCAAATTATCGGCTTTGATTGATGTGATTAACAACATCGACACTTTAGCGAATCCACACGAAGATGTAGTCGGTCGAGTATACGAATATTTCTTGTCTAAATTTGCAATTGCAGAAGGAAAAGGCAAAGGCGAGTTCTACACACCAAAGAGCATCGTTAACCTGATAGCTGAGTTGATTGAGCCATACAAAGGTAAGATTTACGATCCGTGTTGTGGTTCGGGTGGTATGTTCGTTCAGTCAATAAAGTTCATTGAAAACCATAAAGGTAATACCAAAGATATTTCTGTTTATGGTCAAGAATACACGGGGGCAACCTACAAACTGGCAAAAATGAACCTCGCTATTCGTGGTATTTCTGCCAAACTTGGCGCAGCCGCAAAAGATACCTTTGCCAATGATCAGCACGAAACGCTCAAAGCTGATTTCATAATGGCAAACCCACCATTTAACCAAAAAAATTGGCGAGCGTCCGATGAATTGGTTGATGATCATCGTTGGGACGGCTACGAAACTCCGCAAACAGGTAATGCTAACTACGGTTGGATTTTGCATATGGTTTCCAAGCTATCTGAAAACGGTGTGGCAGGTTTTATCCTTGCTAATGGTGCATTATCGAGTGACGGAACAGAAAAGGACATCCGTAAGAAGTTGGTTGAAAACGGCTTGGTAGAAGCGATTGTGATTTTACCAATGAAGATGTTCTACACCACTGACATCAGTGTGACCTTATGGGTTATCAATAAGAACAAAAAAGAGCGCATTGTTCCCCACGAAGACCTGACTCGACATTATCGTTCTCGTGAAGATGAAGTGTTGTTTATTGATTTGCGTAAACACGGTGAACCGTTTGAAAAGAAGTATGTTCAATTCTCTCCTGAAAAAATCAGTAGAATTGCTGAGACCTTACACACTTGGCAAGAGGTTCGAGCTGAATCTGAATACCAAGATATTGCAGAATATTGTTACTCAGCGACAAAAGCTGAAATTTCAGCTAAAGATTACTCATTGGTTCCCAGTAAATATATTGAGTTTAAGAACCACGATGAAGACGTAGATTTTGATCAGAAAATGAGCCAAATCCGCAATGACTTTACAGGTTTATTAAAACAAGAAGCAAAGTCAAAAACTGAACTTTTGTCGGTATTTAAAGAGTTGGGCTATGAGATCACACTATAAGCGTATCGGTGATTACGTCACCCAAATCAAACTAAAAAATACAGATGGCGCTATCTCCGATCTTAAAGGGATAAACATCAACAAACACTTTATGCCGTCAGTCGCCAACATCAATGGGACTGATTTAAGCAAATATAGAGTTGTTAAAAATAATCAATTTGCGTTTAACCCAATGCACGTTGGGCGTGATGAAGTTCTTCCTATTTCAATGCTAGATAGTGATAACCCGATCATCGTTTCCCCTGCATACGTGGTATTTGAGGTTAGTGATGAAGAAGAACTATTTCCTGACTATCTGATGATGTGGTGTAGACGCTCTGAATTTGACCGTAACGCTTGGTTTATGACTGATAACAGTGTTCGGGGTGGGTTTAGCTGGGCTGACTTTTGCGATATGGAACTCCCCGTCCCATCTATCGAAAAACAGCGTGAAATTGTGCGTGAATACAATGTGGTTAATGACCGTATTGTTCTCAATGATAAGCTCACTCAAAAGCTAGAAGATACCGCTCAAATTATTTACAAACAGTGGTTTGTCGATTTTGAGTTTCCAATCTCCAAGGAGTACGCTGAATCCATTGGCAAGCCTGAGCTAGAAGGAAAACATTATAAATCTTCTGGTGGTGAGATGAAGTATTGTGAGGATTTAGAACGTGATGTCCCTGTTACTTGGGGGGCAGTTGCTATCCAAAGCTTTACTAAAATGATGAAAAGCGGAGGTACTCCCAAAAGGGATATTGAGGAATACTGGAACTCAAATGATATTCCTTGGCTCAAGACGGGAGAAGTAGCCAATTGTGTCATAACTGAAGCTCAAGAGTCCATTTCAGAACTTGGATTGAAAGAAAGCTCAGCAAAAGTTTTTCCAAAAGATACTGTCTTAATGGCTATGTATGGAGACGGTAAAACAAAAGGGCAAGTGGGCTATTTACGTATTAAAGCTGCGACTAACCAAGCTTGTTGTTCTATGCAATGTAATGACATTAGCGATGCTTGTTATCTTTTCTACTATTTGCGGTTCAATTATCAAGAAATAGTTAGGAGTGCAATCGGTGGAGCACAGGAAAACCTGAGTAAAGGATTGATTGAGAATATCCAGATACTCAATGCAGCGAAAGAAACCATCAAAAATTCGCCATTTAGTCAATTTATCAATACCAGTGAAAACTTAGCAAAAGAAAACAAAGGTTTTAGAAAGCTACTTGAAATTATCCTACAAAAAATGTCAAAGGCTTAACCAATGAAATTCACAGAAGAGAGACTTGAACAAGCCATTATTGAACTGCTAGGAAAAGAAGGCTACCCACATACTCGTGGTGAGGTGATTGAGCGAGCGCCAGAAGATGTGCTTATAAAGTCCGATCTTCGTGAATTTCTAGCCAAGCGTTACCAAGCTGATGGCATTACCGCTTATGAAATAGAGCAAATTATCCATAAGCTTGAATACCTTCCTGCTTCTGATCTTTACGATACCAACAAAGCCATTATGAAGTTTATCTCTGATGGTTTTTTGCTTAAGCGTGAAGACGCCCGTCAGAAAGACTTATACATTCAGCTTATCGACTTTTTATCGGTCGCTGAAGGTTCGGACTCGCAGGATAGTAATATTTATCGCATCGTTAATCAGATGGAGATACAAGGCTATGAGTTGCGTATCCCTGATGGAATACTTTACATCAATGGTTTGCCGCTTGTGGTATTTGAGTTCAAAAGTGCTATTCGAGAAGAATCAACGATTTTCAACGCCTACAAACAGCTAACCACTCGCTATGATCGGGATATTCCAGAACTGTTTAAATACAATGCTCTATGCGTGATCAGTGATGGGGTAAATAACAAAATGGGGTCTTACTTTTCCCCATATGAGTTTTATTACTCTTGGCGCAAAATCACAGGCGAGGAGAAGCTGGATAAAAACGGAATCGACTCCCTATTTACGATGATTAGCGGTTTGTTTAACAAAAAACGCTTAACCGATGTAATTCGTCACTTTATCTACGTGCCTGATACGTCAAGCAAACAAGAAAAAATCGTTTGTCGTTACCCGCAGTATTATGCTGCAACAAAGCTTTTTGCCAATATCAAACGACATATGAAGCTGGTTGATAATCAAGGTAATTTGATTGATTCTGATGGCTTACGAGATGGTAAAGGTGGCACTTACTTTGGCGCTACAGGCTGTGGTAAGAGCTACGCAATGTTGTTCCTATCTCGCTTATTGATGAAAGATGTTGAGCTAGGTAGTCCTACCATTATTTTAATCACTGACCGCAACGAATTAGATGATCAGCTTGCTGGTCAATTTACCAATGCAAAAACTTACGTGGGCGACCAGAATATCATTAGTGTGGAAAGTCGGAGTGAACTTCGTGAGCACTTAAAAGGGCGTAAAAGTGGTGGTGTTTTTCTCTCTACCATTCATAAATTTACCGAAGATTTAGCGTTATTGACTGAACGCACCAATGTTATTTGTATTTCGGATGAAGCTCACCGTAGTCAAACCAACTTAGAGCAAAAAATTACAGTTACAGAAGATGGTGTGAAAAAAACCTACGGCTTTGCTAAGTATCTGCACGACTCTTTACCAAATGCTACTTATGTTGGTTTTACTGGTACACCGATTGATGCGACGCTTGATGTGTTTGGTGCGGTAGTCGATAGCTACACAATGACTGAATCTGTCTTTGATGAAATTACCGTTCGTATCGTTTATGAAGGTCGAGCGGCAAAAGTGTTGCTCGATAGTCGTCAACTCGATGAGGTGGAAAAATACTACAAAGAATGCGAAGACGCTGGCACTAACGAATATCAGTTAGATAAAAGTAAAAAAACAATGGCGAGCATGTCAACCATATTGGGGGACCCTGACCGCATCGAAGCTCTAGCTAAAGATTTTGTTGAACATTACGAGAATCGTGTAGAAGAAGGTACGACTCAAAAAGGCAAAGCTATGTTCGTTTGTAGTAGCCGGGAGATTGCATATCAGTTGTACAAAGAGTTGATTGCACTTCGTCCTGAGTGGGATGAAATAAAAGTCTGTGAAGAAGGCTCAACTTTATCTGAAAATGATAAGAAAAAAGTTAAGCCGATGGAGCGAGTCAAAATGATTATGACTCGCGACAAAGACGATGATAAAAACCTGTGGCATAAACTTGGCAACAATGGGTACCGCAAAGAGTTGGATCGTCAGTTCAAAAATGGTAAATCGAACTTCAAAATCGCCATTGTGGTTGATATGTGGCTAACGGGTTTTGATGTGCCGTTCCTCGATACTATCTACATTGACAAGCCGCTGCAAAAGCACAGCCTGATTCAAACCATTTCAAGGGTAAACCGCAAATTTGAAAAGAAAGAAAATGGTTTAGTTGTCGATTATATTGGGATTAAGGCGCAAATGAACCTCGCTTTATCCCAATACACTGGTGGTCAAACTCAAAATTTAGATGATATAAAACAGTCTGTGATTGTGGTGAAAGATCACCTCAACTTGCTGGACGGGTTATTCCACAAATTCGACTCAAAACCTTACTTTAATGGTGCGCCACTTGCGCAATTGCATTGCTTAAACTCCTCTGCTGATTATGCGCTTAGAACGAAGAAGTTTGAAAAAACCTTTATGGATTTAACCAAACGACTTAAATCCGCTTATGACATTTGTGTAGGAAGTAGCGAGTTAAATCAAGCCCATAAAGATAAAATTCACTACTATCTAGCCGTTCGTACCATCGTGTTTAAGATCACCACTGGCGGTGCTCCGGATGTGGATCAAATGAACCGCAAAGTGCGAGAATTGGTTAAAGATGCCTTGATGAGTGATGGAGTAGAAGAAATATTTAAACTGGGTGATAATCAAGGTGGTGAAATTGATATTTTTGATGAAGACTATCTTGCTAAGTTGGAAGTAATCAAACAACCCAATACCAAGCTACAATTACTACAGCAAATGCTTTCAAAGGCAATTGGCGAAGTTAAAAAGACCAATAAAGTTAAGGGTGTAGACTTCACCAAGAAAATGAATATGTTGGTCGAAAAGTACAACGAGCGTGATGAAAAGAATGTGCTTCGTTCTAGCGTGATTAACGACTTTTCAGATGAAATCATCAACCTATATAATGAGCTGCGTGAAGAGATGGCTTCGTTCAGCGAGATGGGTATCGATTTTGAAGAAAAGGCATTTTACGACATTCTGATCTCATTGGCTCATAAGTATGACTTTACCTACCCAGAAGATAAATTGCTCGATCTCTCCAAAGAGGTGAAAAAGGTAATTGATGATAAAGTCAAATACACGGATTGGAACAAACGTGATGATATTAAGGCTGAATTGCAGTTCGATTTAATCATCTTACTGGATGAGTGGGGCTACCCACCTATTGATCGTGATGAAGTGTATAAAGAGATTTTTGAGCAAGCTGAGAACTTCAAGCGTAATGTAGCGTAGTCATAAAACTCTTAAGAATTGACAAGCCCCCCCTACCTCCCTAGACACTCAATAGCTTCTCCTTCAGCTATCAATAGGCTTATGATATTGTGACAACTCGTTATCGAAAACCGTAATCGACTCTATTGATAAAGTTCTCACCAGCAAATCAGTCTCTCTCTAGCCCAAGGTCTATTTGTAATTGGATGTGCTGAAAATATTAGAAAAACGACATTTAACTTAAGCTGTGGTATGTTCATTTTGTCTCGGCGATAGGTGTGAATCCTTATGAGCGATCATCTATTTCCCTCTATGTCACATTAAGTGATTATCTATTTATGCTCATTGTGGTTGGCATTCATGTCAGCTCTATTTGCATTATGTTGGTTTTGAAGTCATGCGCTAGCGCTAGGTTGGTCGAGATATTTAATATATAGAGGAGTTTATTATGAAATTAAATAATAAATTCGGCCTAGATCGGATGAGTTGGAGAGCATTTATTATAGCCATTATTTGTGCGCTATCTGAGCTTTTTGAATCTCTTTCGCATCTGGTTGTGGCTTTTAACTATCAGAGGATCATAGTCATTAGAATTTTGAATAGGTTTTTTTATTCATATGGGTACTTCAATGCATCGGTGGGTTTCAAGGTTTGAGTTAAAGCCTGAAAGGTGGGTTTTTATTCCGACTGAAAACACGATTAAAATAGGAATCGAAATAAAAACGGCGATAATGGAAAGGTGGACCCCTCCCTACAACTATTATCATTTACAAAAAGGTGGCCATGTTTCTTCCTTAAGAGATCATATTGATAATACTTATTTTGCATGCCTTGATATTGAAAATTTTTTTGGAAGTATTAACAAGAGCAGAGTAACGAGATGTTTAAAGACTTTTTTTAGTTACGAAGTCGCTAGAAAATTTGCTGTTGCCTCAACTGTTGTAGATCCTAATGGATGTGATCCTAAAAAATTCATTCTTCCTTTTGGATTTGTCCAGTCTTCATTAGTATCTTCGGTGTGCTTATACGAAAGTACGCTCGGAAGAAAAATAAAACAAATCAACAACAGGAAAGATTCTGTTCACGTAAGTGTATACGTAGATGACATCGTAATTTCTGCAAAGTCTGAAGATCTGGTTATGTCTGCCATGATTGAAATAAAAGATTCTGCGGATAAATCGAGATTCAAACTGAATGTTGATAAGGAATTTGGGCCATCAAACAATGTAACCGTTTTCAACATTAAGCTGTCAAATAGAACGTTAGAGGTCGAACAGGATAGATTATTACAATTTCGCCAAAAGTTTAAATCATCTTCAGAGAAAAATGTCCGATCTGGGATAATTGGTTATATAAACTCTATCAATTCAGATCAGGCAGAACTTATTCAAATCGATTGAGATTAACTACATCGAGACTACATTTCATAATGTCAAATCAATGAGTAGAATTGCGCAAAACTCCCGAATGGTACTATCCAGAAAATCGAGTTGGTCATAAGTTGGTTTCGGACGAAGGATTGACGCTAGATTGAATGGTGTAAATGGTGATTATTCCATAATTAACAGCGGATTTCTGCAGCTTTTAGCGTACAACCATAACCAGTCACCCTAAAGTACCTCGCCAAAGACAAAGACTAGATAACTCTTTACATTCCAGCCACTTAGAAGCAACACAAAGAAACCGACCGAGTTCCTTTTAATCAGATGGTCGTGGGTTCGATCCCCCCCCGGCTCACCATTTTAAAACTTAAGTCCCTATCGTCTAGCCTGGCCCAGGACACCGCCCTTTCACGGCGGCGACAGGGGTTCGA
>Ga0193954_1001961_pt1 | contig 10094 bp, 6 predicted proteins | sample BB_5_MG_FD_140340 | JGI IMG/M metagenome (GOLD analysis project Ga0193954, IMG submission 140340) | Microbial mat bacterial communities from the Broadkill River, Lewes, Delaware, United States - BB_5_MG | ecosystem: Environmental > Aquatic > Freshwater > River > Microbial mats | place: USA...
CGGTGGAGGTCTCGGGGTCCGCATCGGCGACGAAGAAGCTCAGGCTGGTATCGGTGCCCTCGTAGGCATAAGGCGCCTGACCACCGGCGAGCAGCGGGCCGCGCAGGCTCAGCTCGGTGCCATCGAAGAGGCCATCATCATCGGTATCGGGATCGAGCGCGGCGATGCGCTGGTCCCCGTCGGGGTCCGCCTCCGGTTCGAAGTCTTCACACTGGGGGCAAGAGCGCCCTTCGGCGCCATCCCGCACGCCATCATCGTCGCTATCCTGGTCGAGCAGGCCGGTGCCGAGCTCAAGCTCGCGGCCGTCATCGAGCCCGTCTCGGTCGGTATCGGCGCGGCTGGGGTCGCTGCCCAACATGGCTTCTTGCAGGTCGTCGAGCCCGTCTCCGTCTGTATCCGGTAGCGGTGTGACCGTGATGCGCACCCGTGAGGCGCCGGAACTGGCTTCGCCATCAAAGACCGTGAGCTGAAAAGTGAGCACCGTCTGGTTTTGCACCGACGGAGCTAAGAATGAGGGGCCGACCGAGGATGTACTGGACAGCGCGACCGTGGGCTCATCGCCGCTGATGATCTGGCTCCAATCATACTGCAGGACGTCTTGCGGGTCTTGGTCAAAGGAGGCGCTGCCGTCGAGCGCGTACCGGGAGCGCTCCGGCACGTCCGCGTCCGCACCGCTGTTTGCGATGGGCGTGGTATTCACAATGGTGAGGGGCGCGGAGGCGGAGCGGGGGCCGAAGCTCATGCCGTCGCTGGGCTCCACCTCAAAGCGCCAGGTCTGACCCTTGAGGACCCGCGCCGCCGGTACCTGCGCAGTATCGCGCAAGTCCGCCTGCTCAGTGTCGTTGAGCATCCAAAACAGTCGGGTGCCTACGCTGGGGTCCTGATCCGGGTCTTCGAAGGTATAGCGACCGTTGAGCATGCTGCCGGTGCGCACGTCGGTATCGGGTACAATCTGCACCGCGCTGGCCGCAGGCGAGCCGTTGATGACCGTGACGGAGTTGCTGAAGGCGGGCGGGCCCACTGAGCTGCCATCGGAGGGTGTGACCCGGGCCCGCCATTGGTCCCCTCGGCGTGTCGCGGAGCCTGGCACGGACATCATGTCCGCGTAATTGGGCTGCACCGCTGAGTTGCGGGTCCATTGAATGGAGGATCCGCTCTCTGGGTCACCGTCCGGGTCAGAAAAAACATAGCTCAGCTGCAGGTCTGCCTCCGACCCAGGGTTGTTGGGCGTCAGCTGCACCTGGCTCGCCGACGGGGGACTATTGATGAAGATGGCTTGGGCGCGGCCGGAGGCGCTTCCCTCCACAGACGTCAAGTCCACTTGCACCGTGCCGGCCTGGGGGCTGCGCACTGAGACGAAGACCTGGCCCTGGGAAGCCGGGACCTGGTGGCCCGCAGTATTGGGGTCGGCGTCTGCTTGGGCCAAGGTCGCCGCCGCCAAGTCGAGGACCACCGTGTAGAGGGTGCCATCGATGACTTCGAGGCCACTGGTGCCCACCGCAGGACCGAAGGCCAAATTGACGGCGGTGGTGCCATCTGCTGGTGCGGGGGACGCAGCGGGTGCGGTCATGGCCCCCGCTGGCAGCTCGTCTCGGACCAGCCGGTAGAAGATGCGTGAGGTGCCGCCGAATCGCACCGCGGCGACCAGGTAGTCAGAGCCGGGGCCCTTGACGATGTCGGCTTCAAAGGCGTTGCCAGTCAGCGCGAGCACCGGTAGGCCCTGGGGCTCCAGGGCGGCCCCTGTGGAGGGTTCAAGTCTGCTGCCGTAGATGATCGCGTTGACGGTGCTGTGCCGTCGATCCTGCCACACAGCGAAGGCTAGGTTGCCGTCGCCCGCCGCCTTTGGGCTCAGCTGGGCGGCCGCAGCGAGGCTGATCCCGGTCTCTGCACCTTGGAGTGTGGCCGTGGCCGACAGGCGCTGGCCGTAGATGTCCTCTTGGCCGACCCCGAGCCGAGCGTCCTGCCAGATCGCGACGACCTGGCCCGCGTTCAGCGCGGCGAGGCTCACCCGAGATTGGCCCAGATTGGCGCTCGATAGGGTCCGGCTGGCCGGCCCGATGGGCCCAGTGCCCGGCACTACACGCACGAAGGCATCTCCATTGAGGTCCCATGCCAGCGCGTGGTCATTACCCAGGCCCAGTGCCGAAGCGCGCGCGGCGCCGCTGGGCGCCAACAGACTGGAGGCGCCGTCCAAGGGCGTGAGGTTGGGCTGGTATCGCCGGCCGCGCACCACTTGGCCACCAGAGACCAGGGCCACGGGGAAGCTCACGAGCAGGCTCTGTGCGCTCAGCGATAGGGTCGGCGAAGTCTCGGCGTCAGCGCCAGAGGTGACGGCCGTATTGCTGCTGGCCGTGCAGGAGGCGGTATCAAGGCGGGCGAGGAAGATGTCATTGACCCCGGTCCGGGCCTCTCGCCAGGCCACTGCTACGTCGCCACCGGGCAGCGCGATGATTGCAGGCTGGGTTTCGTCTCCCGCCCGTTGGCTGGCGTTGCTCAGGATCGCGCAGCCGGAGGCGTCGTTGGCGTTGAGGCTTCCGTCGGTTGCAATGCGAGCTGCAAAAAGGTCCGTGCCGTTGCTCGCACTGCGCTCGTCCTGCCAGACGATCACATAGGTATTTCGGCTGGCATCCCAGGCGAGCGCTGGTGCGCGCTGCGAGGCGCCTGCGGGGCCTACGTTGAGCTCAAGCAGTGGCCCCACCGTAGTGGCCCAAGCCGCAGATATCGGTGCGGCGCACAGTCCAGCGCCGAGGATGAAGGAACCGAAGATCTGAAGCCGCATGCACCTTTGTACCAAACATCGGTTCGATACCGGTGAGTGCGGCCTACAGGCTCACTCGTCGTCGTCGCCGCGCACCTTCGCGAAGATGCCAAAGGCCACGAGGGCCCCGATGAGGAAGATGCCGTACTTGTTCCAGATGCCGCGTTTGGCGTCACTCATGCTGTACTGCCCGCTCAACTCAGCGCGCAGCTCATCCGACAGGTCGGCATAGGTCTCATCACCGTCGAAGGCGACCAGCGTGCAGTCCCAGGTCCAGGCGTTCGCCCAGAAGATGCCTACGCGGTCGCATTTGTAGCCGAGCTTCCAGCCCGGGTACTCGGCGGACTGAAGGTCTGGCGGCAGGTCGGCCACCTCAAAGACTTCATCGCCGGTATTGAAGATCGCAAATCCCCGCCGCGCATAGGCTGGGTTGGGTGCCGCGACGGCGAAGACCGCTACGCAGAGGGCGGCGAGGGTGGGACCGAGTAGGTGTGCTCGTGACACCCTCGAAACAAATCACATCGTGGTGAGACGGGTAACTGACCCCCGGATCAGGTCTCGTTATTTGCTAGCGGTTCGGTCAGCGCATCCCTGATCAGCGGCTGATAGGCCTCGAGGAAGCCCTGCTTGCGTTCGGCCCGTGCCGGCTCGGGCGGAAGCTCAAAGCCCTTGGGCTCAATCGCGAGCAGGGCAGCTTCATCGACCTCGTCAATCTGGCTTGCGGGCACGAACTTCGCCGCGTAGGCCTTGTAGACCCCGCTGGTGACGAAGAGGTCGAGCAGCGCGGGGTCGAGGTGGTTCCAGCGCTTCATCTCGCCCATGATGCGCATGGACTCGCTGAGCGTCTTGCCCTTCTTGTATGGCCGGTCTTGGGCGGTGAGAGCCTCGAAGACGTCCGCGATGGCCATGATGCGGGCGGGAATCGACATGTCGCCGGCGTAGATGCCCTTGGGGTAGCCGCCGCCGTCCATCTTCTCGTGATGGCCACCTGCGTACTCTGGTACGCGAGCGAGGTTCGCAGGGAAGGGCAGGGCCTCCAGCATGCGGATGGTTTGCACCATGTGCCCGTTGATCTGCAGGCGTTCCTCGTCATTGAGCGTGCCGCGAGCGATCAGGAGGTTTGAGACCTCGTCCTCGGTCAAGACGGGCTGCGGTTGACCGCGGTGGTCGAGCCAAGTGCGCTCTGCGATGGCTTGCACGCGCGCCTTCTTGTCGTCGGACATGAACTCGCCCCCGATGTTCGCCGTCTCGAGGAATTGCAGGTCATCCTGCAGAGCAAGGACTTCTGTTTCGAATTCCGTGCGGCTTTGCTGGGGGTCGGCGCCTTCGGCGAGACCACGTAGGAATCTCAGCTCGGTCTGATGCATCAGCGCCGCGAAGCGGGCCTTCACAGTCTCGAGGCGATCGTAGATTTTCTCCAGCTTGGTCGCCTTATCCATGATGTGCACGGGCGTCGTGATCTTGCCGCAGTCATGCAGCCAGCCCGCGATGTGCAGCTCGTACCATTGCTCTTCATTGAGGTTGAATTCTGCAAGCAGGCCTTCGTTACTCTCACAGGCTGCCTTGGTGAGCATCTCGGTGAGCAGCGGCACCCGCCGGCAGTGCCCGCCCGTATAGGGGCTCTTGGCATCGATCGCGCCCGCGATGAGCTTAATGAAGGCCTCCATGAGGGTGCGCTGGGAGGCCAGCAGCATCTGGTTATCCAGGGCCACGGCGGCCTGGGAGGCCAGGGCTTCAACGACATCCTGAAGCTGGGGGGAAAAGGCGCAGGTCTGGCCCTGTGGGTCCTGGGCGTTAAGCAGCTGCAGCACACCGATGACCCGCTCCTCCTGGTTGAGCATGGGGATCGTCAGTACGCTCTGGGTGCGATAGCCGTTCTTCTGGTCGAAGACCTGGGTGCCCGAAAAATCGAAGCCCTGCGCGTCATAGGCATCAGCGATGTTCACTGAGGTGCGCGACAAGGCGCAGTGGCTGGCCACGTTGCGGTGGTTCTCATTTCCTTCGTCGTCGAACAGGTGCACAGGTGGCAGGTGGATGGGCTTGTTCGTGGTGCCCCCCAACGCGATGCCGAGGCTGTCGGTGCGCATGATCTCAAAGTGCAAGCAGTCTTCATCGGAGCGCAGGTAGAGCGTTCCGCCATCTGCCTTGCACATCTCCTTGGCTTCCAAGAGGATGATCTCAACCAGCCGGTTCTTGTTGCGCTCCGCGCTCAGCGCGAGGCCGATGCGATGCAGGCGCTCCAGTTGGGCGAGGCGTTCAGGCGCGTCGGTGTTCGGCTGCGTCATAGTCCATCTCCGTGCTAAGTCTTGGCGGTGCCGTCCGCAAGGTGCGGCCCCCGAACTATATGACACAGCGTGGCGTATTCGCGGCCCTAGGGCCTGGTCTGCTCTTTTCGGCGGCAGCGGTGGGCGTATCACACCTGGTGCAATCCACCCGCGCGGGGGCCAGCTATGGTCTGGCCCTGCTGGGCCTGGTGATCGTCGCTAACCTCATCAAATACCCAGCCTTTCGCTTTGGGCCGCAGTACGCAGCGGCCACCGGCACCTCCTTGCTGGAGGGCTATAGGCGCCAAGGCACCTGGGCCCTGGTGCTGTACGGGCTGGCTACTTTGGGCACGATGTTCACCGTGCAGGCCGCGGTCACGGTCGTCACCGCGGGGCTGGCCATTTCAGCCTTGGGCCTGCCCAAGGACCCGGTCCTGGTCAGCGGTGGCCTGCTGCTGCTGTGCGGCGGCCTGCTGGCCGTGGGGCGCTATCAATGGCTGGACCGCGTCACCAAGGTACTGGTCGCGCTCTTAACACTCTCCACCTTGGCGGCCACCATCATGGTCCTGCCCCGTGTGGACTTCGGCACGCTCGTGGACTTCGCCCCGCTGCGCGCAGATCCCAAGGCCCTGTTCTTCGTCGCCGCCCTCATCGGCTGGATGCCCTCCGCGATCGATGTGGCCGTCTGGCAGAGCCTTTGGACCTTGGCCAAGCGCAGCGCCAACCCCGAGGCGAGCTCCATGAAGGGCTCGATGATGGACTTTCACATCGGCTACATCGGCACTGCTGCCCTGGCCCTGTGTTTCGTGGTCATGGGCGCGGGTGTGCTGCACGGCTCCGGGCTGACTCTGTCCGACAGCGCCTCGGGCTTCGCTCAGCAGATCATCTCGATGTACCAGCGCGCGTTGGGGGCCTGGGCGGGGCCCGTGGTCGGGGTCTCCGCGCTGGCCGTGATGCTGTCCACCACCCTCACGGTCCTCGACGGCTTCCCACGAGCCTTGGCGGTGTTGTTCGCTCGCCTGTCGGGACCCGAGGCGGCGGGGGTGGATGAGCTGGAGCAGCCGGGCGGGCGGCGCGCCTACTTTGCAGCCATGGCCCTGCTCGTTTTGGGGGCTTTGGGCGTGATCGCGGCCCTGCTGAGCTCTCTCAAGCTGCTCATCGATGTCGCCACGACCCTGTCTTTTTTGACCGCGCCGGTGTTGGCGCTGCTCAACCATCGGGCGATGCACGGCTCGGAGGTGCCCGCCGCCGCGCGTCCCAGTCCCGGTCTGAGCCTAGGCAGTGGGCTGGGCATCGCCGTGCAAGCCGCCTTTGCGCTGGCCTACCTTTTCCTACGCTACGGCTGATTCGCCTCAGTTTGGAAACAAGCCAAGGACCTCGCGGGTTGTGCGCGAGGGAATTCGGTTGCCGGGGCTCGGTGCGTTTCAGGTACGATGCTGTCACGTCCTGGCGCGGACCCCGTACTGTGGGGGGCGCCGACTGAGGCGAGGCTTTGTATGGGCATACTTGAGTATCTGATCTTTGCATTCATCGCCGGCATCATCTTGAACGTGATGCCGTGTGTTCTGCCCGTGCTCACGCTCAAGGCCTTTCACGTGGTCGAGAGCATGCGCTCTGACCCGCGGGGCGCACGCGTGCACGGCGTGGCCTATGCGCTGGGCACGACGCTGACCTTCAGCATCTTCGGGGTGATCGTCTTGCTGCTTCGCGAGTCGGGCAAGAGCCTCGGCTGGGGCATGCAGTTTCAGCATCCGCCCTTTGTGGCCGCGCTCGTCATCACCATCTTCGCCTTTGGCCTCAACGCGCTCGGTGTCTTCGAGATCACCATCGGCGTGCGTGGCGGCCAGGACAGCAAGGGCCTGCTCGGCTCTGTCTCCAACGGCGCGCTCGCGGCCGTCATGTCCACACCTTGCACCGCGCCCTTCCTCGGCAGCGCCGCCGCCTTCGCCATGGGCGCGGGTGCGCAGTGGTACGAGACCATGTCGCTGTTCTTCGTGATCGGCCTAGGGCTTGCGATGCCCTTCACCGCGCTGAGCTTCGTGCCGGCCCTCATCAAGCTGCTGCCAAAGCCCGGCACCTGGATGGAGACCTTCAAGAAGATTATGGGCTTTACGCTCTTGGCCACATCGGTGTGGCTCTTTGGCGCCTTTCAGTCCCAGGTCACGCCCGCGGCGGCCAACATGATGCTCGCGTTTCTGTTGGTGCTGAGCATTGGGTTGTGGGCCATTCAGACCTTCGGCAACACCTATCACGCCACCGGTCGCCGGTGGACGGTGCGCCTGCTCAGCGTGGGCCTCACGGTGGGTTTTTGGGTTGCCTTCGTGAGCTTCGATAAGCCCGAGCCCAAGTCCACGGCCCCGATGGTGGCGGCGGGTGAAAGCCGCCCTGCGGTTGTCGATGACCACATCAACTGGGCGGACTTTGCGCCCGAGGCGGTCGCGATGGCTCGCACCAAGCAGCAGCCCGTACTCGTGGACTACACGGCGGATTGGTGTGCGTCCTGCAAGACCCTAGAGAAGGTCGCGATCGAGACGGATGGCGTGCGTAAGACGCTCACCGCGTCCAAGATCTTGCCCATGAAAGCGGACTGGACAAATGAGAACGAGACCATCGAGCAGTGGCTGGAGAAGGTAGGACGCAACGCGATCCCCACCGTGGTCATCTACAAGCCCGATGGCAGCTTTCACCTCATGCCCGAGCTGTTCACCGAGGGTGACCTTGTTGAGGCCCTTGAAGAGCACGCTAAGGGTAGCTGATGGCGGGCGGGGCTGAGGCCCCGGTCAGTTCCTCAGCAGCTCATCGATTCGGGCCAGCAGGGCGGCGGGCTCAATCGGTTTTTCCAAAAAAGCCTGCACCGGCAGGAAGTCCTGAGAGATATCCGACTCGCTGAATGCGAAGGCCAGTGAACTCTTGTGGTTCACCGCCGACAGCATGAGCACTGGAATGTCTCGCAGGGCGGGCGCCACCGCGAGCTCTCGGGCCGCCTTGAATCCCGCCTGAGGGTCCTCTGGGAAGATCACGTCCAAGATGATCAGGTCCGGCGCCACCTTCGTGGTGTGCTCTACGACTTGGCGTGTCGTACTCAGGGTGTGGACCTCGTGGTCATGCGCCTGCAGCACCATAGTTATGCTGTCGATGATGTCCGGGTCGTCATCTATGATGAGTATGCGTGCCATCTGGGCCTCCTCGCTCGGGGTGATAGTGGGGAAAGGTGACGGTAACTTCGGTGCCCTCATTGAGCACGCTCGCGACGTGCACTTCAGCGTGATGAAGGCGGGCGATCTCTCGCACGATCGCCATGCCCAGGCCGGAGCCATTGGGTTTGTGCGCCACCGCGTTGTCTGAGCGGAAGTGCTCTATGAAGACGCGGGCTACGTTGCCGTGCGGAATTCCGATGCCATGGTCCGTGATCTTGAGATGGATGCCCACGGAGTCGCTGTGCAATTCGACCTGCACATCCCCCTCGGGGTGCGAGTACTCCACCGCGTTATCGAGCAGGTTGGCCAGCAGCGATTGCAGCTCCCCGTCTACCATCGCGATGTTGAAGCTGCCTTTGCAGCGAGGGGCGAGCTGAAGCTTCACCTTGCGGGGCTGGCCACGGTGCGCGGCCTCCTCGCACTCCGACTGCAGGACCTCGTAGAGGTCCGCCTCACGCAGGTTGAGTTGATCGTGCGATAGGGTCTCGAGGTTGCTCAGGTGAATGATGCTGGTGATGCGTCGGGTCAGCACATCACAACGATCGCCGATGCGGCCGATGACGCGGCGGGCGGCGGGCGGAAGCGCCCCTGTGTAGCCGTCTCGCAGCGTATAGACGTAGCTTTTGATCGCGGCCAGCGGCGCCTTGAGCTCATGGGTGGCGTGAAGGGTGGCCATAGTCTTGGTTCGGTTCACCTGCTCCAGCCGCTCATGGTCCTGCTCTAGGCGTTTTTCACGCAGCACCAGGCCGTTGGATACCTGAGAGACCAGGTACCAGCTGGTGGTGAAGCAGGCCAGGATGCTGAGACCAAATCCCGTTGTAAGTACACCGCTGGAAGACAGTCGGTGCGGCAGGTTGCTGCCAAAGATACTTACAACCTCCAAGACACCAAAATGCACCAAGACGAGCGGCATGCTGGCCATCGCCGCCGCGACGACGCTCATGGTGAGGCTGACGCGCCAGTTGAGCAGGAGGGTTAGGAGTAGGACCTGGGGCAAAAAGAGTACGGTAACGGGGGTCTCTACGACCCCCAGGGCATAGGATAGGATGCTGAGCGCCAAGAAGTCGCCCAGGGCCTGTGCGATAAGGAAGCGGCGCGGCGCGACGCTCGCGAAGAAGGCGCCGGAGAGGATCAGGTGAAAGAGTGTATTACTCAACGCCAGCAGTCCGGTGGATAGTAGGAGTAAGTCGGCGCGAGGGTGCACCGGCAGACCCTCCAGGGCAGCGGTGGCGCTGCCGACAACACCGATAGCTACGAAGCACCAGCGCACGACGACGGCCCAACCCAGCCGGGCCTGAACCTCGTTACGGCGGATCTGGACCTTGGCCTCGCGGGGCGTCCACCAGCGAAAGCCGGTCGTAGCGCGCGGGCCTACGAGCATCCTCGCTCCAGCACGGCCAGCCACGGAGCCATGCCCTCCCGGGTCCAGGCGCTGAGTTGCAGCACCGAGGCAGAGGGGTTCACTCGGCGCACGTTCTCAATGCAGGCGTCTACATCGAATCGTAGGTGGGGCAGGAGGTCACTCTTGGTGAGGACCACCAATGAGGCGCGGTGAAAGAGCGCCGGGTACTTGAGGGGCTTGTCTTCGCCCTCGGTCACCGAGAGTACGGCTATGCGCTCATGCTGGCCCAGGTCAAAGGCCGCCGGACAGACGAGGTTGCCGACGTTCTCGACGATGACGAGCTTGGCGCCTTGCTCGGTGACCTGAGGCAGCAGGCCTTGGATGCGGGCCGCGTCCAGATGGCAGGCGCCTTGAGTCTCGACCTGGACGACCGGGGCGCCGCGGCCCTGAAGGCGCCGGGCGTCATTGTCCGTGGCCACATCTCCGACGATGACGGCGCAGGGCAGGCGGTCTTGCAAGGCATCCAGCGTCAC
>Ga0193954_1001962_pt1 | contig 10094 bp, 7 predicted proteins | sample BB_5_MG_FD_140340 | JGI IMG/M metagenome (GOLD analysis project Ga0193954, IMG submission 140340) | Microbial mat bacterial communities from the Broadkill River, Lewes, Delaware, United States - BB_5_MG | ecosystem: Environmental > Aquatic > Freshwater > River > Microbial mats | place: USA...
CAAAAGAAATCTCATCAGAATCAAATACAATCCTTGCTACTTCCGCATGACCTGTGCTTCCCGTGCAGACATCTTTATAATTTGCTGTAGATTTAGATCCACCTGCGTACCCTGGAAAGACTTCCAAAATACCTTTCACATCTTTAAAACAAGCTTCAATGCACCAAAAGCATCCAGCTCCAAATGTTGCTTCATTTCTCATAATACAAATAAAAGAAGTTTCTTCTTTACTATTTCGTTTTCTCGAATTTTAATGATGCTGAATTAATGCAGTATCTTAGTCCTGTTGGTTCTGGACCATCATTGAAAACATGTCCTAAATGGGCGTCACAGCGGTTACACACCACTTCACCACGAACCATACCGTGAGAATTATCCACTGCCTGTCCAATATTCTCTTCAACCGCGGGAGCATAAAAGCTTGGCCAACCAGTTCCAGATTTAAATTTTGTATCTGACAAGAACAATAAGTTTTCGCAACAAACACATAAGTACTTTCCTTCTTCTCTATTATCCCAATAAGCCCCTGTAAAAGGTCGTTCCGTTCCCGACTTTCGAGTTACAATGAATTGTTCTTGAGTCAATTGAGCCTTCCATTCTGCTTCTGTTTTGACCACTTTAGTTGAATCATCATGACTCAAACTCATGCTTAACTCCTCTGAAGTCACCAACTTATTTGTATCACTGTCAATACTTGCGCCACAGCTGAGTAAAACAAAAGCACTAATACCTACCACTATTTTTATCATCATCTTAAACTATTTTATATTGTTTAGACGTAAATAGAACTACTTTTGTACAGTGTTTTTGAATTATTCTAAAAATTTCTGGATTATTTGCTTTGGCCTCTTGTTTTTCATGACAAGTTTCAACCTTATATTGCCTGAATTGAATGAATTCATTACTAACATGGGAAGCCCTGACAAAAAGAGCTTAATAATCACCTTCTTTACTATTACAGCTTTAATATCAAGGCCCTTTTCAGGGAAATTATCAGATACTATAGGCAGAAAAAAAGTCATGTACATCGGGATGGTTGTAGCTTTTATAGTTTCATTATTATACCCATTGTTTAATATCGTCAGTCTTTTTTTAATGTTAAGGTTAATGCATGGCTTTAGCGCTGGTTTTTTACCTACAGGAGCAACGGCTTTGGTTACTGATATTCTTCCCGCCGAAAAACGTGGTGTAGGAATGGGAATATGGGGAGTTTTTATTTCCCTCGGATTTGGACTTCAACCATTAGGCTCAATCATTCGAGAAGCCTATGGAATGAACACTTTGTTTTTTATAGCAGCGTTTATTGCTGTTCTAGCAGGTATTCTTATTTCATTCTTATCAGAAACACTACCAAACCCTGTTAAATTTAAATGGAGTCTACTAAAGATAACATGGAAAGACATCTTTGAACCTAGCGTTATGCCCGCCGCTGTCGTCATGTTCTTATCTGCTTTCTGCTCGGGAGTTGTTCTTGTTGTTACTCCGGATATCTCAGGATTTTTCGAAATTGAAAATAAAGGTTGGTTCTTTGGTTTTTATGCCTTTTCGACCATTTTTATTCGATTATTCGCCAGTGGTTTATCAGATAAAATAGGTAGACGAAAAACATTAATTTTTGGACTTTCCATCATGATTCTTTGTATGATATTAGTCGCGTTATCTACCGAGTGGATCTTATACACAATTGCAGCCATAATGTTCGGTGTAAGCACGGGGATTTCTAGTCCCACGTTAATGGCATGGACTGCCGATTTATCTCATATTGACCGACGCGGTGTTGGAGCAGGTACTCTTTTCATCGCCTTGGAATTTGGAGTAATGTTTGGATCACTTTCAACAATCCTAACCTATAACAGCACTTCATCATCCATTCCTTTTACTTTCGGAGCAGCTGCAGTTATGGCAATAATTGGAATACTTTATTTGATTTGGCATTTGAAATATAGAGACTCAAAAACCTAGTTCATCTTCAATTTTTAGGAATTTTCGAATATACTTAACCGTAATGTATATCGGTAAGGTATCCATCAAGGCAAAAAACAATTTGAACAAATAGCTACTGAGAATAAACATCAACAAAGCTTGCCCAACATCTTCCCCTTCAGCAATTGGCAAGGCGTGTGCATAATAATGAGTAATTAAAATTACTGCTACCGAATCAATCATCTGACTTGTTATGGTAGACACATTATTTCTCAACCAAAGGAAACGCCCCTTAGTTTTTTCCTTTAAATAATGAAAAATCCTTACGTCAACAAACTGAGCCACAATATACGCAATCATTGAAGCGAAAGTAGCTCCAAATGTCAGTGTTCGAATTTCATAAAATGCATAGCCATGAGGAACAACTGCCTCTCCATTTACTACATCAATGGGCAACCTCCCGTCAGGTAACAACGAATCAGGAGCTTCGACCCAACCACCAAACCAAAGAACGAGTAAAACCCACAGATTCAAAATTAACCCAGCCCAAACTAGCATATTCGCTCTTTTTCTACCAAAGATTTCCGAGATGATATCGGTACAAAGAAAAGTTATTGGATAAGGTAAGACACCTACAGCAACAGCGAAACGAATATCGGAGTCTGGTGAAATACCTACATATTCAGATAAGTCAATAAACCTTGAAACTCCGAGGATGTTTAACATCGTTAGTGAGCCTAGAAAAATTCCCGCAAGAATAATAAACACCCATTCCCTGCGTCTTGCTAATTGTATATCGTCTATGGATTCTTGTCTAAACATTCTTTCGGTTGAATCTTAAAGAAACGAAAAATTAACAAGTCTCCCATGAAACACTTGACTTTCTGTAATTTTAAGTATCTTCGACTTCTAAACACACTGATTTGGCAAGGATTACAGAACATCAATTAACAAAACTCTACTACTCAATTGGAGAAGTGGCTGAAATGTTTGATGTTAACACTTCGCTTATCCGCTTTTGGGAAAAAGAATTCCCAACAATAAAACTCAAAAAAAATAAAAAAGGGAATCGTTTATTTACGCCCAAGGATGTTTTAAAAATAGATACGATCTATCATTTGGTTAAAGATCGCGGATACACATTGGACGGAGCAAAAAAAGCGATGAAAGCAGGAGTTACGCGTGAAGAATCACCAGTAGATCATACACAAGAAGTAATTATGCGTCTCGAAACAATCAAACAAAAATTGATTCAGCTCAAATCATAATTTAGTCCAATTGGAAGGACTGAAAAGTTTCAATAAACGCTTTCTCACTAATTTCAACATCATATTTACAGGTTCCAATTTCGGAAATCAAACACGTTAAAATTTTACCTTCTTTATTCTTTTTATCATTCGCTAGCATTTGAACCATTGAAGTTATTGCTTCATTAGTAAAGTTTGGTATTTGATAATTTGAAGTAATTAATTTCTTAATGGATCCATATTCAACTGTACTCAATGATGCATATTCAACTGAAAGATATGCCTCCATAAGCATACCAACAGCAATGGCGTGTCCATGAGAAAGTTTAAGACTATTCATATAAAACCCCTCAATAACATGACCAATTGTATGTCCAAAGTTTAAAACTTTGCGCAATCCTTTTTCCAAGGGATCTTCTGAAACAACTTTATGCTTCACTTCGATACAATCTAAAAGTAAACCTTCATTAATTTTATCTATGTCGCTAAACTGTTCTACCACGCGCTTGTAAAGTGATTTATCTTGAATTAACCCATGTTTAATCATTTCAGCCAATCCACTATAAACTTCAATTTCAGGCAAGGTTTGCAAAAATGATATATCAATATATACGGCGATTGGGTTAGAAAAAACACCTATTTGATTCTTGTATTCCCCTAAGTTAACCCCCGTTTTACCACCGATTGAAGCATCAACCATCGCTAATAATGATGTTGGAATATTAATAAAAGCACATCCTCGCTTGTAACAAGAGGCAATAAACCCTCCCATATCTGTAATCATCCCCCCTCCGAGGTTAATGATTAAATCGTGACGTCCAATTCCATACTCTGTCAATGCTTCCCAAACACTGAATGCAACTTCTAATTGTTTGTTATCTTCTCCTTCTGGCAAAAGGATGACTTCAGCTTCAGATAGTGCTTCAAATGTAGTTATCAAATAACTTAAACAATGCTCATGCGTGTTTTCATCCACGATGATTACCTTCTTTGCCAAATCATAATTCGACAATAATTGTTCTAGGGAAGATTGAGGTAATCCGCCCAATTCGACCTTATAATCACCAGCATCAATAGACTTCATAAGATGTTCAAATTTTAAGTAAAAATAGTGAAATGTTATCCAATCTAAATAAAAAGCTGAAAAGCATATATTCTAATAATTAAAAGCGATTAAATTTGCTATATGATTTCATTCGACAACACAGAAATAGCCTTTAGTGGTAAATCTTCAAAAGATTTAAGGAGAGCCTATTGGCTTTTCAAAATAGTGGCTAATCCTACAATGGTTTCTTTTGGTAAATGGGCGACTAATTTTGCAATTAAAACACATCTTCCAATAAAAGGAATGATTAAGGCTACCATCTTTAAACAGTTTTGTGGAGGCGAATCAATTACAGAATCTTTAAAAACATCCAATCAACTTGCTGAGTATGGAGTAAAGACGATTCTCGATTATAGCATTGAAGGCAAAACAGAGGAAAAAGATTTTGATCAAACCGTTGCCGAAATCATTGCGACAATTGAACAAGGAAAATCTAATGAAAACATTCCTTTTGCCGTATTTAAAGTGACTGGAATCTGTTTATTCAGTGTTCTAGAAAAAGTCAATAATGGTATCGGGAATTTAGATTCAGAAACACAAGAACAATATAACAAACTTCATCATCGTGTAGATCAGATTTGTGGTGCTGCCTTTAAAGCAAATGTACCCGTTTTTATCGACGCGGAGGAAACATGGATTCAAGATTCGATTGACCGTTTGGCAAAAGAAATGAGTTTAAAGTACAACAAAGAAAAAGCAATTGTTTTTAATACTGCACAATTGTACCGTCATGATCGCTTGGCTTTCATTAAAAGTGAAATTGAACACGCAAGGACAAACAATTATTTTTTTGGTGTAAAACTTGTTCGTGGAGCCTACATGGAAAAAGAACGTGAGCGTGCGGAAAAGAAAGGTTACCCATCGCCTATTCAACCAAATAAAGCAGCAAGTGATCGTGATTATGACTTAGCCGTTGAAACGGTACTAGATAATCTTGATGTAACCTCGGCTTGTGTTGGAACACACAATGAAGAAAGCTCAGCGAAGTTGGCACAACAAATGATTGATCGTGGGATTGATAAAAATGACCCAAGAATCTATTTTGCGCAATTATTAGGTATGTCTGATCATATTTCTTACAACTTATCTCACCACAAATACAACGTCGCTAAGTACGTACCTTATGGTCCAATTAAAGAGGTACTACCTTACTTATTACGTAGAGCTGATGAGAATACGTCGGTTGCAGGACAAACAACCCGTGAATTATCTTTAATTATAAAAGAAAGAGCAAGAAGAAAATCTTCGATCTAATATTTCAACTATAACGCAAAAAAAAGGGGAAGCAAATTGCTTCCCCTTTTTTATATAATTGAATTTTACTTAATCACGGTTATATTACCATCGAAGGTATATTTAGCATCGTTTATAATGTCTTTGCATTGAATGACCCAATTATACATTCCAGATTGAACAGCTCTTCCATTAAACTGTCCATCCCAACCCACTGAAGGGTCGTTGCTTTCCCAGATAACTTCTCCCCACCTATTAAATATAAGTAAGTTGAAATCGTAAATATCGATTCCTAAAATGTGAATATTCCAAGTTTGATTAAACTCATCTCCATCTGGCGTAAATGTATTTGGTGCATAAAGAATAACATCATTTACAACCGAAACCAATTTCGTAACAGTGTCATTACAACCATAGGCGTTCGATACAATTAAAGTAACCGGATAATCTGCAGGCTCCCCTGTTGGATAAACAACATTGTTGACATCTTCGAATGTTGAAGTTGCCGGATCTCCATGCTCAATATCCCAATCCCATGAAACAACATCCACAGAACTTTGATTTACTAAAGAAACGATTGGGTCAAACACCGTTACATTATTCGGACTAATTAAAAACCCAGCAAAAGGATAGTTATATGCCTGCACTAAATCAGTATAAACAACCTCATACTCACAACCATCATTCGTTAACATTGTGACCGAAACCGTGAAAAGTCCTGCCGATTGGTAAGTATGACTAAAATCGTCTTTACCATTTATTACTTCAACCACTCCATCTCCATAATCTACTGTTGTTGATAAAATATTCGTTGATGGTGTTGTATTAATGAAATCAACTGTATGTGGAAAACATCCGCTTAATGTATCCCCAAAAATACTTGGCTCCACATTATCAGGTTCAGTTATCGTATAATCAACCTCGACCAAACATCCATTATTATCTGTCACTTCTGTCAAGTAAGTCCCTGCACATATTGCATTTCCATTTCCGGTTTGATCCCCGGTAACAGCCCCAATCCAATTGAACGAATAACCGGGAGTACCTCCATTTGGAGTGATTATAACAGAACCATCACATTCTCCAAAACAACTCGCAGCGGTTGGAACAGCGTTAGCGGTTAAAAGTGTAGGTTCAATAATGATTACATCCTGATTGGCAGTACATCCTTCAATCGAAGATACAAGTACATTGTATGTTCCGGCAGATAAACCAGTCACGGTAAATGGGCTCCCTGAAACAACTGGTGCCCCACCATCAATAGAATAGCCATCAATATTGACTCCTGTCAACGTGAATGAACCATCACTCCCTCCAAAGCAATTAACTTCAGTTGTAACCACATTAGTTATAGAAGTAACGATTTCTGAAATTGAAATAGTCGCCTGATCAACACAACCATTACTATCCACTACATAGACATAGTCACCAATTGGCATTGTCTGTGGATCGTAAGGCATTGTCACAGGATTTCCTGAAGGATCAACCCAAGAACCATTTGGAGAAGCACCCGCGCCTAACAAAGGGAATAAGTCTACGGTAGCACCACTTGAACAAACTTCCAAAGTATTATCAGTACCTGGGTTTGGCACAGCTGAAGCATTGATAACGATATCATCGGATGTTGCACAAAGTGGGTGACCAAGAGGATAAACCGTTAAAGTTAAGGTCTCTTGCAGGTTTACTGTCGCCGTAGGGTCTAATATAGTTGCATCACTAACAATGTTTGCTGGTGTCCATTCATAAACCATATCCGGAACACAATTTGACGTCCAGTTACCATTTACATTCCCTGTTAAATTTGGACCTTGAGTAACGATAACATTACCATCTGGATCGATGACTTCAAAAGAACATTCACCAACAAAGGAACCAATTGCATTAAAATTATAGGTAACCGTTGCGCCGACTGGAACTGAAAGGTTTACCACATTTGATGATCCAGTAGCGATTGTATAATCTGTCGCAACCCCATTAATTGTTATTGTTATTGTATTTCCATTCCAACCATCTCCAAAAGTATCATCAAGATTCAATACATAATCACAGGCTGAAACAATTCCAACAACTTGCCCATCTAATTGTAATCCAACACCGCCACATATTGTTGTATCATTTCCAGCAAAGGCTTGCGGATTATCATTTACGGTTAAAACGAAACTAGTATCATGTTGACATCCAAAATCATTAATAACGGAATATTCATATGTGTAAGCACCAGCAGCTGTAGGAAGAACGGATAAATCATTCCCATCTGCAGAGATTGAAGTTTGAAACACAGGATTCACCCAATAAGAAGAATCAGAACCAGCTCCAATATCCGGAGTAAAAGTTGTTATTGCTGGGTAATATGAAGGATCTAAGTTCAATCCAAAACTAAACAAAGTACCATCATCAGCCGCCCAGTTATCAATTACAGTTAACGTCCACACACCATTTGTAGGACAGCCTACTAAATTCGATAAAGGATCTACAGATTCATAAGTACCTGCAGGCAATGTATTTCCAGCATTATTTGCTACCCATTCAACCCAGGTTTCCGTTGCACTTGGAGCGAAACAATACGAAAAAGGCGTTCCCAATGTTGAAGGGTCACTACAATCAACATTATCTGCTTGCACTGGAACTCCCAATTGTGTTCCCCCTCCACCTTGTTGATGAAGAATTGCATTTTGACCGTTTGGACACTCAATCATAATGACTAAATCACCCATAAAAGAATGTTCCAGTTCTAAACAAATATCTTGAATGTCGTTCACGTTAGCAATTGTAGTTCCTGCAGCAAAACCTGTTTGAAGCAATTCAATATCTTGAGAAACTCCGAGTAATGTATCCGGAAGACAACCGTCATCTACACTTTGACTCCCTGGGAACCCCGTCCATTCTACTTCATATGAATTCGGATCAGCGGAAACAGAAAGCGATTCACCTAAACAAATCTCAGCATCACCGGGAAAGGATGAAAAATCGGGATAGGTGGCCACAAGAACCACAAGATCAGTAAGATTTGGATTAGAACAACCATTATCATCTGTAACAAATAACTGAACTTTGTATTGACCAGCAACAGGATATGAATGTGAAACACTTTGACCATTTGCCGTAGTTCCATCCATGAAATCCCAGCTGTAATCAATTAAATTAAAACCTGGTTGGGCATAAGAACCTTGTTCCTGAAAATCTACAACTTCATTAACACAAACTCGAATACTATCTGGAGTAATTCCCCCAACAATATACCCCCCAGCTTGAGGATTATTACATGGTGTCTCACATGAAACACTGGCCGTAAACATTCCCGTTCCAGTATTATTTGAATAAAATTGAAGTGTTAGGCATCCCGTTGGATTTAAAGCTGTGGCCTCAATAACAACCCCTTGAAGTTGATTCGTATTATAAACACCTAAAGAATTCGCTGCCGTAGATGTTCCGTCAAAAACGGCCATGTTGTCGACGTTTGGATTTTGTTGCGTACCCGTATTTGTGCCATCTAAATTGAATAAATTAAATACCACAGAAATAATTTCACCTGGGGTATCGGGACAAATAGTAATCGTCACGTTCTCATTGTTTCCGTAGCCAGTTCCCCCTTGACCTCCTGAATCAATGATAAAACCATTACAAGTGTTGAATGTTGAATTATTATTTGCCGCAGTAAAATCTATTGCCATTTGGGCAAAGGAATTAAAGGATATAGATACGACAATCAGTAATATTAATCTTTTGAAGAAATATTTCATGGGTTTAGTTCTAGCTTGTTACATGCGAATATAGTGAATTTGTGTTGTGTTTTTTAACACAAGAATTCTGCAATGTGTGAATCCTAACTATTAACTACCCATAACTATCTAAAACATAATGCAATAAAAAAGGGACAGTTTAAAAACTGTCCCTTTTAATAAATATAATTAACCTACTTGATCAATGTGATATGACCAGTATGAAGGTATCTTGCATCATTTAATTCATCTTTGAATTCAAGATGCCACACATACGTACCTGCCTGGACTAACTTACCATTATAAGTTCCATCCCAGCCAGCTTCAACATCGTGTGATTCGAAAATTGTTTCTCCCCATCTATTTCTGATATACAATTCAAAATCTGAAGCATCAAACCCGGCAGTAAACACTGGTTTAAATGTTTGATTAAACTCATCTCCATCAGGCGTGAATGTATTTGGAATATAGAAAATAATCTCTTGCTTAATTGTAATAACTTGAGAAACTGAATCGACACATCCAATTGGAGAGTATGCGTAAAGAGTTACTACATAGCCGGCACTTTCCGTATCGGGGAAAGTATGGTCAGGATTCATCGCAGTACTATTATCAGTATCATCATCAAAATCCCACACATAATTCACTGCACCAATTGTTGAATTAGTAAATTGAACATCCGTATTCAAACTTAAAAGACTTGTAGAAGATGCTGTAAATGATGCCGAAGGATTATCCTCAACATAAATATAATCGTCGTAAGTAACTGAATTTGTACAACCATTAACCGATGTTGTTGTTAAGGTAATATCATAAAGACCTCCACCTTCAAACACATGAGAGATTGAATCACAAGAACTTTCATTC